>JACCDU011278123.1_pt1 | contig 28186 bp, 7 predicted proteins | sample 7446081 | NCBI WGS metagenome assembly JACCDU01 (sample SAMN15323447, study PRJNA562643) | freshwater metagenome | isolation source: river surface water | place: USA:Blue River Watershed | collected 2017-08-17
GGATACCAAACTGAAGCACCTAATCCTTGACAAGCTACAGACATCCAAGGTTGTCCATTGGCATCTTTCTTCCATATCCATCCACCATCCCAAGGAGGTCGAATCGCTTCTTTTGGAACGCCATGATAAAAGATCGTTAATCCAAACGCTTGTCCTTTTGGAATTTGTTTTTCAATTTGCGCAATTGCAATATTATTTGATCTTTTAAATTCTAAACGAATTGGTGTTAAACTTTCTTTTGTATTTGACCACAATAAAATACTATCTATTACCAAGGGAGTTTGTAAGTCAATTTGAATTTGCTTGGAAGGTTTTACTGCCATTGCTTTCCAGCTTACGACACCAACAATTGATTTTGCTTCATAATTTGGCGTAACATCAATCACATATCTTTTGATATCAAACCAATCTCTGTTTTCATTTAAACTTCCTCTTAATACATCCGCCTCGTTCACGAGGGGCTGTGCTGTAGTGAATAATCCTATCAATAGGAATGATAATAAGATGTTTAATTGCTTCATTTGAAAAAAGGATTTTGAGTTTTAAATGTACACAAAACCTAATTATTCATCTTCTTTTTTCAATTTATCCTTAAACACTTTTTCAAATTTATCCAATTTTGGCCCAATCACATACCTGCAATACCCTTGATTGGTATTGTTATTATAGTAGTTCTGGTGGTAAGACTCTGCAGAATAGAATTTAGTGAAAGCAGTCACTTCTGTAATGATTGGCTTATCCCATGCTTTGCTTGCATCTAATTCCTTAATGTATTTTAGTGCTAATTCTTTTTGTTGGTCATTGTGGTAAAATACAGCGGATCTATATTGAGGACCTACATCATTGCCTTGCTGATTGGGTGTGGTAGGGTCATGTGTTTTCCAGAAAACAGAAAGGATATCGTCCAAGCTAATTTTAGTGGTATCAAAAACAATCTGACAAACCTCTGCATGACCTGTATTCTTTAAACAAACTTCTTCGTAGGTAGGATTGTCAACATGGCCACCACTATAACCACTAGTCACTTTAACCACCCCTTCTAAACGTTGATACACGGCTTCGGTGCACCAAAAACAGCCCGATCCTAATGTGATTGTTTGCGTATTTTCCATATTTACTTTTTGAATTTTTGCTTGTTTTTTTGGACTTTGAGCACAGGCATAAAGCGAGATTATGCTTAATAATGCGGCTGCGAAGTATTTGATTGTTTTCATATAAATAGTATAGTTGAAATTACAACAAATCATAGACCAATTTGTTCTAATGCTGTTAATGTTTATTTAACTAAATTTGCAGCTATTGAGCCCATGAGAGTATATCCTGACAACGCCCTTTCCCAATTAGAATTTGATAAGATCAAGGCCATCTTACTCAATTACTGTCAATCCACTATTGGAAAGGAGCAGGTGGAAGCGATGCGGATACACACGCATTTAAATTATATACAGATTACATTAAGGCAAACACAGGAATACCAATTCATTAAGCAGGCCAATCAGTATTTTCCGAGTGATTTTATTTTAGACATTAGAAAGGATGTGAAGCTATTGGGCATACCAGGGGCACAACTCACAGGAGAACAGTGGTTACTCTTGCGCAAATTGGTGGACCATATGGGCCAATTATTCAAATGGTTTGATGCAGAACGCCAGGCGGCTTATAGCCATCTGTACTTAGTGATTGCAGAAAGTTATTTTGAAAAAACAATCATTGAAGCTATTGACGATGTGATTGATGATAGAGGATTAGTCAAAGACAATGCCTCCGAAGATTTGGCGAAGATTCGGGCGCAATTGTATAAAAAAAGACAGGAGCTAAGACGCATATTTGAAAAGGTATTGGGTCGACTAGCTAAGTCTGGCTATACAGCAGATATTGATGAGAGTTTTAGCAATGGTCGACGTGTGGTGGCCGTGTTCTCGGAATATAAACGACAAGTGAAAGGATTTTTACATGGAGAAAGTGATAGTCGAAAAACTGCTTTCATAGAGCCAGAGGAAACCATTGAACTCAATAATGAATTATTTAGTTTAGAACAGGATGAAACCAAGGAGGTGCAAAGGGTCTTAAGACAATTGACAGCACAATTGGCTCCATACTCCAATTTGTTGATGGGTTATATGCAAATGATAGGCTTATATGATTTTATCAAAGCCAAGGCATTGTTGGCGATTGACATGAATGCGTATTTACCAGTAGTTGAAAACAAAGCCACATCCCATTTAATCAATGCTTACCATCCTTTATTGTACATGTATAATAAAGCATCTGGCAAAAAAACAGTCCCAGTTAATTTAGAATTGGATGACGAAGCAAGAATATTAATTATTAGTGGACCTAATGCGGGGGGAAAGACGGTTTCCATGAAGACATTGGGACTAAATCAAGTGATGTTACAATCTGGTTTATTGGTACCGGTGCATCCCGATTCACAAATGGGTATTTATAAGCAATTATTTATTCAATTAGGGGATACACAAAATTTAGCTTTTGAATTAAGTACCTATAGCAGTCATTTGACGCACATGAAGTACTTTATAGAAAATGCAAATGGGAAGACCTTATTTTTTATAGATGAATTAGGAAGCGGATCCGATCCACATTTAGGTGGTGCATTTGCGGAAGTTATATTGGAAGAATTATCGCACAAGCATGCACAGGGGATTGTGACGACACATTATTTGAATTTAAAAGTGATGGCCAACCATAATAAAGGAATTGTGAATGGTGCAATGCAATTTGATGAAGTAAAATTAGAACCCTTGTATCAGTTGGTGATTGGCAAGCCAGGTAGCTCATATACTTTTGCCATTGCAGAAAGAATAGGATTGCCTAAGCATTTAATTAACCGTGCAAGAAAATTAGTAGACACCCATCATTTTGAGTTGGATAAGTTATTGAATCGAACAGAACAAGATTTACAATTGGTGCAAAAGGAGCGAAAGGAACTGCATAAGTTGATCAAAGAGAATGATGCACTTAAGTTAGAGTTGAATAAAACATTAGATAAAGAAAAGCATCTTCAACAGATTGCTCTATTAAGAGAACAGAATAGGGTAGCCGAGGAGAAGTTCAGTTATTTAAAAGAGATGGAGCGCAATTTAAAGCAGATTGCGTTGGATTATAAAAAGTCGGATAAGAAGGAAGAAGTGATGAAGACTTTGTACAACTTGTTATTTAAAAAGAACGATGCCATTGTGATTAATAAATTGGCTAAGAAAGTGGATAAGCAATACAAGGAATCTGCTGCGCCAATTGTGGTAGGTTCAACTGTGAAATTAAAGAAGAACTACCAAGTAGGTGAAGTGATTGGATTTAAAGGCAAGCGCGCGATTGTGAAAGTAGGCCAGTTGCCAATGAATATAGATATAGAAGATTTATTAGTGGTAGAAAAGATTGAGGAGGTGGAAGTTCCTAAAATAGGAATTGGTAGAAATAAAACTGTTGTAAGTAAAACCCCAATCAATAAGAATATTAAAAAGTAGTAATTATATGATACTTGACGAACTCTCTGAATTAAATAAATATGAAGCAGTGCATCCTCGATTCGCTGCAGCATTTGAATATATTTTGAATACTAATTTTGAAAGTATGAAGGTTGGGAAGAAAGAAGTAGATGGTCAAAATATTTTGGCAATCATTTCCGACGAAGATGGAGTAGCTATGTTAGATTCTTGTGCTAATTTTGAATGTCACAATACTTATATTGATATCCAGGTTTGTTTTAATGGGGTGGAAACAGTTGGTTGGAAATCACGCAGCTCTTGTGTTGAACCAAGAGGCACTTACAGTAAGGAAAAAGATGTTTTATTTTTTGAAGATGCACCAGATCATTTTTTCAAATTACATCCTGGCCAGTTTGGAATTTATTTTCCAGACGATGTGCATGCGCCAATGATTGGGGATGGAAGAATTAGAAAATTAATCATGAAAGTGAAAGTGGACTAGGGAAGAATGAAAAGATGAATAAAAATATTATTGAACAATAAAATCTTTTGATTCAGTTTCATCTAATTTTAAAGTATAGTTACCATTTTTTAGATCACCAACGTATAAGCAGGTACGCTGTGTAAAACCAGTGATTTTACCTTGTTGTAGGACATTGCCTTTAGGGCAGATAATTTGATAAAATTTATGTCCTGTCCCATGTCCAGAAAACTGAATTTCTAGAATACCATCTTTAACGATTTCTGTTATTTTAAACATACTTAACGTTTACTAGGGTGTTAAGGGAAATACCTTGTATTAAAATTAAGCAGATTTTACTGATATGTTTACTAGATTTATCTGTTTACATAACACCATGTATAGAATAAAGTCTATTCAAATATATCTTTATGGATTCCTTATTAGCTTAGCAGTATGAAAACAACATTGAATTGGTTGCTTTTTACAGTTTTATTTTGTGTACTATCTATACGTGGAGCTGCTCAATTTGTATTGAAAATCAATGCATCTAATACGATAGACTCTATTGCTTATTTGAGAACGAATTTATTCGATGAAAAAAATTATATCCCTAAAGACACCATTAAATTATACAAGTCGACCATTACGATAAAAAACACAAAATCTATTGTTGGCGGTATCTATTACTTGTATTTCCCAAAATCAAAGCAAAAGGTTCAGTTTATTTTAGAGGATCAAGATACGGTAAGGTTAACGATTAGTGGGAATGACTACCTACAATCTGCTACCATCAATTTAAATAAGAATACTTCGTTATTGGCTTACCAAAGACTTGAAAAAGCATTATCCCATTATGACAGTAGCTATGCTTTAGCTTTAAAGTCTGGTAAGAAATTCAATCAAATTCAAAAAGCCGCCTATTTTAAAATTAAGACTGATTCTTTGGTGGCTTATAGAACGAATGCATTAAAGCGCTTTAAAAAGCAGGATGCAATTCACATTTATTTTTCTACTTTAAATGCACTCGACAAAACGATACCTAATAAGAGAGATTATGTAGGAAGACAAAATTTCTTAAAACAATTTGAACTAAACGAACCTAAATTATTCTTTACGCCAGTCATGAGGCAAATCATTGTGGAATACTTATCTTATTATCCTTTAGAATCAGATTCTTTAATTCATGGTGTAGATGCGGTGTTTAGTTCTATTTTATGTACCAATAAGGCTTATCCTTTTGTTTTTGACTATTTCACTAAAGTGTTTAAAAACAGAGAGGTGCAGAATAATACAGAAGGTTATGCCTATTTGATCAATAAATATGTAAAAAATTATACCTGTGCTTTTTTAGATAAAAAAAATAAAGAGGCATTCATTGCTGAATTGAATCAAATACAAGCACAAAAAATAAATGACACTGCCTTGGATTTGATTTTAGAAGATACATTAGGGCATAAGACAAGCTTACTAAATAAAGCAAAGCAATCTAATTATACCCTACTTATATTCTTTGATCCCAATTGCGAACATTGTAAAGTAGAATTACCAAAAATGGATAGTACGATTAAAGTACTTGAAAAAGAGTTATTAATTAAAATTGGAAAATACGCAGTTTGTAATGAACCCACTATTGATAAAGCGGTTTGGAAGGATTTCATTCTTAACAATAAGCTAGACGATCAATATACCCATGTAATTATGTCCGGCAATAATGAAAATTTGGAACTTAGGAAGGCCTATGATGCTTTCACCAATCCATTATTTTATTTATTAGATAAAGATGGTATATTAATTGCTAAAAAATTAAGTACAAATACATTAAGAAAAATATTAATTCAATCATTCAGAAATTTTAAAAACTAATATGGAAGCTAAAATTTTAATTGCGGACGATCACAGTATTGTAAAAATGGGTTTAACGGCTATTTTAAACAAAATGGGTGCGAAACAAATAGATACTGTTAGCAATATTGCCGAACTCAAAGACGCCATAGCGCGTAATGCTTATACTCATTTAATATTAGATATTATTATGCCAGATGGTAATTCAATAGAATTATTAGAGCAAATCAATACAAGCCATCCAAATTTATCTATTTTAGTGCATTCCATGCAGCCAGTAGAAGTATATGGTAAAATTACTAGTAAGTTTCAAATTCATTCCTATTTACATAAAGGTGCATCAGAGTCTGAGATTCATTACCAATTAGAGCTATTTATCAAAAACCAACCATTGCAACTTAAAAAGAAGCTAGATGATACCATCAATCCTTTTTCAACACTTGCCGTAAGGGAATTAGAGATACTGCATTATTTGCTTAATGGTCATAGAACTAAAGAAATTGCGACCAATCTTGGATTAAAAATGAACACTGTTTCTACCATTAAATCAAATATATTTGAAAAAGTAAAAGCGGATTCATTCACTCATTTGTTACAATTGGCCCATGTACATCAAATTAGTTACTAATTTATTTAAGGATGCACTTTTAGGTGTAATTATCTTGCTTAGCCCAAGCCTTATTTCGGCTCAAACAAATTATACTTTTGAAAGAATTAATACTGAAAAAGGTTTGCCAACCAATGCTATAAAGGGATTGCAATTTGATGCAAAAAACAGATTTTTATGGGTAGCAACAGAATCTGGTATTGTAAGGTACAATGGTCATGGGTTTCAAAATTTTGGAGATGAAGCAAGTAATGATAAGTTAAACGGCAGAATTGTCTTTTTTGAAAAGGCTGAAAATGGGACCTTGTTTGGTAAATTAATGGATGAGTCCGTTTTTAAAATTGAAAAGAATAAGGTTTTTATAGATGATAAGACTCCTAAAATATCTTGGCAACATCAATTTATAGCGTTTAAGTATAATCTTGCTCCAATCAAACTTACTGGTAAAACTAGTTTGACTGATTATTTTGATTTCAAATTAGGAAGCAAAATCTATTTTATTACTGATAAAAGAATAAAGCGTTTTGAAAATGGGCAATTAGACACTTTAGTGACATTCAAAAATGAAGAACAAGGCTTTAAATTGAATGAAAGATGGTTTTTAATCAATAATAAAGGGGCTATACAAGAGGTTAAGCATGACAAAAACTTTAATTTATTAATTACTGATTTCAATAAAAATTTATTTGATTTATTTAGTAAAAATATTAAGAAGGGGAATATTAGAATATTTCAAAATCATCCCACTGAACCTGCTTTTTTTATACTTGTTAACAAATTATTTCAATTAGATTGGGTAGATCAGCAAATCATTCCACGTATAATTACAGATAAAATTCCCGTCAACGAAATTATTAAATACGTGCAGATGGATGCGGTCACTAAAACCATCTATTTGGGTACAGACAATAGAGGAATACTAGTTGCACACCCCCAATATTTTAATAGAGTTTTGCCTAAATCACAAATTGAAGGAGTGAGTGCCTCCTCCTATGCCCAGGTTGAATTGAATAATGGAAATATACAAATAAATAGTGGTCAAGTTTTTGGCAATTCGGATTCAAAAACAAATTTAATTTTTAATCAATCTTCTGAAACCAATACTTATACTGATTCTGATTCTGTATTGTACTTTTTCAATAAAAATGGCATCAATGAATATAGTTTTAAGGACAATAAATTTTTAAAGATTGGTAATCAAAATGAAATTAAATCCATAACCAATTCTAGTAGTTTTATTGAGGTCAATGGAAGCATCTATACTTTTAGCTCAGGCGGCATAAGTATCAAGCAAAAAAAATCATATTGGAAATCGGTATTAAATTTTAAAAACACACCTTACAACTTTATAATTTATCAGCTATATCAAATCAATAAAAATGAAATTTTAGCAGCTACAACAGATGGTTTGTACAAGTATAAATTAAATACCAATGAGTTTAAACTTTTTTATAAGGATAAATCAAATGCTAATTTTAGAAGTATTTATAAATTAGGAGATTACTTATTAATTGGTACTTATGGCGGCGGGGTGTATATGTATAAATCTGACACGATTAAACAAATACCATTAGATCAATATGGCTATTTAAAATTCACACATTGTTTTATCCAAGACGATAAGGAAAGAATATGGGCTAGTACCAATAAGGGCTTATTTATGTCTACAAAAAATTCATTGATTGATTTTTGGCATAATGGACCTGGAAAGATTGTATATAAATATTATGGTAAATCAGAAGGCATAGATGTCCTTGAATTTAATGGTGGTTGTTCACCTTGTGCCATCAAATTAAAATCTGGTTATTTTTCTTTCCCTGGTATAGATGGGTTAATTCAGTTTAATCCAAATGACATTTCAGATTTTAATATTGTTCCTAAAGTTTATATTGATAAGGTTTTCATTGATGAGCAATTTGTTAATTATGATGCATCACAATATTTAAGCCCAAAAACATCTAAAATTTCTATCCAACTTGGTATTTCTGGTATGTTAACTCAAGAAAATATTAGATCAGAGTATAAAATTGATGATGATAAAAATTGGAATACATTACTTATTAGTAATGCATACGTAACAATTGAAAAACCTAGTTTTGGTTCTCATAAAGTTTCGATTAGAACTAGAAGTTCATTTAATGACAAATGGGAGTATGCCTATTTTGATTTCAATGTAGACTATCCTTGGTTTTTACATCCATGGATGTACTTGGTATATATATTAGGGATGTTTGGCTTAGTACTATTGTATATTAGATTTAAAACTTTGATTTATCAAAGAAGGCAAAGAATACTTGAATCAGAAGTTGCAGTTAAAACTGCTTCATTAAATGATTTAAATGATTATCTACAAAAAAGAAATCAAGCGAAGGATCATGTAATTGCGATCATGAATCATGATATTTTAACACCACTTAAGTACTTGCATATTACTGCTAAAACTACCGCTGAACAAATTGCAGAAGCTGGTTTGAAAAATTCTATTCATCAAATTGCTAAAACATCTAAAGAATTAGAATACCTCACTGCTAATATGTTAAATTGGGTGAAGTTTGAAAATTTCAATTCACTACCTAGTCAACAAAATATTGATTTGTATCAATTTATACACAGTTTAATTGAATTTGTTGAACCATTTAAATTGAATGATTCAATTAAAATACAGAATCAAATTCAAAAAGATAGTATCATTACTAATTGGCCAGATGCTTTAAGGGTAGTGCTATATAATATGATAGTGAACGCAATTAAATCAACAAATCAAGGTGAAATTAATATTCTATTCAATCGTACTTCAAATGATTATGAAATCATTATACAAGATACAGGTGAAGGTATGAATGCATCTATGGTAGATTTTTTAATTACTGGAAAGAGTAGAGATGAAGTTGAATCATTACCTAAGTATAAAAAAGGAAATGGTATTGGTTATCAAATTATTAGACATTTAGTTAAAATAATGAATGCTGAAGTTAGCATTACAAGTAAAGAATATCAAGGAACAAAAGTTTCTTTGAAATTCAAAAACTCGAATTAGATAGAATTAAATCTATTAATTATAATTTTTAATAAACTTAAGTAACATTTTTACTTAGAATAGTGCATAATTATTGACTTTACTAGAAGTAATTCTAAGCGTAATTCAGGCAATAAACTGGATTTTTGTACGTTACTAATTTCCGTTTAAATGTCCTTTAAATTTTTATATAGTACGCGCAATATCAGTACTTTATTTATAATTTTCTTTTTTCAATTTTTAAGTGTTTCGGCAAATGCACAGACCGTTGGAGGCATTGGTGCAAATGACGACTTTGATGGAGATGGGATAATCAACTCTATCGATCTAGATGATGACAACGACGGTATTTTAGATGCCATCGAAATGACCAATTGCAATACAGCTAATTTGATTACTCCAAGTGCTGCGACCTCTAGTCCTGTATATGGTGGGAGTATTGCAGCTCGCACCATTGATGGATCAGGTTTTACAGGTACCGGCCTTAGTGCTTTAGCAACTGCTCCAGCAACATTAGGTGATGCTTGGCTATTACAAGACCCATTAACAGAAGGTTTTATTGAATATATTTTGCCTGCAAATTCCAATATTGGGGGCGTGGTATTATGGGCACCCGATGCCTTTAATTATGGAGGTGGTGATGGACCGCCCAAAGATTTTACGGTAGAAATCACCTATAAAAATGGGCTAGTATTTACTACGGGTGTGTATACCACAGCACGACCCAATGGGAATGGAGCAAATCCTGGTGCGCAGGTATTTAATTTTCCACAAACTTTTGTAAATGCAACTAAAGTAAAATTAAATATCATTAATGGATGGTATGATATTAATGGTAATAGTTTAAATCAAGTAAGTACTGATGGATTAACTGTTAGTACTGCCTATAATATGTTTTTGGGTGAGTTTAGAGTTTTGTGTGGAGCGACAGATATAGATACGGATAATGATGGAATTCCAAATCGCTTAGATTTAGATTCCGATGGGGATGGTTGTGCAGATGCCATTGAAGCAGGAACAGCACCAAGAGGAACAACAGCTAATACCGCAACAAGTTTCTTAAACCCAACAACAACAGGCGCTAATGGGTTTGCTAATAGTTTAGAAACCGATACAGAAAGTGGTATATATTCGGGTACTTATACCTATCATTTTTCATTATCAAGTTCAATGAATAGTTGTTTTGATACAGACGGTGATGGTGTAGCTGATTTAACTGATTTGGATGATGATAATGATGGCGTACTAGATGCCTCTGAATTATCATGTAGCGCTGTGGCAATAAATACAAACTGTTTAGCAGCTCCTCAAAATTTTGGAATAATAACGCATTGTTCTGGTTGGGATGGATTCGATTATAATCCATCTCCTTCAGTAACTGTTGTTACTAATTTTGATTACATGGGACTTTCTAATGGTTTTCCTTATTTTGATCTTCAAGGTTCATCTAGAAGTACTGCTACTTCAGTCCTAGTTGGTAAAATGTATAAAAACTTTTCCACAGTTCCGGGTATGTCTTATACTTTCTCTGTTAATTTAATTAGTTCTTTTGTAAATGTTGAAGGAATTAAACATTATTTAAAGGGGGTAGATGCAACAACAGGATTAGAATTAGGCGCAACACATTTAATTGGATCAGGAATACGTTCGGTTACCTTTGTAGCCATTGGAACAACTACTTCAATTTCAGTTGGCCTAGACATTCGTCCTTCTTTGGACTATGTAGGAGGAAATCAATTTTGGAGTGAAGCTGGATTTACAATGAATGGTTCAAATTACCAAATTTGTACTATTACTGACACAGATAACGATGGCATTCCCAATCGATTAGATTTAGATTCAGATGGCGATGGCTGTCCGGATGCATTAGAGGCTGGGGTTTCAGGAACTTTATCTACAGGTACTGTAAAAAATGGATTAAACGGGGTAGTTAAAACAACTACGGATAATGTAGCAAGTGCTGTTGCTGCTGCACCTTATGGGGCAAATGGTTTAGCTGATGGTGTGGAAACGGCCTCTGAAAGTGGGTTAATTAATTATACTTCAAAGTACGTCCCATTTGCATTAAATAGAAGCATAGCCTCTTGTAATGATACTGATGGTGATGGCGTATATGATATAAATGATATTGATGATGACAATGATGGGGTTTTAGATGTTACAGAATTTACATCTTGTACTACGCCTTTGAACGCTATTGCACCAACTGCAGCTGGAGCAACGGCAGATTATATTACGAATAAAGCAATCTTTAAAACAATTGCGGGTACAACATCAAAAGTGTCAACTCGTATTGATGGGTCAGCTATTGATGTAGTGCAATTATCTGGTACTAATAGTTCAGGGTCGATCACTTTTGATAGATCCTTTATGCTTTTGAATCTTGTTGTAGCAGACATTGATCAAGGAGAAACTATTTCATTAAAATTATATGATTACCAAAATAATTTAATTCAATTATCAGCAAATGACATCATTCAATTAGGGTCGAATGTAAATGTGAATTCTTATAATACAAACGGCAATTCAATAACCCTTGCTTCTAAAACTTCATCAACTTCTTTTGATGGCTCTACATCCAATGTTTCCAATATTAAATTACAGCTATTAAGTGTTGTAAAACGTATTGAATTTTATAAAACTGCTGGGGCAAATAATACCTGGGTTGGATTGTTATCAGCTTGTGATGATTCGGATACAGATAAAGATGGCATCCCTAATCATTTGGATTTAGATTCTGATGGAGATGGTTGTAGTGATGCGATTGAAGCGAAGAGTTCAACTACCGCTGCAAGTACAACAGTTTATCCAACAGGTACAGATGGAAATAGTAATGGGCTATTAAATGATTACGAAAGTGCAACGGCGGGCGTGGTCAATTATACATCCTTGTATGACCCTTTTGCTACTAGTGCCAATTTAGCTGCTTGTAAGGATACCGACGCAGATGGCATTCCAGATGATACAGATTTAGACGATGACAATGATGGTATTTTAGATGCGGTTGAATCGCCTGATTGTTTTTATTCAGATAATGATTGGCATTATGGTAACCGTTCTGACATTAAAGTGACCTCTGGTTTATCTATGACGAGTCCACAAAACCAACCACAAAAATTAGTGGATGGAAAAAATAGTGGCGTTAGTTATGATGTAAGAATGGAAACCACAACCACAACAGTGAATGCTTTAGGTACAGGTAGACAAGTTTACATGTTTAACATGATTATTCCTGTTAAACTTTCCAAGATTTTATTGGGATACACAGGTATCTATTCTCATTTCAATGATAATACAAGATTAATTTTAAGAGGATCAAATGATGGAGTAACTTGGACAAATTTATCTGGTACGATTGGGACACCTTCAGTTTTATATGATGCAACCATTAATGCCAACTCAGCAACAGAAACTTCCACTATTTATCCTTATCCAGCAACAACGCAATATGCTACAAGTGCGAATATATTTTCTGTAACACAAAATGCAGCAAAGTACCAATACTATGATATTTATTGGTTTAGTGGTGGAGGAATTAATAATACGGGTTATGCGAATGAGGTTTATTTTGATGTTGCATCCGATTATATTCCTAGTGCGCATCCTAAGATAGATTGCTCTAATGATTCAGATGCTGACGGTATTTTAAACCACCAAGATTTAGATTCGGACGGTGATGCTTGCCCGGATGCAAAAGAAGTTGGCATTAGAGCCACATTAACTTCGGCAACGGTAATAAATTTAGCTGGGACAACAATTGCATCTGGCACAGCTACTTCTACTTTAAGTAATGCAATTGTATCTGGAACAGGCACGGCCACTTTTGGTAATAATGGATTTGTGAATTCTTTAGAAACTTCAAATGAAAGTGGGATTTACAGCGGAACTTTTAATTATAGCTTTGCAACTAATAAATTAATTAGTACTTGTTTAGATTCAGACGGTGATGGCGTGTCAGATGTTTTGGATTTAGACGATGATAATGATGGCGTATTGGATATTGTTGAATGTCCTGTTCCTGGGAAGCAACCATTGCTTTCAAGATTTGATATCGCTTCTGGTGCGAGTAAGACGGCAAACTTTACAGGTTTCCCAGAAGAATTATGGATAGATATATGGACACTTGATAACAATTTTAATTTAAAAGTAAATGGCACTGATATTACCAATGTGAGTGAATTGAATTTCGCTCCAATGAGTAGTTCAACAGTTTACACAGTTCCTTTTACAGATATAGTTAGAACTAATGGCACAGCAATTTATCCATCTGGTTCAGTATGGACTTTTCCAAACACCGCACAATATCCATTAATTAGAGTTAAGATTAGCAATAATGGATATTCCAAAATTTATGGATATGATTTTGTAAATGGCACTGGAAATTATAATGAGTTAGTTCTAGTAAATGCTGTTTATCAAAAAGTGCCTATTAATTTATCTGGAAATAATACAATTGTAATTAGCCAAGACAATACTTGGGCACCTTCCAATTTAAATGCAGAATTCAATACCTATAGTAGTGCAGGTATCTGTGATACCGATGGCGATGGAGTAGAGAACCGTTTGGATTTAGATGCTGATGGGGACGGTTGCAGTGATGCCTATGAAGCTAAAACGACAACAAGTACAAGTGCTAATTTTCAATATGCCAATAATTTAAGTTATGGCACAAACGGGTTCTTAAATTCATTAGAAACAGTTGCTGATAATGGAATATACAATGGATATTATCCTTACGATTTTGCTATAGATTCTAGAACAAGATCTTGCTTAGATTCTGATACGGATGGAGTACCTGATGTTTATGATTTAGATGATGACAATGACGGTATTTTAGATGCTGTTGAATCACCATCTTGCTTTTACACTTTAAGTGAATTATCTAAACCTGCATCGGTTAGTTCTGATTTAAATTTGTATGATGCCACTCCAACCTATGCAATAACAAACTCAATTGATGGTTTAATTTCAACTTTCTCAGCTTTTAAATCAAGACAATACTTAGCCAATCAAGAAATTTTAAAGTACACAGCAAATGGACTTATAGATATTACAAGTTTAACTTTAGATCTTGATTTTAGAGCAATCTCAACAGATGCTTCAAGTACATTCAGATTCCAAGGTTCTGCTGACAATGTAATATGGGATAACTTGAATACTGCTGCGGTTGCATCAACAACCTCAATATTCCCATCAACTTTAGTGCTTTCAAATGATCTTCAGGCAGGGAAAAAGTATAAATATTTTCGATTGTATGGTGTTGCAGGTACTTCCAATTTTGGTGGCGTTGCAAATGCTACATTTAATTTAGCATCCTCAAACCGTTCTAGTGCCAATCCAAAATTAACTTGCACCAATGATACAGATATTGATGGTATTCCAAACCATTTGGATTTAGATGCAGATGGGGATGGCTGTCCGGATGCGAAAGAAGCAGGTGTGATTGGTACATTGACAACAGGTTCGGTTATCAACTTAACAGCACCTTCTGGAACAGCAACATCTACTAGTACTAACGTGCCTAGTGCAGTTGCCACTGGTACCTATGGTTTAAATGGATTTGCAAATGCTTTAGAAACTGGAACTGAATCTGGTAATTATTCAGGCACATATACTTATGATTTTGCAATTAATAAATTACTAAATGCATGTACGGATACGGATAACGATGGCGTGTCAGATTTAATTGATATAGATGATGATAATGATGGTATTTTAGATGAATTAGAAAATGCTTGTCAAGATATATTTTTAGAAACATTTGGAACAAGTTTACCTGGACCAAATTTGCCAACTTCAAACATTTTAATGACATCTAGCGAGGGCGCTATTTATAATGTTGTCCCTACACATCCAAGTGGGTATTGGTTTGCTGGCAGGCCTGATTATACTCCGGGTGATGTTAATGGTAATATGTTAATGGGGTATAATATTGCATCTACTAAAGTTGTATATACTAAAACTTTAACAGGACTCACTGCAGGTCAGGATTATGAATTCTCAGCATATATCGCAAATCCATTAACTTCATTGGGTACATTTTCTAACTTAACATTGCGTGTTAAAAATTTATCAAATACAATTTTAAGTTCAGTTAATACGGGTAATATTTTACAAGGAAATTTTAACTGGGTAAAATATACAATGGTTTTAAACGCACCTAGTACTTCTGTTGTTTTTGAAATTCAAACAAATTCTTTAGGAAATAATGGCACAGGTGAGGATTTTGTTATTGATGATATCAGTGTTAAAAAAGTTTTAAATTGTGATACAGATGGCGACGGTATTCCAAATCAATTAGACTTAGATTCTGATGGCGATGGATGTAGTGATGCATTAGAATCAGGCACTACATCTAGTACCACGGCTAATTTTAAGTATACAGGCACAGCAACTGATTTTGGTGCTAATGGATTTTTAAATACACTAGAAAAAACAAACGCTGAAAGTAATTTATACAAAGGCTTATACACTTATTATTATGCCACTGATAATTCAATAAATGTTTGTTTAGATTCAGATGGTGATGGGGCAAAAGATGTCATTGACTTAGATGATGATAATGATGGCATTCTGGATTATGTAGAACAATCCTGTACCGAATCCAATATGAGCAAATCTGATATTACAATAAGCTCTGAAATAGCTTGGACATTTCAAAATGCACCAACTGGATTATCTGCTTTATTTGATGGTTCGCTCCTTCAGCAAATGTATCCAACAGCAACTACTGTCGTTAACAATAAAACTATTTTTCAATTTAATTTTACAGCCCCTAAAGTTTTAAACTTAATTGAGCTTGCAAATATTTCGAACCAAATACCTTTTATAGCAGGGGGTACTTATAAAATTCAAGGCTCTAATGATGAGGGTACCAGTTGGACTGATATTGTGGCTTCTCAAGCAATTGCGAATTCTGCACCAATATTGGCCACGACCAATTCAATTAAATTTGACATGCCTTCAAACTATAAAGCCTTTTTGTCTTACAGGGTTTATGCAATCAGTATGACAGGTCAGGGTAATTGGTCAACTGAGGCTTATTTTAGAGAAGTTACTTGTGTCGATATTAATACAGATGGAGATGCTACTTCAAATAGATTGGATTTAGATTCGGATGGAGATGGTTGTCCGGATGCAGTGGAAGCAGGTACCACTTTTAGAAATACATCAGGTGTAGCTATCGCTAATAGATTAACAACAAGTATAATTCCAAGTGCACCAAATTATGGCAATAATGGATTTGCAAATGGGTTAGAAACGTCAAATGAATCTGGAGCTTATACTGGGACATATACTTATGATTATGCTAAAGATGCTTCCATAAGTGGGTGTACTGATACGGATGGTGATGGCGTGCCTGATGTAATGGATTTAGATGATGATAACGATGGGGTGTTGGATACCATTGAGAATAATTGTTCTATCGTTGTTGTGAACAAAACAGGAACCATTATTAGAAAACCATCAACCATTAATTATGGTTTTAATGGGAACACCATCGCTAATTTAATTGATGGGGTAGATAATAATGTGTATGTTGTTAGTGCCCCTTCAGGTACTTTAAACGGCCCTTGGTTTAATTTTGAATTTCCAAGTCCCAAAGTGCTAACGTATTTAGAAATTGGTCATTATCAGAATCAGCTTCTTTTTTCAACAACGTCCACTTACAAAATTCAAGGAAGTAATGATAATACAAATTGGACAGATGTGACTGGTACATTAACCTATAATAATATATCCACTTCAACGAGTGGAGGTTTATCAAACTTTAACTCAAATATTGCTAATTTCCCTGACAATAAAACAGCATATAAATTTTATCGTGTTTTGGGAATAAATGCAGCTACTGGTGGTGGATGGGCAACAGAAATTCATTTTAAAGAATTTGTTTGTGCAACAGCTGACTTAGATGGCGATGGTATTCCTAACCGTTTGGATTTAGATTCCGACGGCGATGGTTGTCCAGATGCTGTTGAAGCGGGTACAACGAATATTTCAACTTCTGGTATTACAGGTTTGGCTAGATTATCAACAAGTATAATACCTGCACCATATGGAAATAATGGTTTTGCAAATAGTTTGGAAACGGGCAGTGAATCTGGTCTTTACACTGGAACTTATATTTATAAATATGCTACTGATGCAACTATTAACGCTTGTAAAGATTCGGATGGGGATGGTGTGGCAGATATTATTGACATAGATGATGATAACGATGGAGTCTTGGACACGAGTGAGCAAATAAATTGTATTACAAGTGGGGTTGATTTAAATACCTTAACTTATAATGGTAGTTCTATCAATGCAAAAACCGCAAACAGTTTAACAACAGCTGGAGGCGATGTATGGAAATCATCTTACTCTAATGAGATTTTAAAACTTCCAATTTCTTTAAAGTTTAAACATAATTCAACAACAGGATATATGATGTTTGGATTATTTCCGATTACTAAAACTCAAACGCCCACAAGTTGGACAGATGGTGCTTATAAGTTTTATCAACAAGTATCTGGAACCTATGGTTATTTTCAGTTTCCAGGTGGAGGCTGGGATTTTGGACCAATATCTTTCACAACTAATGATGAATTTAGTATTAATATCTCAAGTACCGGTTATGTAACTGCCGCTATTAATGGTGTCACTCAAAAAGCATTTCAAGGAGAGGTGACAGATTACAAACTCGCCTTAAGTTCATATAGAGCATCTTCACTTACAAATATTATTTTAACTGATGCATCGCGCACTGCTATATTAAATTGTACCGACTTAGATACAGATACAGATGGAATTCCAAACAGATTAGATTTAGACAGTGATGGTGATGGATGTCCAGATGCTGCAGAAGCAGGAACTACAGTTATACCAACTTCTGGTGTCGCTTCAACTGCTAGATATACTACAAGTGTCATTCCAGCGCCTTATGGAAATAATGGTTTTGCAAACGGTTTGGAAAGAACAAGTGAATCAGGTACTTATACTGGAACCTATACTTATAATTTAGCAACCGATGCAAGTTCAAATACATGTCTTGATAATGATAACGACGGCGTTCCAGATGTCTTGGATTTAGATGATGATAATGATGGAGTGTTGGATACAAGTGAATGTGTATCTGTTTTATCTCAAACTTTTCCTACTACAGGCGGGAACACAAATTCGTTAACAGACTGGACAGTTGGCGGTACCTATGGAGGTACATGGAATAGTGGTATAGGTAGAATTAATTTAAATTCAAATGGTTTAGAATTTAGAAGAGATGCATCTACTAATACAACAGTTACCAGAACAATTACTAACCTACCTGCAAAAAGCGAGATTACATTTGGTAATGTTTATTGGTTCAATACTAACGCTGCTGATAATTCAGTGGTTGCTACATTTAATCTTAAACTAAACGGAGTTACTTACGCAACTATTAAAACAGGATCAACTCAGACGGCACAACCAACAATAACTGTTGCAAACGGCGCTACGACTAATTTAAATTCACTGCCAAGCACTTCTGCAAATACATCCTCTACTAAGTCGAACTTAATAATTAAATTACCTAATGCTACGATTGCTTCAGCCTCATTGGTTTTAGAATTTATTGCGTCTACATCATCTGGAGAGGTTGATGATATTGGTTTTTCTTCTATCGCTATTAAAAGTTGTGAGGCTGATACTGACGGCGACGGAATCCCGAACCAATTAGATTTAGATTCTGATGGCGACGGTTGTCCAGATGCAAAAGAAGCTGGCGTGAATGGTACACTAAGTTCAGGTTCTGTAAAAAATGGAACAGGTGGTGCAGTAACATCTACTACAACTGTTGCGAATGCCATTGCTGCTGGCCCTTATGGAAATAATGGATTAGCGAATGGGGTAGAGACCTCTACCGAATCGGGTGTGGTAACTTACACATCTACCTATGCTAACATTGCATTAGTAAAAGATTTAGTAGCACCGAGTATTACTACACAGCCTTTGAATAGAACTGTTTTCGTTGGAGCTACTGCAGTATTAACAACAACTGCTAGTGCACCTCCTGTTAATAGAACTTTAACCTATCAATGGTATAGAGCAGGTGTGGCAATTGCTGGAGCAAATAGTGCTACTTATACTGTTACAACTTCAGCAACCACTGCTAATGCTGCTGACTATTATTGTACGATTGGTTTTGTCAATTCTTGTTTATCTACCAATACCAACACAGTCAATCTTACGGTGTTGACCAATCCTGTTGGTTTAACAGCCTGCCAAGATGCTAGTGCGATATTGAGTGTTACTAAAACAGGAACGAATGCTGTAACCTATCAGTGGAGAAAAGCAACAACTAATTTAGCGAACGGAGCCAATATTGCTGGAGTAACTACATCATCCTTAACCTTAACTAATTTAGCTTTAGCAGATGCTGGTGCTTATACTTTAGTGGCAACAGATGCGAATGGAGTTGTCTCAACTTCATTGGCTGGAACCATCACAATTACCAACAATACAAAATATGTATTACCTGCTACTTTAACAACTTGTGCAACTACTAGTACTATTAATTTAGCAAGTGCAGTTTTAACTGGAACTTCTGGTACAACAAGTATAAAGTGGCAAAGAAGTTTGGATGGTGGTAATACATGGTCAGATATTGTTTCGAGTATGGATGGAGTTACATATTCTAATTTTACAACTGCTACCTTAGGCATTACTGCAGCGAATACTAATGCAAGTAGTGCATTAAACGGTTATCAATATCGTATTGCTAGTATAAATGCTTCTTGTACGAACTATTCAAATGTAGAAACACTTGTTGTGAATAGTGCACCAACTATTACTGCGCAACCAAGCAATAGTGTTTTATGTAATTTATTTGGAACTAGTTTTACTGCTGCGACTACTGGAGCGAACTTAACTTATAGATGGCAAACAAGAGCACCATCAGGAACTTGGACGACTATTACTGCATTAAATGCAAATACAATTGACAATGGAGTTGTGTATTCGAATTTTGCAACTTCCACTTTAAATTTATCTGCGGCTCCAGCAACTGAAAATAACAATGAATACCAAGTATTAATTTCAAATAGTTGTGGCACTGTTACTAGTACAACAGCTTTTTTAAATCCAACATTAGCTACTCCAACTATTAATTCAAGTAATGTTACTGTTTGTGAAGGCACGCCTATTACATTAACAGCAAGCTCTTCAACTGCTTCTCCAACTTATCAATGGTATTTAGCAGGAGCTGCTATAGGGGGTGCAACAGTTGCCAGTTATAATCCAACTGCTTCAGGTAATTATTCAGTGATTGCGAATGCAACTGGTTATTGTAAATCAGGAACAGCAAGTGCTACAGTTACAATTAATCCTTTACCACTTGTTGCTATTGCGCAAGGAGCGGTTTTAACATTATCTTCTGGAACTGGTGGGATTGACTTAACTGCTAATGCTATTCCTGCTCTTTCTGCTCCTAGTTCTTATAATTATACTTGGTATAAAGCTGGCATTTTAGAAAGTGGACCAGCATCAACGAATATTTATAGAGTAAGTTCACCTGGTTCTTATTCAGTTAGAGCAACCAATACTAGTACTAATTGTTTTGCAACGAGTCCTGCAACTACCATTACAGTTTTACCATCTGCAAATGTTAATGGTAGTTCTTCCGTTTGTGCCAATGGTTCTGTCGCAATGTCGTTTGCTTTAGCGGATGGTCAATCTATTCAATGGGAAAGTTCCACTGATAGAAATACTTGGACACCTACTGGTGTAACTACTGCTTCTTATAATGCAACACCTACAAATCTTACAAGTTCTCCAATTTTATTTTATTATCGTGCGGTTGTGAATGGAACATCACCCACAGGAACTACTAATGAAATTGCTATAACAGTCAATCCAATTCCTACTGCGATTATTTCTAATACAGCATCAGGCACAACCTTATGTGCAGGAACAGAAGCAGTTTTAACTGCAAGTTCTGGAGCTGCAAGTGTTACCTATCAATGGTATAATAATAATACAATTATCACTGGTGCTACTGCTAGTACTTATACTGCAACTAGTTCTGGAAATTATACTTTTAAAGTAACCGATATTAGTTGTGATTGTTCTGCTACTTCAATAAGTTCAACTGTAACTTTTGCAACTCCACCAGATGCGCCAAATTTAACGGCTACTTCAAAAATAATTTGTGTTAATACCACCGCCGATTTAACAGTATACCAACCTCTTGCAATTGCAGGTGTAAGTTATGAATGGCATTCAGCTTCTAATACTTTATCTAGTACTTTAGTAGCTGATCCTACTAAAGTTGGAACTGCAGGCACTTATTATCTATTTGCTAAAAATAATACTGCAGGTTGTTTTAGCAATGCATCCGTTTCATTCAATTTATCAATAGTAAGTGTTGGTCAAGCAACCTTAACTGCCGCTAGTACACCTACTTACACAATTGGGGATATTCCAGTTGGATTAAATGCTTCTACTTCCAATCCAACTTATTCTTTAAGATGGTATACCGCATCAACTGGTGGAGTAGCTTTGGCTTCCCCAGTGATTCCATCTACAGCTAAAGCAGGTATTACCAATTACTATGTTGAACAATACGATGCAAATGCAAGTTTCTGTACAAGTAATCCAAGACAATTAGCTACAGTGACTGTAAAGCCATTGGCACCAACTGTTGCTAATATTACTTATTGTCAAAATGCTACGGCCGTTGCCTTAACAGCAACTCCTGCAACTGGAGGTACTTTAAATTGGTATGGTACTGCTGCAACGGGTGGAACATTAACCACCACTGCAACCATACCTGCTACTGGCACAGCAACCAATACAACTTATTATGTTTCACAAACCTTGAATGGAGTAGAAGGAGCAAGAGCTGCTTTAACAGTAACCATTAACGCTGCACCAAGCGCACCTAGTGTAATTTCTGGAACATTTAGTGTTACATCTACCAACTCTTATACTTATTCAGTTACATCTGTTGCTAATACCACTTATCAATGGACATTACCTTCCTTTATGTCGGGTACATCCACTACTAATAGTATCAGCGCTTTAGTAAATGCAGCAGGTACGGGTACTATCAATGTTATTGCTATCAATGCGAATGGATGTTTAAGTCCAGCAACAACATCTAATGTTACTGCTTCACAATATATTGCACCTCCGCCTTCTATCACGAATGCAATTTATACTATTGGCGATCCATCTAATCCAGCCAATACTGCATCACAAATAACAGCAGCCAATGGTGCTACTTTAAATTATTTTACAAGCAATGCAGCCGGTAGAACTTCTAATAATGAACAAGTTATACCAAGCACTGCCGGAGTGTATACTTATTATGTTTCTCAAACAATTAATGGTATTGAAAGTGCTTTAGTTGCATATACGGTAACCATTAAACCGCGTCAACCTATAGTTGCAGATATTACTTATTGCCAAAATGATATTGCGCTTGCACTTACGGCAACAGGTACCAATTTACAATGGTATACAGTGGCAAGTGCTGGAACCGCTTCTACAACTGCACCGACACCTTCAACAGGGACGGCAACCAACACTACTTATTATGTCACTCAAACTGTGAATGGGGTAGAATCGGATAGGATGGCTTTAGTAGTTACGATTAATCCAACGCCTGCAACACCAAGTGCTATTTCTGGTAGAACCACCACATCAACTGAAAGTTCAGAGATTTATGAAGTCACCAATGATGCAAATGCCACTGGATATGCATGGGTATTACCTAATGGTTGGACTGGTACCTCATCCATAAATTCAATCACTGCAACAGTTGGTTTATCTGGTGGTCAAATAAAAGTGAAAGCCATTAGTGGATCTTGTGCAAGTCCTTTTTCTACTTTAACTGTGGAAATTTTAAATGTGACTAACCCTCCACTAACAACTGATGTAACTTTTATTACTGGTTCAACACCTTCTAATATTGCATCCAATACGACTGCATTAATTACTGGTACTGTTAGTGCAACACTTAATTTTTATACGTCAAATGCCGCAGGTACTGCAAGTACAACGACTCAAACTACACCAACAGAACCTGGTGTATATACCTATTATGTATCTCAAACATCTTCTATAGGTGTTGAAAGTATTTTAGTGCCTTATACGATTACTATAAAACCAATTGCGCCACCTATTAATACAAATAATGGTATAATAGGGAACGCTATCACCTATTGTAAAGGAGCATCTGCTTTTGCTTTAACAGCAACAACATCAGCTGGAGGAACTTTAAAATGGTATACTGTAGCCACTGGTGGGGCTTCAGCTAATAGTCCACCAACACCTAGTACAAGTTTAGTAGGCACGACTAACTATTATGTTTCACAAGTAGTGAATGGTGTTGAAAGTGATAGAGTTTTAATTGTTGTAACGGTAAATGATGCACCTAGTGCTGTGACAGCTACTGCAACAAAACCTACTTGTACTAATTCATCGGGCTATATTGTGATTACTTCTCCATTAGGAACTGGATTTACTTATAGTGTAGATGGTAGTAATTATACCAATACTACTTTGTTTAGTGCATTGCCTGCCGGTATTTATTATGCTACCGCAAAAAATAATTTTGGTTGTGTAAGTGCGCCAACTCCTATTACGATTAATACGGCTGTTGCGCCACCATTAAGTCCTTTAGTGAGTGTTGTTCAACCAACTTGTGCTTCAACCACTGGTTCAATTAATATATTAAGCACTACTTTATCAACCGATAATTTTTCTATCGATGGCGGTTTAAATTATCAAGCAAGTAAAATATTTACTGGTGTAGCACCTGGAACTTATACTGTGACTACTTTAAATTCAGGTGGTTGTGTAAGTGCTGGTACTACTGCTATTGTTAATGCTGCTCTTGCTGTTCCTGCTCAACCAAGTATTAGTTCAACTTCTGCAAGCGGAAGTATTTGTGCTGGTAATTCTGTTACTTTAACAAGTAGTGCTTTAACAGGTAATCAATGGTATAAGAATGGTGTATTAATTGCTGGAGCGATTAACCAAACCTTTACACCTAATGAATCTGGAAATTATACTGTCATAGCAACCAATGCAAGTGGATGTGCTAGTATTCCAAGTGATGCTGAAGCAATTACATTTAATCCACTTCCTATACCTGTTATTTCTAATGGCGCTACTTTGGCATTTGATAATTGTGCTACTACTGTAATAACATTAACGGCAAGTAATACCAATACATCAACTGGTAATACTTATCAATGGTATTTAAATGGCAATAGTATTAATGTGGGTGGCAATAATAGTACCTATAACGCCAATCAAGCTGGAAATTATAGCGTAGTCATTACGAATAATGGATGTTCTGTTACTTCGGCGATTTCAAAATTAATTGCAGCACCATCTGTTAACGCAGCTAATACTGCTTTCTGTGAAGGTGGTTCGGCTTTATTATCTGGTAATAGTACTGGTTTTACTAATCCAACCTATCAATGGAAAGTTTCAACCAATGATGGATTAAGTTATAGTAACGTAGCAGGCACAGGAACGAACTTAACGTATACTGCAACGACTGCTGGTAAATATCAATTACAAGTAACGGATGTAACAAATAATGGTACAATTACTTCAACTTCTTGTGCAATTAATGTAACTGTGTTTACCAATCCAACTGCAACAATCACCGCAAGCCCAAGTGCTGCAGTTTGTGTGGGATCAACTATTAGTTTAAATGCCAATGCTGCAAGTGGAACGGCATCTTATACTTATCAATGGTTAATCGCTGGAGGGAATGATATTGCTGGTGCTACTTTAAGTACTTATACAACTGGCGTTGCAGGATCTTATGCGGTGAAAGTAACAGATGCAAATGGTTGTGTAGTAAATGCTGCGCCATCTACAATTAACTTTAATGCTGTGCCAACTGCACCAGTGGTTACCATTACCAATCCAACATGTGAAGTTGCTACTGGTTCAATTTCAGTGACATCTCCTTTGGGTGCAGGATTTACTTATAGTATTGATGGTACTAATTATTCAAATACAACAGGATTATTTACAGGAGTCACACCTGGTTTAACTTATAATGTTACAGTAAAATCTAGTACAGGTTGTACAAGTAACGCCACAGTGGCCACGATTGCTGCCGCATTAGTAGTACCTGCAACACCAGTGATTACCGGACCTGATAATATTATTCCATTTAGTTTAAATACGTATTCAGTTGCTCCGGTTACTGGTGCAACATCTTATAGCTGGAATTTACCAGGTTATTGGTCTGGGGTTTCAACTACAAATACGATTACTATTAAAGTAGATGCAAGTGCTGGTTCATTGAGTGTCACCGCCAATAGTGCAAGTTGTGTGAGTGTTGCTGCAACTAAAAATATTACTGCTACTTTATTAAGCCCAGATGTGAATGTGACTAATATTAGTGTACCTGTATCAGGTAAATTAACAACCAATGATATTGTACCTGCTGGAACCACTTATGGTCAACCAGGAACAAATGCGGCTAATCCAACTGGTGCTAGTATAACAGTAAATGCAAATGGATCTTATACATTTACTGCAACTACTCCTGGAAAATATATTTATTATGTTCCGGTTTGTGCTGCTGGTCAAACAACAGGATGTCCTGTTTCTCCTTTGGAAATTACAGTAGTAGATCCTTTGGTAAATACAGACAATCCAATTGCTAATAATGATTTTGCTACCGTTAAGTCTGGAACACCATCTATTATTAATGTTTTAGCAAATGACGCTGCAGGTAATTCAGATGGAACTTTAAATGCATCTAGTCTTTCTATTACAAGCACACCAAAACATGGCGTAGCAGTAGTGAATAGTGATGGAACCATTACTTATTCATCGGCTGCTGGATTTATTGGAACGGATAGTCTTGTTTATAATATATGTGATAATAGTGCACCAACACCTATTTGTCAGGTTGCAGTAGCTTACTTTAAAGTGCTACCTACCTCGGCGCCTTCAATAACATCAGCAGTAGATGATTATGCATCTATACTTTCTTCTCCTAGTGGAGCCAATGCTGTTTCTGGAAATGTATTAACGAATGATTTTAATTCTTCTGGAACAAGTTTAACTGCGAGTGTGGTAACAGGACCAACCAATGCACAAGGCAGTTTTACAATGAATGCAGATGGCTCTTATACTTTCACACCTACAGCTAATTTTAGTGGACCTGTTGAAATTACTTATACAGCTTGCACAGGTGCAACACCAGCGGCATGTGCTACTGCTACCATACATATTTTAGTAGAGGCATCATCAGTGATTAATCCAGATGTTGCTACTGCCTATCTTAATGTTCTTGCCACGGGAAATATCTCAACCAATGATGTATTACTTTCTGGAACCACATATGGTCAACCTGCTCAACAAGCTGGAGCAACAATCACTATAAATTCTGATGGCACTTATAGTTTCACAGCAACTGAAACAGGTACTTACACTTATACTATTCCAGTTTGTGCACCTGGCCAAATAACAAGCTGTCCTACTCAAACTCTAGTCATTACTGTTCCAGTGAATACTTTAGTGAATGATGCTGCAACAGCTTATGTGAATATTCCTAAGCCAGGAAGTATAGCTAATAACAATACAGTACCAACAGGAACAACCTATGGCACACCAGTGGCAGATCCAACTAATCCAGCTGCTGGAACAGGTGCTGCTTCAAGTGGTGCAGTATTAACGATGACTGCAAATGGTACTTACACTTTTACAGCAACTGTTGCAGGAACCTACACTTACACAGTTCCAGTATGTGCACCGGGTCAAATAAATGATTGTCCAACAGAAACAATTGTGTTTACTGTTCCAGTGAATACTTTAGTGAATGATGCTGCTAATGCTTTAATCAATATTCCTACAAATGGAAGTATCGCAACCAATGATGTGACGCCAGCAGGAACAACTTATGGTACACCAGTGGCTGATCCAACTAATCCAGCTGTGGGTAATGGTGCAGCTTCAAGTGGCGCAGTGTTAACAATGACTGCAAATGGTACTTACACATTTACAGCAACTGTTGCAGGAACTTATACTTATACAGTGCCTGTATGTGCGCCAGGCCAATCAACAAATTGTCCTTCAACAATTATTGTGTTTACTGTTCCTACAAATACTTTAGTAAATGATGCTGCTACAGCATATGTGAATATTCCAAGTTCAGGAAATATCTCAACCAACGATGTTGTACCAACAGGAACAACCTATGGCACACCAGTTGCAGATCCAACAAATCCAGCTACTGGAACAGGTGCTGCTTCAAGTGGAGCAGTATTAACAATGACTGCAAATGGTACTTACACTTTTACCGCAACTGTTGCAGGTACTTATACTTACACAGTTCCAGTGTGTGCACCAGGTCAAACAACTAACTGTCCAACACAAGCTTTAGTGATTGTTGTTCCTGTGAATACATTAGTGAATGATGCTGCAACTGCGTATGTGAACATACCTAAGTCAGGAAATATCTCAACCAACGATGTTGTACCAACAGGAACTACATATGGTCAACCTGCACAATTAACAGGAGCAACGATTACAGTTGGTACAAATGGTACTTATACATTTACAGCAACTGTTGCGGGTACTTATACTTATACAGTGCCGGTATGTGCACCGGGTCAGACTACGAATTGCCCAAGAGAAACTCTAGTGATTACTGTTCCTGTGAATACTTTAATGGATGACGCTGCAACTGCGTATGTTAACATACCTAAGTCAGGAAATATCTCAACCAATGATGTGACACCAGTAGGAACTACTTATAGTCAACCTGCACAATTAACAGGAGCAACGATTACAGTTGGTGCAAATGGCACTTA
>JACCDU010068700.1_pt1 | contig 28177 bp, 25 predicted proteins | sample 7446081 | NCBI WGS metagenome assembly JACCDU01 (sample SAMN15323447, study PRJNA562643) | freshwater metagenome | isolation source: river surface water | place: USA:Blue River Watershed | collected 2017-08-17
CACGCTCCCTCGATAAGAAGAAGTACGTGCCCACAACAAAGATGGCAAGGGCCCAGATCAGCGAATGAAGTAATCCAAAGGTAGTGGGAGCCTCTGCATATACAACAACGCGGGACCAAGAATCGAGCAGATAGAAGAGCGGATTAGCAATCTGTATGGATTTGATTTCTTCAGAGACGCTACTTGCTTCATAGAGAATTGGCGATAAGTAAAGAAGGCTGCGTGTGAGATATGGAAGCATGCTAGAAACATCGCGGAAGTACACATTGACGCAGGAGATCAAGATCGACATACCAAGTCCCATGAGCAGCGCGATCATAAAAATTGGAATCGCCCAGAGCATCTGCCATGAATAGGGAAGGCCAATAAGTAAATGGATTGCGGCAAAGACAATCAAGGTAGGGACAAATTTAAATAGGGCGATTACCGTGGCTGAGATAGGAAGCATCACGCGCGGGAAAGAGGTATTGAGAATGAGTCGTTGGCCAGAGGTAATCGCCTTGACTCCACCGGTCAAACTATTGGCGATGAGGTAGAAGAGAAAGAGAGTCGCAGTCAGATGTCCGAATCTATTGGCATCGCTACTGCCTCCGATCACATAAATCAGAAGGAAGTAAACGCCAGAGAGTAAGAGCGGGTTGAGGACCAACCAGAGTTGGCCAAAGACAGTTCCATAATTTTTCTCGCGGAGTTCGGAGCGAGAGAATTCAGCGATAAAGGTGCGACGTCCCCACAAGGTGCGCAGATAATCTCGCATGGGAGGCATACCCGCACGAAATGGCTCATAGACGACTACTGGCTTATCCACGTGTGAAAGGCTACCGCAGTACTCGAGACCTCATTGAGAAGCGGGTACGAGAGTCTTTGGTGAAGAGATAAATCCCGCACCCCAAGCGAAGTGCATCGTCGGAATTACGAGAAGCAGAAGAAAATATTCACTCATTGAGGTTGAAATCTTTAACGATGCGAGTACAACAAAGAGTAGATAGACAAGTGCTGGAATGAAGAAGATTGATGAGAGCGCAATTCCAAGAATAAGCGAAGCGCTAAAGCCAATTAAGGCAAAGGGCGGAGCAAGGTAGCGATAATTGATTGTTCCGGAGTGTCGACGAGAAACTACTCGACGCCAACGTCCATATTCAAAATACTGCTTGGCAAGTGCACCAATGCTCGAGCGCGGTCTGTAGGTAACGTGCAAACGAGGATCAAAGTAGATAACTCCGCCGTTTTCGCGCAATCTAAAGTTAAGCTCCCAATCTTGTGCACGGGTAAAGCGCTCATCAAATCCACCAATTGCAAGGAGAGCTTCGCGTCTAAATGCACCGAGATAGACGGTATCTACTTCACCGGCTTCGCCACCTGTATGAAAGCGTGATGCGCCAACGCCCAACGGACTTCTCATGGCGCCAGCGACAGCTCGTTCAAATGCAGTAGTACCAACTGCAGCCATCACTCCGCCAACATTGACAGCACCGGTCTTGTTGAGAATTTCGACGATAAGAGAGATGTAGTTTTTTGGAATCTGTGCATGCCCATCAACACGAACTACGACAGGGCTCTTGGAAGCAGCGAGCGCAAGATTGAGTCCAGCTGCAGTCTTTCCTGTCGGGCTATCAAGTAACTTCACGCGGCGATCTTGTGATGCCAACTTTGCTGCAATCTCATTGGTGCGATCACGCGATGGACCTAGCGCCAAAATTATTTCAAATGGACCACGATAATCCTGAGAAAGAACCGAGAGCACTGCGCCCTCTAAATGAGACTCTTCATTGAGAACTGGGAGAATGACGCTAATTGCAGGCAGCGGTGAGCCAATTAACTCATGTGTTGGTGTCGCCATAACCCCTCCACGCTATCGTGCAAGTACCCTACGGATGTGAAATCTTCTCGTGCAATTCGAATTATTACATCACTCTCTGTGGGTGTTGTCGCGATTGCATCCATTTCTTGGCTCGGATTAGGCCAAGTCAGTGGACAGATTTCTCGTATCGATGTCTTCGCCAACCTCAAAGACCGCCCAGAGAAAACTTCGCAGGCGCTCAACTACCTAGTTGTGGGATCAGATAATCGCGAGGGCCTTACTAAAGAACAGATTAAAGCTCTACGCGTTGGAAGCACCAAAGTTGCAGCAGGTGGGCGATCAGACACCATGTTGCTTGTACACATCAGCAAGTCACGCGATGCTGCATATATCGTCTCAATCCCGCGCGACACTTTGGTCACGGTTCCAGCCCATAGAAGCCAAGATGGAACTCGCGATATTCCACCACTTCCAGGCAAGATCAACGCCGCTTATGCATTCGGTGGTGCACCACTACTAATCCAGACTCTTGAAGAGAAAACAAATTTGCAGATTGATCATTACATTGAAGTAAGTTTCGCTGGCTTTACCGGAATAGTTGATGCACTTGGCGGAATTGAAGTCTGTTCTAAAGTTCCAATTGATGACCCTAAGAGCCACCTAGTGTTGGCAGCGGGTACGCATACCCTCAATGGAATTGAGGCCTTGAAATATGTCCGTACTCGTGACTTTGATGGGCGCGGCGATATTGGTCGCATGGAACGTCAACAGCAGTTTGTCGGCGCCGTCCTCCGCAAAGCTACAAGTTCGGGTGTGCTACTTAACCCAATCAAGTTAACTAATTTTTATAATGCGGCCATCTCTAGCGTGAAGATGGATGCAGGTGTCACTAAAAATGATTTGCTCACGCTTGCCAAGCAACTTCGTAATCTCTCCTCTGGAAATGTACGGACTCTGACAGTTCCAATTTCAAATCCCAATGGGCGCCATCCCACCGCGGGATCTGTAGTAATTTGGGATGAAGTCCTAGCGGCTAACCTCTGGACCAAGATTCGTAACGATGAAGCCTTACTTGAGACCGTTAAGCCAACAGCGAGCGCTTCTGCGAAGCCTGTCACAATCGACAAATTCAAGACGAAGACAGCCGCAGATAATCCTTGCGCTGCAATAGACTCTCGCGCATGACTCTGAAGCTCTCGGTAATCGGCTGCGGCTATCTCGGCGCCACCCACGCAGCCTGTATGTCCTCACTTGGATTTGAAGTAATTGGTATTGATACCGACCAAAATAAAGTTGATCTACTCTCTCGCGGCGAACTTCCATTCTACGAACCAGGGTTAGATACCTTGCTGGCGGCTGAGATGAAGACAGGGCGTCTCTCATTTAGCACCGACTTTTCTTCTGTTAAAGATGCAGATGTTCACTTTATCTGCGTAGGTACTCCTCAAAGTAAAGATGGCCTGGCCGCAGATCTGACCTACGTAAAGTCATCAGTTGCAGCGATTGCTCCTTACCTAAAGGATGGCGCTCTCGTAGTTGGAAAGTCGACAGTGCCAGTTGGAACAGCTCAGTTGTTGCGTGAACAGTTAGCGGCTTCTGCTCCACAGGCTGATCTAGCCTGGAATCCTGAATTTTTACGTGAAGGCTTTGCTGTCGAAGATACCTTGACGCCAAATCGATTGGTTGTTGGCGTTGCAAATGATCGTGCAGAAGAGATTCTTAAAGAGGTCTATAAGCCGGTGATTGACCTCGGCACTCCTTGGATTCGCGCCGATCTTCCAACAGCTGAACTCGTCAAGGTCGCTGCAAACTCATTCCTTGCGACAAAGATTTCATTTATCAACGCGATGGCTGAAGTCTGTGAAGCAGCAGGTGGCGATGTCACAGTTCTTGCCAAGGCTATTGGATATGACCCACGCATCGGTAGCCGCTTCTTACAAGCTGGCATCGGTTTTGGTGGCGGATGTCTTCCTAAAGATATCCGTGCCTTTATGGCGCGCGCTCAAGAGCTTGGCGCAGATCAAGCGCTCGAATTCTTGCGCGAAATTGATGCCATCAACCTTCGCGCACGTCAGCGCGTCATAGATGTTGTACGCGCGGATTTATCTGAAGATCTCACTCAATATAAAATTGCTGTTCTTGGTGCGACATTTAAGCCCGATAGCGATGATGTGCGTGACTCCCCAGCTCTCGATATTGCAGCGCAACTTCAGGCAGCAGGAGCCCAAGTTGTCGTTCATGATCCAAAAGGTATTGAACCTGCACGTAAGCGTTTTCCTAATTTGGAATATCAAGAGAAGGTTGCAGATGCCGTTAAGGGTGCCGATGCAATTTTGCACTTGACCGAATGGAAGGAATACCGCGAGCTAGATCCTTCAGTTATTGGCCAACTCGTAAAGTCAAAGTTCCTCATCGATGGGCGCAATATGTTAGATCGCAACCTCTGGCGTGCTGCTGGATGGCGAGTGCACGCGCTAGGACGAACTGACTAGGGAAGAACTGATTAGAAACCAGTCTTAGTATTGCGACGGGCGCTCAGTTGGGCGCCCTTTGCTTTTGCTTCAGTAGATAGCTCTGAAAGCTGAGTTTCAATCTTCTTAGCAACTGCCGCATCGGCAGAACCAATGATGCGCGCCGCCAGAATTCCAGCGTTCTTTGCGTTATCGATACCTACGGTTGCAACTGGGACTCCACCAGGCATCTGCACGATAGAAAGGAGTGAATCCATTCCATCTAAATTCTTCAAAGAGACAGGAACACCAATTACTGGAAGGGTTGTAAGTGATGCCACCATTCCGGGAAGGTGAGCTGCTCCCCCGGCACCGGCAATAATTACTTTGTAACCTTTGGATGCCGCACTCTTTGCAAATTCGACCATCTCTTCGGGCATGCGATGGGCTGAAACAACATCTGCGCTGTAGCTAATTCCAAATGAATCAAGGGCCTTGGCTGCTTCTTCCATGACTGGCCAATCAGAGTCTGAGCCCATGATGATTGCTACATCTTTACGATCACTCATCGATAGCTCCGCTCATATAGTCACGTGCATGCTGCACATCAGTAGTTAATTGTAGAAGGTCAGAACCAACAGCGGTGACATGTCCAATCTTGCGACCAGGGCGAACTTCCTTCTTATATTGATGGAATTTCAGCTCTGGGTTACGAGCCATCAGGTGAAGGTAGGGGCGATACATGTCGGTCTTCTCGCCGCCCAAGATATTTCCCATGACTGAATACTCAGCTGTCATGGCAGGATCGCCGAGCGGTAAATCAAGAATGGCGCGAAGGTGTTGTTCAAATTGGCTGGTGCGCGCACCATCGATAGTCCAATGTCCAGAGTTGTGAGGGCGCATCGCTAACTCATTGATGAAAATCTTCTCGCCTTTCACAAACATCTCAACTGCCATCACGCCAACAGCTCCAACTTCTTGCGCGATATCGAGCGCTAGCTTCTGTGCTCTCTCCGCTAACTCGGGTGTGATGCATTGTGCAGGTGAAATTGTGAGGGTACAGATTCCATCTTCTTGCACTGTCTCAGTAGGGCTCCATGAGGTGGCCTGACCATGAGGAGAGCGAGCCACCATGACTGCGATTTCAGAGTCAAAGGAAATCAGCTCTTCAATTAATAGCTTGGGATTAGTTTTGAGCACTTCTGCCAATTCATCCTGAGAATTAATCTTCCAGACCCCACGTCCGTCGTAACCGCCAGAAATCGCTTTGGCAATCAGTGGATATCTTTCAATCTCTTTCGTTGATGTGATCACCTTCCACTCTGGTGATGGATAGGCGCTTAACTTCTCGCGCATCTGCGCCTTATCTTGCGAATAGATAAATGCGCTAGCAGGTGGATAGACGCGAACACCCGCAGTTTCCAGCCCTTTAATCACCGAGAGTGGAACTAACTCATGCTCAAAAGTGATCACGTCACAGTTGGCTGCAAATTTTTTGAGAGCTTCTAGATCAGTGTAATCACCAACGACATGGTGTGTGAGTTGTGCACCTGAATCTTGAGGGCTTGCAGCAAAGAGCTGGAGATCGATTCCAAGAGCAGTAGCTGGCGCAATCATCATGCGCGCTAATTGCCCTGCACCTATGACGCCAACGCGGGGGAATCTTTCATTCACACGCCTATCGTAGATGAACGATGTCTCCCACTGTCACTCGAGAACCATCTTCAAGAATGAGTTCTCCGGCAGGCGTGACATCGACAGCTTTTGCATTCTTATGACTGCCATCGGGATGTTCAATCCGGATATCGTGGCCAATCGTTGCCGAGTGTTCGTTATAGAGATGGCGAAAATCCTCGCCATCCTGCCACCTTGTAAAGAGCTCCTCAAAAGTGGTCAGAAATGTAGAGAGAAGCACATTGCGATCAAGGTTTGAAAATTGGTGAAGAGCGAGTGAGGTAGCGTGAACAACAGGTAACTCTTCTTCAGTCATTCCAACATTGATGCCCACTCCGATGGTGACTCCATCACCACTTACTTGCGAGATTATTCCTCCAACCTTGCCCTCACTTAAGAGAATGTCGTTAGGCCACTTCAGGGTGGGGGAAGATTTGGGATCTAACTTAGTGAGCGCAAAGATTGCAGCGAGCCCTGTAAGAAGAGGTAAGAAAGACCAATCAGATTTTTCACGCTGTGGTTCGATATAAAACGAGAACATAAGAGCAGAAGTTGCTGGTGCATCAAACTTTCTATCGAGGCGACCGCGACCCGCGCTTTGAAATTCAGTTGCAATAACATCGCCATTACGCGCTTTTCTATCTGCAACTAATTGAGTTAAGTCATCTTGAGTCGACCCCGTGACTTCAACCACGCTTACTCGCCAGTACTGCGAGATTTTTTCAGAGATCACCGAACTATCTAGCGGTGGTCTTGGCGCAAGAGTGCTCACGACTAGTACCTTATGTTCATGAGCCCAGATCTGCACACTACTGCCGGCAAAATCGAAGACCTTCGTGAGCGTATCGATGAAGCCGTGCACGCTGGATCAGCCCGAGCAGTAGAGAAGCAACATGCAAAGGGTAAGGGCACAGCGCGTGAACGAATTGAGATGCTGGTTGACCCAGATTCATTTACAGAAATCGATGAGTTTGCCCGCCACCGCGCACAGAATTTCGGCATGGAGAAGAACCGTCCTTATGGAGATGGTGTAGTCATCGGTACTGCCACGGTAGATGGAAGACCCATCGCTTTGTATTCACAAGACTTCACAGTCTTTGGTGGATCACTCGGTGAGGTACATGCCGAGAAGATCGTAAAGATTGCTGAGTTTGCTCTTAAATCTGGAATTCCTTTGATTGGTATTAATGATTCTGGTGGAGCACGAATCCAAGAAGGTGTCGCCTCACTCAACGGTTACGGAAAAATCTTTAGGCTCAACACTCGCTCATCTGGCGTTATTCCTCAGATTTCACTCATTCTTGGGCCCTGCGCAGGTGGATCTGCCTACTCACCAGCTCTGACTGACTTCACCGTAATGGTGAAGGAGACTTCAAATATGTTTATCACTGGCCCAGATGTCATCAAGACTGTCACTGGTGAAGATGTAGATATGGAAGAACTAGGTGGAGCGCTCACCCACAACACTAAATCTGGAAATGCTCATTACATGGCAGACTCTGAAGCCGATGCGATTGATTATGTAAAAGCTCTTCTTTCATATCTGCCATCAAACAATATGGATGGTTCTCCAATCCTTCCTCCTACTCAGACGCTAGACAAATCAGCCGCAGATTTTGCCCTCAACACTTTGATTCCCGATAGCCCAAACCAGCCATATGACATGAAGTCCTTGGTCCAAGCGCTCGTTGATGAGGGTGAATTTCTGGAAGTCCATGCGCTCTATGCGCCAAATATTGTTGTTGGCTTTGCACGCATTGAAGGTCAATCCATTGGCATTATTGCGAATCAACCTTCACAGTTAGCAGGCACGCTCGATATCAACTCATCTGAAAAAGCAGCTCGATTCTTACGTTTCTGCGATGCATTTAATATTCCAATTCTCACCCTCGTTGATGTTCCAGGATTTATGCCAGGTACCGAACAAGAGTGGAACGGCATCATTCGCCGTGGAGCAAAGTTGCTCTACGCCTATGCTGAAGCTTCCGTGCCACTTGTCACTCTGATTACTCGCAAGGCCTATGGCGGTGCATTTATCGTGATGGGATCTAAATACTTAGGTAGCGATATCAACTTTGCGTGGCCAAGCGCTGAGATTGCAGTGATGGGAGCGCAAGGTGCAGTCAATATCTTGTATCGCAAAGATCTAGCTGAGGCCAAGGATCAAGATGCAAAGCGCGCAGAGCTAATCACTGAATACACTGAAAAATTCTCCAATCCATATCTAGCCGCAGAGCGCGGGACCATCGATAGCGTGATTGAGCCTGAAGATTCTCGTCAATACATCACTAAGGCATTCCGTACTCTCAAAACAAAACGAGATACCTTGCCAGCACGTAAACACGGAAATATCCCTCTCTAGCAATGAAATTTACCGTTACTGCAGGACATCCCACGCCTGAAGAGCTCGTTGCCTTGCAAGCTGTCCTGGCTAATCACAAAGCAGTCGAACTAACGCCTGTGATCAAACGGAGCGTCTTTGGATTGCCGCAATTACGCCAACCGCTACCTCACCAAATTACTTTTGGCGCGCGAAAGTTTGACTAAATGCCACGCATAGTTCTTGCTTCTCAATCTCAATCTCGCAGAAGGCTGCTGGAAGATGCGGGTCTCAAGCCCACAATTATCGTGAGCAACGTCGACGAAGAAACAGATTTTTTCAACGCAATGACTCCTGAGGATATGGTTATCGCGCTTGCGATATCTAAGGCACATACGGTGCGAGAGCTTGTTGATTATCCAGCCCTGATTATTGGTTGCGATTCAACCTTTGATGTCGATGGTGTCTCATTTGGTAAGCCAGGAACCGCCGCTATTGCACGCGAACGTGCCAAGAAGATCAGCGGACGCTCAGGACTATTACATACTGGACATTGCATTATCGATACTGAAAAAGGTATTGAAATCGCCGATCGAGTAACGACAAAAGTTACTTTCTCCGAGATGAGCGATCTTGAAATTGATGACTACATAGCATCCGGTGAACCACTTCATGTGGCGGGAGGATTCACCCTTGATGGATTTGGCTCTCCCTTTATTCCATTGATTGAAGGCGATTACACAAACGTTGTAGGAATATCAATGCCATTTCTTCGCAGCGCCATGAAAAAACTTGGCTACTCTTGGCCACAGGTGAAGGAGATGTCATGAAGCGAGTGCTGATTGCAAATCGAGGCGAGATTGCACTTCGCGTTATTCGAGCATGTAAAGATCATGGTTTGGAATCTGTCGCGATTTACTCTGAAGAAGATCGTGATGCGCTACATGCCAAGAGTGCTGATTACTCATATTCACTCAATGGAACTGTTGCTAAAGATACTTACCTCAACATTCCAAAAATCATCGCTCTGGCAAAAGAGTCAGGCGCCGATGCAGTGCATCCTGGTTATGGCTTTCTCTCTGAAAATGCTGACTTTGCCCAAGCCGTCATTGATGCGGGGCTGATTTGGATTGGACCTCCTCCATCTGCGATTAGCGCACTGGGTGACAAGGTTTCCGCTCGTCGCATTGCTGCCCTTGCTGGTGCACCACTTGTAGCTGGAACTAAGGATCCAGTCACAGGACATGAAGAAGTACTGGAGTTTGCTAAGGAGCACGGTTTACCGGTTGCAATTAAGGCAGCCTTCGGTGGTGGCGGGCGCGGACTCAAAGTTGCTCGCACAATGGAGGAAATTCCTGAGCTCTATGCATCTGCTGTTCGTGAAGCCATTGCCGGTTTTGGTCGCGGAGAATGTTTCGTTGAACGTTATTTGGATAAACCACGCCACGTTGAGACTCAAGTCTTGGTTGATCAACATGGACATGCCGTTGTTGTTTCAACTCGCGACTGCTCGCTACAACGTCGTCATCAGAAGTTGGTAGAAGAAGCTCCAGCGCCATTTCTGACTGACGCGCAAAATGAAGAGTTATACCGCTCAAGTAAGGCAATTATGAAAGAAGCTGGTTATGTAGGCGCTGGTACCTGCGAATTCTTAGTCGGTCTTGATGGAACAATCTCATTCTTAGAAGTGAATACCCGACTTCAAGTTGAGCATCCGGTATCGGAAGAAGTTACGGGAATCGATCTCGTCCGTGAACAATTTAGAATTGCGATGGGTGAAAGTTTAGGTTTCGATGATCCAGTTATTCGCGGCCACTCACTTGAATTCCGTATTAATGGAGAAGATCCAGGGCGCTCCTTCTTACCTGCTCCAGGACGAATCTCTACCTGGAATATACCTACCGGACCCGGCGTACGAGTCGATGCTGGCTTTAGAAATGGCGATGTCATCGGAGGCAACTTCGATTCGCTTTTAGCGAAGTTAATTGTCACGGGCGCTACTCGAAAAGAAGCTATAGAACGAGCACGTCGCGCTCTCGCAGAATTCGAAGTTGGCGGACTAGCAACAGCAATTCCCTTCCACAGAGCCATCTTGGATGATCCCGCCTATACCGAAAACTTCAAGGTCTATACCAGCTACATTGAAAATGAATTTAAAAATGAGATCCCAGCTTTCCAGAGCGTAGTTGCGGATGTACAGACAAGAGTTGCTGCTGAGAAATTGGTAGCAGAAGTAAATGGAAAACGTTTTGAAATTCTCGTTCATGCCCCCGAACCTGTTGTAAAGCGCCATCGCGCAAAACAGGCATCTGCGGCTGGGGCATCAGGGACTGGTTTAGCTAGTCCCATGCAGGGCACAGTAGTAAAGATTGCTGTGACAGAAGGTCAGAGGGTATCTGCAGGCGACTTAGTAATAGTTCTCGAAGCGATGAAGATGGAACAGCCCTTGAACGCACATCGAGATGGCGTGATTAAGAACTTAAAGGCTGTAATCGGTGAGACTGTTGCAGCAGCAACAGTTCTCTGTGACATTATTGAGGCATGACATCTACTGAACTCCTGTATTCAGATCCTCTGGCCGCTGCAACCGCGGCAGCGGCAGAAATCGCACAACGTACAGGAGTGGCATCCCACGATGTAGCGCTTGTGATGGGATCTGGTTGGGTCACAGCAGCTGATGCATTAGGAACACCGGCTTACGAATGTGACGCACACGAACTCACCGGATTCTTTGCTCCAGCTGTCGAAGGTCACTCTGGAAAGGTTCGTTCTTACGAAATTACTGAAGGTGGAAAAACTCTTCGCGCACTGGTCTTTCTTGGACGTACCCACCTGTACGAAGGTAAAGGTATGGAGCCTGTGGTGCATGGAGTCCGTACTGCAGTAAAGGCTGGTTGCAAGGTCATCATTCTGACCAATGCATGCGGTGGGATTAACACTTCATTTAAAGTTGGCCAGCCAGTTTTAATTCGTGACCATATCTCATTGACCGCCGCTTCTCCGCTGTCAGGTGCAACCTTCGTAGATCTGACAGATTTATACAGCAAGCGCATTCGCACAATTGTAAAGAGCGAAGATTCTTCCCTTGCCGAAGGCGTCTATGTGCATTGGCGCGGACCCACCTACGAAACTCCGGCAGAAATCGCAATGATGCGCACCATGGGCGCAGATTTAGTAGGTATGTCTACCGTCCCAGAGGCGATTGCAGCACATGCACTTGGCGCTGAAGTCTTAGGTATTTCGCTTGTGACAAACGCGGCGGCTGGCATTACTGGTGAAAAACTCAACCACGAAGAAGTGATTGCAGCCGGTAAAGCTGCAGCAGATCGCATGGGCGCTCTCCTTAAATCAACTATTCCTAAACTCATCTAATACGCGTTAATCTCCTCTCATGGATGCAGCGCTCAAGCAAGAGGTTGAGGATTGGATAGCTGACGATCCTGACCCAGGAACTGCACTTGAGTTAACCGAACTTATTAAACGTGGCGATGAAGCAACGCTGCGCAAATATTTCAGCGGCTTTCTCCAATTTGGCACTGCTGGGCTACGTGGACCAATAGGGCCAGGCCCTTCTTGTATGAATCGCGCTGTCGTTGGGCGCGCAGCTGCTGGAATCGCGTCCTATATGAAGAAGCGTGGAATGAATTCAGTTGTTATCGGACGAGATGCTCGCTATGGATCAGAGGATTACACCTTTGAAACGGCAGAAATCATGAGTGGTGCGGGTATGAAGGTATTTATCCTTCCCCGTCCGCTACCAACTCCCATTTTAGCCTTCGCAACTTCGCATTTGAATTGCGATATCGGCATCATGGTCACAGCTAGCCATAATCCCCCACAAGATAATGGCTACAAGGTATATATCGGCCCAGTTGCCGATGGAATCAATTACGCAGCATCACAAATCATTAACCCTACTGATGGATTTATCGCCAGTGATATCGCTGCAGTCACCTCTCTCAAATCACAACCACGAGGCTCTGAATGGACCATCTTGGGCGAAGATGAAGTAGATGAGTACGTCAAACGCACGAGCGCTCTGGCTCCACGCTCAAGTGATATCAAAATCGTCTACACCGCGATGCATGGCGTTGGTACAGAAACTATAAAGAGAGTCTTTACTCAAGCAGGTTTTAACAACCTCATCACTGTTGATGAGCAGTGCACACCAGACCCAGATTTTCCAACCGTTGCCTTTCCTAATCCTGAAGAACCCGGTGCCATCGATCTAGCTCTTGCTAAAGCGAGTGAAGTTGATGCAGATCTGGTCATTGCCAATGATCCTGATGCCGACCGGTGCGCTGCTGCAATTAACGACCCAGTTTTGGGCTGGCGCATGTTACGTGGGGATGAACTCGGAATAATCTTTGGCGAATGGATTGCCCGTACTCATCCAAAGGGGACCTTTGGAAATTCCATTGTCTCTTCATCTGCGCTGCGAAAGATATGTGCACATTACAGAATTAATTTTCAAGAAGTTCTCACCGGCTTCAAATGGCTGGCCAAAATTGAAGATCTCGCCTTCGGTTACGAAGAAGCAATCGGGTATTCAGTAGATTCAAAGACGGTCAATGATAAAGATGGAGTCTCGGCCGCCATTTTCTTAGCTCAGATTGCATCAGATTTAGCTAAGAGTGGACTGACCCTTACTGATCTTCTCAACGAAGTCTGGGGTCGCCACGGATTTCATGGGACTGAACAAATTTCAATTCGAGTCGCTGATATGAGTTCGATCGCACGTCTTCTTAATGGGCTACGAAAGAATCCACCAAGTGAAATAGCTGGCCGTGCAGTGAAATCCATTGATGACTTGGCAGCCCCCCAAAATGGGCTGCCACCAACAGATGGACTTCGTATCTGGTTGGATGGAGATATCCGCATCATTGTCCGTCCCTCTGGCACTGAAGCAAAAATGAAGTGTTACATCGAGGTCGTCACAGCTACGTCAGCAGAATCACAGAAATTGCTCGACGAGATTCGTGGACCTCTGAAAGAATTCCTTTCGTGAGTTTCTATGGCCTTATTGATGGTAGTGAGAAATCACTTCGCAACTTTCTCGACCAACTATCGGGCGTTGATCAAGTAGGTGCTGAGTCACGCGCCGCTATGTTGGCAACGCGCTCCATTAAGACAACGAGCAAGCGCTGGGCGATTGATACTGCAATCTCGATGGTTGACCTTACAACTTTGGAGGGGGCGGATACTCCCGGAAAAGTAAAGGCTCTCTGTAATAAAGCTGTGCGCCCTGATCCCACAGATTCAACTGTTCCCAGCGTCGGCGCCATCTGTGTCTATAACGATATGGTTTCCATTGCTCGAACGCATCTAGATTCTATTGGTGGAGAAAAAGTTCCTGTCGCTGCAGTATCAACAGCTTTTCCATCAGGTCGCGCCTCCATGGATGTAAAGATTCGAGATACGCAGGATGCCATTGATGCGGGTGCCGCTGAGATTGATATGGTCATTGACCGTGGCGCTTTTCTATCGGGCAACTTAGGTTTGGTGTTTGATGAAATCGTAAAGATTCGTGAAGTGTGCGGCGAAAAAGCTCATCTCAAAGTGATCTTTGAGACTGGCGAGTTGGTGACTTATGACAATGTACGAAAAGCATCTTATTTAGCCATGTTAGCGGGGGCTGATTTTATTAAGACATCTACCGGCAAAGTTGCTCCTGCAGCTACTCCCCCTGTAGTTCTGGTGATGCTCGAGGCAGTCCGCGATTTCTATTCACTGACAGGGCGTCGAATTGGGGTAAAACCTGCGGGTGGCATTCGCACCACAAAAGATGCAATTAAGCAGTTGGTGCTCGTCAATGAGACTGCTGGACCAGAATGGCTGACTCCAGAGCTCTTCCGAATTGGCGCAAGCGCCTTGCTGAATGATTTGCTGATGCAACGCATGAAAATGGATGATGGCTACTACGCTAGCCCTAACTACGTGACTATCGACTAATAGAGGCTGCTGACAATGACTTTCGAATATGCACCGGCGCTGGAATCGCGCGCCATCGTCACGATTAAGCCTAAGTACGGCCACTTTATCAATGGCGCATTTGTCTCTGGCAAGAAGCACTTTCCCACAATTAATCCTGCCACTGAAGAAATCCTTAGCCACCTCTCCCTTGGATCTGCATCAGATATTGATAAAGCAGTAGCTGCAGCGCAGAAGGCATATACCAAGACTTGGTCAAAGCTCTCTGGTAAAGAGCGCGGGAAATATCTCTACCGAATTGCGCGTATTTTGCAGGAGCGAGCACGTGAGTTTGCAGTTCTAGAGACGCTTGATAATGGAAAGCCAATCCGCGAAACTCGCGATATTGATATTCCCCTTGTCGCAGCACATTTTTTCTATCATGCAGGTTGGGCCGATAAATTAGATTACGCAGGCCTAGGCCAGTCACCGCAACCGTATGGCGTTGCCGGTCAGATTATTCCTTGGAATTTCCCATTGCTCATGCTTGCGTGGAAAGTTGCACCTGCACTAGCAACTGGCAATACCGTTGTATTAAAACCGGCAGAAACAACATCGCTTACAGCTCTGCTCTTTGCTGAAGTGTGTCAGCAAGCAGAACTTCCAGATGGCGTTGTCAATATCGTCACGGGCGATGGCAGCACTGGAGCCACTCTGGTCAACCACCCAGGTGTTCATAAGATTGCCTTCACCGGCTCTACTGAAGTTGGTAAGAAGATCGCTCGCGCCATTGCAGCGACTGATAAGAAGGCAACTCTTGAGCTAGGTGGTAAGGGCGCCAACATTGTCTTTGATGATGCCCCTATTGATGAAGCTGTCGAAGGAATTGTTAATGGAATCTTCTTCAATCAAGGACATGTGTGTTGTGCTGGTTCTCGATTAATTCTGCAAGAGAGCATCGCGGAAGAAATCATTGAAAAACTCAAAGTTCGTATGGCCAAGATTCGTGTGGGAGACCCACTCGATAAGAACACTGACCTCGGCGCAATCAACTCACGTGAGCAACTGACGAAGATTCAAGAACTTGCGGCTGTCGGAGATGCTGAAGGTGCACAACGCTGGAGCCCTCAGTGCAACCTCTCTGAAAAGGGGTACTGGTTTGCTCCAACTATCTTTACTGGAGTTACCCAGGCGCATCGCATCGCACAAGAAGAGATTTTTGGCCCAGTACTTTCAGTAATAACTTTCCGCACTCCGCAAGAAGGTATCGATAAAGCTAATAACACCCCATTCGGATTATCTGCAGGTATCTGGAGTGAGAAAGGGTCGCGAACCCTCTGGGCATCCCAGCAATTGCGCGCTGGTGTGATCTGGGCAAATACCTTTAATAAGTTTGATCCAACATCTCCATTTGGAGGATATAAAGAGTCAGGCTGGGGCCGCGAAGGCGGCAAACATGGTCTTGCGGCATACCTGAAGACCGGCAAAGAGAGCGGGGGCAAATAAATGGTTGCTACCAATCGCATTGAAGTGAAGAAGACTTACAAACTCTTTATCAATGGAGCCTTTCCACGAAGTGAATCAGGAAGAGTCTTTGAAGTTCTTTCAAAGAAGGGCGAGTTCATCGCTAATCCATGCCTTGCTTCCCGTAAAGATTTGCGCGATAGCGTAACCGCAGCACGCGCTGCGCAACATGGTTGGGCAAAAGCTACCGCCTATAACCGTGGGCAGATTCTCTATCGAATCGCAGAGATGTTAGAAGGTCGGGCAGAACAATGCGCCGTCGAGATATCTGCTACAACTGCAATTACTCCGTTAAAAGCGCAATCCATGGTGAGTGAAGCCATTGATCGTTGGGTTTGGTATGCAGGCTGGAGCGATAAGTTATCTGCAGTCACAGGTGCAACCAATCCAGTTGCTGGCCCGTATTACAACTTCACAATTCCTGAACCACTAGGAGTTGTCGTTATCACCGCCGCAGACTCATTTATTGACTTTATCGATGCAATCGCTGCTGCAGTAGTTTCGGGCAACTCCGTGATTGCGCTAGTTGATGGCGGTTTAAGCGTTCCCGCAATGACCTTTGCAGAAGTTCTCGCTACAAGTGATCTTCCTGCAGGCGTCATCAATATTTTGACCGGCTCGCTCGATGAGTTGGCTCCATGGGCTGCATCCCATATGGATGTCGATGGCTTTGATATTTCAGCGATTAGTAAAAAGAAGCGTACTGAGCTCAAGGTGGCGGGCGCCGAGAACCTCAAGCGCATCTATAGTGCAGATGGAAAGTTAACTCCATCTCGAATCTTGGCATTTATGGAGCAGAAGACTGTCTGGCACACAATCGGGGTTTAGCTCTCTACTCCCCTGAAATCTCCTGATAGCTCGGCTTCACTACCTCTTCAATAATTGCTAACCGTTCTTCAAAGGGAATAAAGGCGCTTTTCAGGGCATTGATGGTCACACGCTGTAGATCTTGGAAAGTCCAATCACATTGCTTGACCATCTCATACATTTCTCGTGACATCGATGTTGCTGACATCAAGCGGTTATCGGTATTGATGGTGACTCTAAAGCGCAATTTAGAAAGCTTGGCTAGTGGGTGGTTGGCGAATGAATCAGCAACACCCGTCTGAATATTTGACGATGGGCAAAGCTCAAGTGGAACTCGACGATCGCGTACATAGGCAGCCAGACGTCCTAAGCGTGCTGGTGTGTGGTTGAAATCGATGTCGTCGACGATACGTACTCCATGGCCCAAACGCTCAGCGCCACATAGTTGAATCGCTTCCCAAATAGAAGGAAGTCCATATGCCTCGCCGGCGTGAATCGTGAAATGTGCATTCTCGCGGCGAAGATATTCAAAAGTATCGAGTTGATCACTGGGTGGAAATCCATCTTCGGGGCCTGCGATATCAAAGCCAACAACTCCTTGATCGCGATACTTAACTGCTAACTCTGCAACTTCTTGAGAAAGGTTATTTTGGCGCATCCCGCAGAGAAGTGATGTCACACGGATTGTGCGCCCTTCGCCCTTCGCCTCTACTTCACCAGCACGAAAGCCTTCGAGTATCGCTTCGATGACTTGAGAAAGCGAGAGACCTTGCTCTGTTAAGAGTTCAGGAGCCATACGCACTTCAGCATAAACAACGCCATCGCGCGCTAAATCAACTGCGCATTCGCGCGCGACTCGCACAATATCTTCGCGACGTTGCATCACAGCAACTGTGTGAGCAAAAGTTTCAAGGTAGAGAACTAGAGAGCCTGAATCACAGGAAGAGCGAAACCATTCAGCAAGTTCTGTAGCATCATAGGTAGGAAGGGTGTGGCCAATCTCTTTAGCGATATCAATGATTGTTTGTGGGCGCAGGCCGCCATCGAGGTGATCGTGTAATAGCGCCTTCGGTAGGCGCTTTACCTGATCTTCACTTGGCTTCTTCAATAGATTGCTCATCCCAGAATTCTCTCTACTACTAATGGAAGACGATTGACCGTTCCTCCTTCGATAATTGTGACAGCACCAACAAGAGCTTCAATCGCTCTCTCAAATCGCGCTGGTTCGTCGGTGTGCAAGGTCATCAGCGGTGCGCCAGCCTTGATGTAATCCCCAGGCTTTGCATGAAGCTCGATGCCAGCGCCAGCTTGGACCCTTTCGCCCTGCTTAGAGCGGCCAGCACCGAGTCGCCAAGCGCTGACCCCGACTTTCATGGCATCCATCGTTGTAATAGTTCCGCTCTCGTGTGCGGTAATGACCTGTTGTTCACGGGCAACAGGAAGGGCTGCATCGGGATCGCCACCTTGTGCGCTAATCATTCTGCGCCAATGATCCATGGCGCTGCCGTCTTTCAACGCGACTTCAGGATCTTTACCTACGATTCCAGCTGCATCAATCATTTCGCGCGCCAACAAAATAGTTAACTCAACGACATCAGCCGGTCCACCACCTGCAAGAACTTCAACGGATTCGCGAACTTCAAGGGCATTGCCTGCAGTTAAACCAAGTGGAACATCCATCGCTGTCACGAGAGCACGAGTGTTGACGCCTGCATCTGTCCCAAGTTTCACCATGGTGCGGGCAAGTTCAGCTGCCTTGGCGGGATCTGACATGAAGGCGCCACTACCTGTCTTTACATCCAGGATAAGAGCTGAAGTTCCTTCTGCAATCTTCTTACTCATAATCGACGATGCAATAAGTGGAATTGCTTCAACTGTTGCAGTGACATCACGGAGAGCGTAGAGCTTCTTATCAGCAGGTGCTAAACCAGCCCCTGCTGCACAAATTACTGCTCCGGTATCTTGTAAAACTTTGAGCATCTCGTCATTGCTAAGAGATGCGCGCCAACCTGGGATTGATTCAAGTTTGTCGAGAGTGCCACCTGTATGTCCAAGTCCGCGACCTGACAACTGTGGAACTGCGCCTCCGCAAGCTGCAACAAGTGGCGCCAGTGGCAACGTAATCTTGTCCCCTACGCCACCCGTTGAATGTTTATCAGCTGTTTTTCGGTCTAACTTTGACCAATTCATTCGCTCGCCACTATTGATCATGGCGCTTGTCCAGCGCGAGATTTCGCGAGAATTCATTCCATTGAGCAGAATCGCCATAAGCAGAGCTGACATCTGTTCATCTGCGACGACTCCGCGTGTGTAAGCGTCTACTACCCAATCAATCTGAGTATCGGTCAGCTCGTTACGATCTCGCTTCGCCGCAATGATTTCAACTGCGGCAAATGGTTCAACGCTTGAACTCAAGATGGCAACCTTGTTGTGATTTCTTCTGGACCGAAGGCCCACGGAAGAAGCTCTGATAAAGGCTTCACACCTTGATCAGTCATGAGCTGCAATTGAGGCCCACCATGTTCTTGCAATAGCTGACGGCAGCGACCACATGGCATCAGCGGGTTACCGTTGATATCAACGCAAGCAAAAGCGACAAGTCGCCCTCCACCTGTTGCAACAAGAGATGAAACCAATCCACACTCTGCACAGAGCGTCAGCCCGTAGCTAGCATTTTCAACATTGCACCCAGTAACGATTCGGCCGTCTTCGACTAGAGCTGCTACTCCAACAGGAAAATGTGAATATGGAACATACGCGCGCTTCATCGCCTTTAACGCTTCATCGCGAAGTAGATCCCAGTCAATGACCATTAGCGACCTCCACGTTTATATGGAATTCCATCTGCCGCGGGGGCTCGCACCTTCCCGACAAAGCCAGAGACGGCGATAATTGTGGCGATGTAAGGGGCCATCAACATAAATTCAGAAGGGATTGGAGTTCCAGTAATAGTAAGCAGCCCCTGCAAGTTATCTGCGAAGCCAAAGATGAGAGCGGCGGCGACTGCTCCCATTGGTGACCATCGCCCGAATATGAGCGCTGCGAGAGCAATAAATCCTTTTCCTGCAGTCATCTCCTTGTTAAATGCTCCAACTGCTCCGAGTGTGAAGAACGCGCCACCAAGTCCGGCAACAGCTCCTGCAATCACCACATTTCTAAATCGAATCTTGTTGACATCAATACCAACAGATTCGGCAGCAGTTGGGTGTTCGCCAACAGATCGCGTACGCAGCCCCCAACGAGATTTAAAGAGGGCAACGTGAATAACGATAACGACAATATACATCAAATAGACAATGATGCTCTGGCTAAAGAATATTGGCCCGATAACAGGAATCTTAGAGAGTAATGGAATCTCAATCGGTGCAAAGGTGCCACCTGAGTTCCAAGTTGTTTGGTATGGAATAAGTAATTTCTTATAAAGGAAGTTGGTGAGCCCGATAACGAGAACGTTGAGCACGAAGCCAAGAACTACTTGATCAATACCGTACTTAATCGCAAAGACTGCAAGTAACCATGAGATAGCGGCGCCTGCAAAGGGAGCGATAAGTAAGCCCAACCAAGTGTTCTGAGTAAGGGATGCAATAACTCCTGACATAAATGCCCCAGCTAGCAGCTGGCCTTCAATAGCAATATTGATAACACCGGATCTTTCAGAGAGCACACCCGCCATAGCACCGAAAATCAACGGAACGGATAAGAGCAGCGCCCCTTGTAGTAAACCTGTAAAAGGAATGAATTTACCAGCCGCAGCCCAGCAGAGAAATGACATCAAGAAAGTTGCTGCGAATAAGCCACTGGCAAAACGACTGGTCTTGCGCGCCCTGAACTGAAGAGTTGCCAGTAGAACCGCAAGGATGGATGCAATAGAGAAACCGATTGCACCTGTCTTTGAATTTACAATCCACTCTTTAACAAATATCCACTCATTACCAAGTACGAAACTATAGGTAACGGGTAGGCCTTCTTTTGGCAGAAGACCAAAGACAGTAAATCCAAAGAGTGCAAGCACAGCCATTGTGATGATTCCGCGTTTGCGACGGCGCTCTGGAGCTGAGAGGGCGCGAACTTCAGTGTTGCTCATCAGCCATTCCATCCCTTCGAGGCAACTGCTTCGCCAGTTTCAACGTTCTTCAACCTAAAGAGCGCCTTCACAAGAGCAGGAGCTGCGATAAAGAGAACAACAAGTGCTTGAATAACTAGAACTAAATCAAGTGGCGTTTCGGTACTTGCCTGCATAGTCAATCCACCGGCGCGAAGGGCACCGAAGAGAAGCGCTGCAAAGACTGTTCCAATTGGGTTAGCACGTGCCAATAAGGCGACGGTAATTGCATCAAAACCAAAGGAGCCACCAATGCCCGCTGTCATTGCAGGTTCAGAACCCAGAATCTGCATCGCACCACCCAAACCAGCAAGGGCACCTGCGATAAACATGACTGTGGTTGTTACTCGCGCAACTGAAATTCCAGCAGTTCGCGATGCATCTGCATTTGCACCTACCGCACGGAATCTAAATCCCCAGGTACTGCGATTGAGTAGCCACCAAACTGCGCCGGCGGCAATCAGGGCGATGATGAAACCTAAATTTGCACGGAGATCTTCGCCGAAAAGGTGTGGCAGTTGTGCGCTTTCTCGTACCTCTGGCGCTAACGGATCTTGTCTGCCAGGACGTAAAAATGCTGTCGTGCTAAGTAGCCATAAGAGAAAGTAGGCTGCCACATAGTTGAGCATGATTGTTACGATCACTTCATGCGCACCGGTGCGCGCTTTAAGTAAGCCAACTAAGCCCCCATAGATTCCTGCAAAGCCAATCGCTGCTGCCATCGCAGCCAAGGTATGAATCACGACAGGAAGTTCGAAGGTGAATCCAACCCAGCTTGCACCAATTGCACCAGCGATGAATTGTCCTTGTGCACCTATATTAAAAAGACCTGCCTTAAAGGCGAGTGCTACTGACAGACCAGTCAGAATCAGTGGGGTTGCGGCAACTAAAGTTTCAGAGAATGGGTAGAAACCTTCAATGAAGCGATCCTGCGCTAATTGCGGATCAAAGATGGAGCCGCGAAAGAGCGCCCAATAAGCGCCACCTGCTGTGGAGAGTGCTTTCTGCAACATCTCAAGGGGCGCACCTTTTAGGGCTAAGACTTTTGAATCAGAAAATGCAACTAGTAAGCCGCTGACAAAGAGCGCTAAACCAAATGAGAGAACTGGGAGAACTAGCTTCTTCAACTTCATCGCTTTACTCCTGCCATCAAGAGGCCAAGTTCTTCGCGGGAAGTATCTGCTGGAACTATGGCGATAAATTCACCACGATACATAACCGCAATTCGATCGGCTAGAGCTGAAACTTCATCTAGTTCAGTACTGAAGAGGAGAACTGCCCGACCTGAATCACGCTCGGCAATTATTCGCTCATGGACAAATTCAATCGAACCAACGTCAAGGCCACGAGTCGGCTGAGAGGCAACTACTAACTTAACTGGCCTTGATAGTTCGCGTGCCAAGACAACTTTCTGCTTATTTCCACCCGAGAGTGAGGATGCAGAATCTTTCGCTGATTGGGTGCGAATATCAAACTCTTTGACTCGCTTATCAGCCTCAGCGCTCACAACGCTCTGAGAAATTACGGGCCCCTTTGCATAAGGCGGTAGATCGTGGAGATCGAGAATCAAATTCTCTTCAATACTAAAGGAGCTAATGAGGCCATCTTCTTCACGGCTTTCGGGCACAAAGGCGATTCCTGCATGGAGCGAATCCCTGACAGAGGATTTTGTGATGTCTTGGCCCTCTAAAGTAATTGTGCCGGTGACATGTTCTTGTAATCCAACGATTGATTCGGCTAACTCGGATTGGCCATTACCTTGAACACCAGCAACCGCCAAAATCTCACCCGCACGGACTTCAAATGAAACGTTCTTAACTAATGAGCGGCCTGTGTGATCAGAGATAGTGAGGTTTGAAACCGAGAGAGTGACGTTACCTAACTTGGCAGGGTTCTTATCAACATCGAGAGAGACTGGTCGGCCCACCATGAGAGATGCCAACTCTTCTTGAGATGCAGTTGGCGAAGCGGTACCGACAACTTTTCCACGACGAATGATGGTTATTTTGTCAGCTGCTTCTTTGACTTCACGCAATTTGTGGGTAATAAAGACGATTGAGGTGCCTTTATCCTTGAGCTTCTTCATATTACGGAGAAGTTCATCGGTCTCTTGCGGGGTTAATACAGCTGTGGGTTCATCCAGAATAAGCACTTTGGCGTCGTAGATGAGAGCGCGAATAATTTCAACACGTTGTTGCAATCCGACCGGCAGGTTTTCGACTAGAGCATCTGGATCGATTTCAAAGTTAAATTCAGCTGAGACCCGTAAAATTTCTTTTCTGGCGCCCTCTAGATCGAGCATTCCCAAGCCTTTAGTTTTCTCATGGCCAAGAACGATATTTTCAGCAACTGTAAAGACGGGGATCAACATAAAGTGTTGATGCACCATCCCAATCCCAGCAGCAAGGGCATCAAGAGGTGAGTGAATAGTGATCTCTTTGCCATCAACACTGATGGTGCCTTCATCGGGCTGCAAAAGACCATAGACAACATTCATTAAAGTCGATTTGCCAGCACCATTTTCGCCGAGGATGGCATGGATTTCGCCATCACCAACTGCTAAATCAATTGCATCATTTGCAGTGAGTGAACCAAAGCGCTTGGTAATGCCGCGCAGCTCTAAGGACATGTGCGTAAATCTACTCGCTTTATTGAACTTTAGAAAGTTTTAATGATTGAAATAAAAGCGGGCTAACACCGAAGTGCTAGCCCGCTTTTATTAGAAGTATTCAGTTAATTACTTAGCTGAAACCTTTCCGTTGCGGATATCGTTACCGAGTTTTGTAACTTCAGTACGTAGCGCAGTTGGAACTCGACGGATGAGGTCGTAATAAGGAGCAATGTATGTTCCCTTGTTCTTGAGGTTTCCGAAGTAACCTGTTGAAGAGAACTTTCCTGCTGCTTCATCAAGAATGACACCCTTGACAGATGTATCTACACCCTTAACAACTGAGGTGAGGAGTACTTTTCTGTACTGTGGCGCAGCCTTTACTCCATCGGTATCAACCCAGATAACTACTGACTTCTTTGAAGTCAGAGAGTTACCTGCTGTTGCTCCACCGAGTCCACCAGCAACTGGGAAGATTACATCTGCACCCTGCTGCTCGAAGTTCTTAGAGATCTGTAGAGCTTTTGCTGAATCTGAGAAGCCACCAACAAATGTTCCATCCTTCTTAGCGATGTCCCATCCAAGAACTTCTACTTTCTTGCTCTTGACCTTGTTGTAGTGAGCAACGCCCTTTGCGAAACCATCCATGAAGATAGTGACAGGTGGGATGTTAAGTCCGCCGTAAGTAGCGACCTTACCGGTCTTTGAAACTCCAGCTGCAAGGTATCCAGCCTGGAATGAAGACTCGTTTGTGTCGAACTGAAGTGGCTTTAGGTTCTTAAATTTTGTACCTGGGTAGACAGATCCATCAGGACCGTGATCTTCTCCATCCTGGTCAACAATTGCAAAGTTAACGGTTGGGTTTGCCTTCGCAGCTGCAACGATTGCTCCATTGATAAGGAAGCCAACACCTACGATGATGGTGCACTTCTCGTCGATGAGCTTCTTAATGTTTGGTGCGTAATCTGCATCTGATGTCGCCGCAAGGTACTTAACTGTTACAGATGAGTTTGCCTTTGCTGCTGCATTAGCTCCTGCCCACGCTGATGCGTTAAATGACTTATCGTCAACGCCACCAGTATCGAGTGCAAGGCATGCCTTCGTTGTTGCTGCATTCGCTGCAGGTGTTGCGCTAAATGAAAGCGCAGCTACTGCCAAAAGGGCAACAAATGTTGTTGTCTTTTTCAATTTTCCTCCAAGGAGAGTTGAGTAGTTCTGTAGATGTGAGCCTAGTAGTTCACGCTCAAATAGAACAAAAACACGGCGCTCTTCAGGAGTGTGGCATGTAACAATTTGGAAAACTCTCAAGTAGAACTTGAGCGCTATGCGGGGATTTTTTCAGCTGTAGCCGCAGCAACGTTAATCGCGCTGCTCAATCGAAGCAGAGAGCTTGAGCGAATGGTGAGTTCAATTCCACCACCGGTGATCCCGTAACGGCGACCATAGATTCCAGCATTTTCATCAAGTATGTCCAGGTACTGACTTTTAGCAAGTGAGAGCGCCACGATGTCATACATCGCTTTATCCACTCGCTTTATCACCGTGGCGAGCAAGAATCGTTTTGTTGAGTTTGTAATTGTGATGAATTGGTCTGGTTCGACATTAATCATCCCGATCGGTGCACCCTTTTTCTTGGCGCCCCGAGATGCAATCACTTTCAAAATTTCAGAGTCCGAGCCTTGGGTCGCTACATAGACAATATCTGCGCCTGCATCTAAGACTTGGGTTGTAGCGAGTGAATAAGAGCCAGAGACGTATTTAACGATAGAAATTACCTTGCGCTTGGCTGCAGCTACTCCGGCTGCAAAACCATCTTTGTAGATATCGGCTTGATCCGCGTTGGCAATCATCGCCACTTTGCCACTCTTGGACATCAGAGCTGCGCTAAAGCCAGCTAAAAAAGCGCCTTGGTTATCTGCAAAAATAACTGAGGTGACATTGAGGGCTGCAACGGATGCGTCATTAATGATTGCAAAGTGAGTATTTGGGTATTCAATGGCGAGGGCTTGTAGCGTTGGCGCATACCCACTACCTATCGCGATGATGGGGTCACAATTCTTTGCAATGAGCGAACGGATTCGCTTTTCGCGATCTGCGCTGGAGCCATCTGTCACTACTGGAACCAGTTCAAAATCAAATTGTTTCTGCGCTTTTTCTAATCCGGCATGAGAGGCATCGTTAAAGGAGCGATCACCGCGTCCACCAATGTCATACGCCACGCCCACTGTGAGCGTTGGTGCGGCAGATGCTGAAACTGGCATGAGTGCAGACGCCAGAATTGCTGCAACAAGGAAAAGGCGAATTTTCATTAGAGAACAACGCCTAAATTCTTATAGGTCGCATTTACAGTCTCTTGAGCAACGACTCGCGCTTTTGCCGAACCTTGATGCAAGATATCGAGCAGGTGCTTTTCGTCTTCAAGTAGTTCAACTGCCTTGGCACGAATTGGGCGTAGGTACTCGACAACAACTTCAGCAACTGCGGTTTTGAAGTCCCCATAACCCTTGCCTGCAAATTCATTTTCAAGATCGCTAATAGTCCGTCCAGAAAGGGCTGAATGAATAGTAAGCAAGTTACTGATTCCAGGCTTTTCAACCACATCAAACTTCACTTCACGTCCGGCATCGGTGACTGCGCTCTTAATTTTCTTCAAGTTTGCTTCCGGCGTATCCATTATCTCTATCACGCCTGCCCCAGAACCTGATGACTTACTCATCTTTGCAGTCGGCTCTTGAATATCGTTAATTTTGGCGGCAGTCTTCAGAATGTAAGCCTCGGGTATCTGGAAGGTCTGCCCATAGCGTGCGTTAAAGCGGCCAGCTAAATCACGAGTGAGTTCAATATGCTGACGTTGATCTTCACCGACTGGAACGTAATGTGGCTGATAGAGCAAGATGTCGGCTGCTTGCAACATTGGGTAAGTAAATAACCCAACACGTGCTGAATCAGCACCGGCCTTTGATGACTTATCTTTAAATTGCGTCATGCGACTTGCCTCACCGAAGCCAGTCATACATTCCATAATCCAACCTAGTTGGTTGTGCTGTGGAACTTGTGACTGGACAAAGAGCGTAGATTTTTCAGGTGAGATTCCAAGAGCGAGTAATTGGGCTGCAGATACCAAGGTGCGCTTGCGCAGAAGCGCAGGATCTGTTTCGACTGTGAGCGCATGTAAATCGACGATGCAGTAAAAGGCATCATGTCCATCTTGTAGTTCGACCCACTGTTTGACCGCACCCAGATAGTTTCCGAGATGGAAAGAATCGCTTGTTGGCTGAATGCCAGATAGGACGCGTTTCATAGTTGCAATTCTCGCACGAGTTAGTAGTTACGCGAGATCAATAAACGACCGGCTCGCTTTCCTTCCATAGAAAGCACTGTGATTCGCACGCCATTGACGCCTACAACGTCATTAGCAACAGGAATTCTTCCAAGGAAATTCATCACGAATCCACTGGCGGTTTCATAAGGGCCTTCCGGCAGCTCAATTCCTGTCTCTTCCATCAGGTCTTCGAGGGATATCAAGCCATCAACTTCAAAATCACCGGTCCGAGATTCATGTGAGACTTCTTCTTCATCGGTGTCGTATTCATCGCGAATATCGCCAATCAAGGTTTCAACGAGGTCTTCGAGGGTAACGATGCCATCGGTACCGCCGTACTCATCAAGAACGATTGCCAGATGCTGGCGCTGGTTACGCATTTCTGTGAGGGCAGGCAGAATGGCCTTTGTTCCCGGTAAATACATGATGTTGCGCGCCAATTCTTGAATCTTGGCGTTGTTATTGGCAAGGCTGGTATCAAGCAAATCACGCACGTGAATAAATCCAACCACTTCATCAGATGATCCGCGTACTACTGGATAGCGTGAGTGCGCCTTCTCGATGGCAAGAGAAATAGCTTTACCAACAGTGAGTGAGGCATCCATAAAATCAACTTCGGTACGTGGAACCATGACTTCGTGAACTTGTCGCTCTGATGCGTTAAAAACTTCTTCAACGATATCGCGCTCTTCATCCGTGAGCGCTGCATGCCCTGCAACTAAATCAAGGAGCTCTTCTTCAGAAATCTGCGAGCGCTGCTCTTTAGGGTCAATACCAAAGAGGCGCACTACCAAACTTGTAGAGTGCGATAAGACCCAGATAACAGGTCGAAAAATCTTGGCTACGATATCGATGAATCCAGCTGAATACACAGCAATCTGTTCGGTGCGATAGAGAGCAACCCGCTTTGGAACGAGCTCACCAAAGACGAGCGAAAAGTAAGCGATGATAAATGTCAGTCCGATGAGGGAAGCAGTCGATGCAGAATCACCAGAAAGCCCCCGCGATTCCAACCAAGGAATGAAATGGTCGCCCAGGCGATCAGCGCCCAAGGCTGCCGATAAAAATCCAGTAACGGTGACACCTACCTGCAAGGTGGCGAGAAGTCGGTTGGGATTGCTGGCGACTGAGGCGACCTTTGCGCCTCGCTTGCCGCGGGTGGCAATCTGTTTTATCTGGCTTTCACGCAGTGAGACCAGAGCGATTTCAGCTGCAACGAAAATAGCGCCCAGGACAATCAGGGCAGCAATCAGGCCTATAGAGGTAAAGAGTGAGCCACTCGGGTTAGGTTCCATGATGTGAGAAGTCTACCGAAGCCCCTTCCTATTGGGGCCCGCCTGACATAACCTTTCCCACGCTAGCCAACCGGCTAGCGACCTCATCCTCGGACCGTCGGGCACGTACCTGCCCGGATTAGGAAGTAGAAACATGGCATCAGTCGTATTCGAAAATGCATCTCGCATCTACCCAGGCACAACAGCACCTGCAGTAGACAAGCTCAACCTCACTGTCAAAGATGGCGAGTTCCTTGTTCTTGTTGGACCATCAGGTTGCGGAAAGTCAACATCACTACGTATGTTGGCAGGCCTTGAAGAAATCGACGGTGGTCGAATTCTTATTGGTGATCGCGATGTCACAAACGTTGCACCAAAAGATCGC
>JACCDU011287484.1_pt1 | contig 28171 bp, 24 predicted proteins | sample 7446081 | NCBI WGS metagenome assembly JACCDU01 (sample SAMN15323447, study PRJNA562643) | freshwater metagenome | isolation source: river surface water | place: USA:Blue River Watershed | collected 2017-08-17
GCTCGGCCGTGCTGGCGGCCATCATGCTCAAGCTGGGCGCATACGGCTTTTTGCGGTTTTCGATGCCGATCGCGCCCGATGCCGCGCGCGAATACGCGACCCTCATGATCGTGCTGTCGCTGGTGGCGGTGATCTATGTGGGCCTGGTGGCCATGGTCCAGCAGGACATGAAGAAGCTGGTGGCCTACTCGTCGGTGGCGCACATGGGTTTTGTGACCCTGGGCTTTTTCATCTTCAACCCGCTGGGCGTCTCGGGCGGTCTGGTGCAGATGATTGCGCACGGCTTTGTGTCGGGCGCCATGTTCCTCTCGATCGGTGTCTTGTACGACCGCGTTCACTCGCGTGAGATCGCCAGCTACGGCGGCGTGGTCAACACCATGCCCAAGTTCGCGGCCTTTGCGCTGCTGTTCGCCATGGCCAACTGCGGCCTGCCGGGCACCGCGGGCTTTGTCGGCGAGTGGATGGTCATCCTGGGCGCCGTCAAGGCCAACTTCTGGGTGGGCGTGCTGGCCGCATCGGCGCTGATCTTTGGCGCGGCCTACACCCTGTGGATGTTCAAGCGCGTCTACCTGGGCCCGGTGGCCAACGACGATGTGCGCGAACTCACCGACATCAACGCGCGTGAGTTCCTGATGCTGGCGCTGCTGGCGGTGGCGGTGCTGTACATGGGCCTGTACCCCGAGCCCTTCACGCAAATCATGGAAGACTCGGTGGCCGGCCTGCTCAAGCATGTCGCGCTGTCCAAGATCCCGTCCTGAGCCGGGCATCACAGAAGACGGAGAAAACAGATGGATAACGCTTCCTGGTTGACGATTGCCCCGGAACTGGTGCTCATGGTCATGGCTTGCCTGATCACGCTGGTGGACCTGGGCGTGCGCTCGCGCACCCGCACCCTGACCTATGTGCTGAGCCTGATCACGCTGGTCGTGGTGGCCGCCATCAACCTCTCGCTGGCGCAATCGCCCGAGGTGCTGACCGGCTGGGGGGGCCTGGTGGTGAGCGACACCATGGGTCATTTGCTGCGCGCCTTTGCCGCCCTGGCGGTGCTGGTGACCCTGGTCTATGGCCGCCCATATGCGGCCGACCGCGACATGCTGCGCGGCGGTGAGATGTTCATCCTCAGCCTGTTTGCGCTGCTGGGCATGAGCTTCATGATCTCGGGCCAGAACTTCATCATGATCTACCTGGGCCTGGAGCTGCTGACCCTCTCGAGCTATGCCCTGGTGGCCTTGCGCCGCGACCATGCGGTGGCCACCGAAGCGGCCATGAAGTACTTTGTGCTGGGCGCCATGGCCTCGGGCTTTTTGCTCTATGGCATGTCGATGCTGTACGGCGCCACCGGCAGCCTGGACGTGCACGAGGTCTTCTCGGCCATTGCCTCGGGGCAGATTCGCCACCAGGTGCTGGTCTTTGGCCTGGTGTTTGTGGTCTCGGGCCTGGCCTTCAAGCTCGGCGCCGCGCCCTTCCACATGTGGATTCCCGACGTCTACCAGGGCGCGCCCACGGCGGTGACGCTGATGATCGGTGGCGCCCCCAAGCTGGCGGCCTTTGCCATCGTGATCCGGCTGCTGGTCGAGGGCATGCTGCCGCTGGCCTTTGACTGGCAACAGATGCTGGCCCTGCTGGCGATTGCGTCCTTGCTGGTGGGCAACCTGGCCGCGATTGCGCAGACCAATCTCAAGCGCATGCTGGCCTACTCGACCATCGCGCAAATGGGCTTTGTGCTGCTGGGCTTTGTGGGCGGTGTGGTCAATGGCCAGGCCCTGCTGGCGGCCAACGCCTACAGCTCGGCCATGTTCTACATCGTCAGCTATGTGCTGACCACGCTGGCCACTTTCGGCATCATCTTGCTGCTCTCGCGCCAGGGCTTCGAGAGCGAAGAGATCACCGATCTGGCCGGCCTGAACCAGCGCAGCCCGCTGTACGCCGGTGTGATGGCCATCTGCCTGTTCTCGCTGGCCGGCATCCCGCCGATGGTGGGCTTCTATGCCAAGCTGTCGGTGCTGCAGTCGCTGGTGGTCACGGGGCAGGCCGTGTACCTGGGCCTGGCCATTTTTGCGGTGCTGATGTCGCTGGTGGGGGCCTTCTACTACCTGCGCGTTGTCAAGGTCATGTACTTTGATGCGCCGGTCACTGCCACCACCGTCTCGGCCCCGGCCGATGTGCGGGTGGTGCTCTCGCTCAACGGCCTGCTGGTGCTGGTGCTGGGCATTGTGCCCGGCGGCCTGATGGCCGTTTGCACCGAAGCCATCGTCCGCCTCTTGGGCCTCTGAACCTCAAAGCCCCCGCGCCATGAACCAGCAAGTCCAGATTTCGGTGTTGATCGCCCTGTGCCTGCTGGCGGCCAACTGGCCCTTCTTTAGCCAGCGCCTGGTGCTGGTGGGCCCGCGGCGGGCCGACAAGTCGCTGGCCTGGCGCCTGCTGGAACTGCTGCTCTTGTACCTGCTGGTGGGTGGCATCGGCCTGGCCATGGAGAACGCCCTGGGTCAGATCGCCCCGCAGGGCTGGGAGTTTTATGCCGTCAGCGGCGCGATGTTCCTGACCCTGGCCTTCCCCGGCTTTGTCTGGCGCTACCTCTGGCGCCGCCGCGGCGCATGAGCGCGGCCCGGTCCGGGCCGCCGGCCGACCCGGCCGATCTGGCGCATCTGCGCGAACATCCCCTGACCCGCGAGCCTGTGCTGCGCGGCCACTTCTTGCAGGTGGTGCGCGAGATGGTGCGCCTGCCCGACGGCACCGAGGCCTCGCGCGAGTTCATCGTGCACCCGGGGGCGGCGGTGATTGTGCCCATGCTCACCTTGCCCGACGGGCGCGATGCGGTGATCATGGAGCGCCAGTGGCGCCACCCGGTGGGGCAGGCGGTGCTGGAGTTCCCGGCCGGCAAGCTCGATCCCGGCGAGCCGCACGGCCAGGCCGCCATGCGCGAGCTGCGCGAGGAGACGGGCTATCTGGCGCGCGAATGGGCCTATGTGGGCGGCATGCACCCCACCGTGGCCTATTCCACCGAGGTGATCCACATGTGGCTGGCGCGCGATCTGCAAAGCGGTCCGCGCTCGCTCGATGCGGGCGAGTTCCTCGATGTGCTGACCGTGCCGGTCGACGAGTTGCTTGACCTTTGTCGCCAGGGGCAGATCAGCGATGCCAAAACCCTCATGGGCGCGCTTTGGCTGCAAAATATCCGCGAGGGACGCTGGCAGCCGACGTGGCAGGCCGGCCACCCGATCGCCCCATGAAAGTCCTCAACCTTCAATGTCAGGATGGTCACGCCTTCGAGGGCTGGTTTGCCTCGCAAGAGGATTTTGACCAGCAGGTGGCGCGTGGCCTGCTCAGCTGCCCCATGTGCGGGCAGGCGCAGGTGCACAAGCTGCCCTCGGCGCCGCGCCTGAACCTGGGCGCCAGCGCACCGGCCGAGCCCGCCAAAGCCCCGGCGGCTGCGCCCAGCCCAGCGGCTGCGCCCGCGCCAACCCTGCAGGCGCTGCAAGCCCAGTGGATGAAGGTGGTGCGCCATGTGATGGACCACACCGAAGACGTGGGCGAGCGCTTTGCCCAAGAGGCGCGACGCATTCACCACGGCGACGCGCCCGAGCGCGGCATCCGGGGTCAGGCCAGCGCCGAGGAAACGCGCGAGCTGCTGGAGGAGGGCATCGACATCCTGCCCTTGCCCCTGCCCGCCGGGCTCAAGGGACCGCTGCAGTAAGCGGCGCCTGCGCCAGCGCCTGCAAGGCCGCGCGCGGCAGCTGAGCGCGCAGCCCAATCGCCACCAACACCGCCTGCCCATCGGCCGGGCCTTGGCCTGCGGCCCGCAGCTGCAAGCGCCGTCCCACGCGCTGAACCTCGGTCCAGCCCTGCTCGGGGGTGGCCACCAGGCCCTTCAGGCGCAACACCCCATCGGGCAGGCCGTCCAGCGCCGCGCGCCACGCCGCCAGCGGGCGCGCGGCCGCAGGGTGTGCGTTCCAGGCCTCAAACAGGTCGCCGTGCAAATGGGCGTCGTCCGCATGCGCGTGCGGGCCATGGGCATGGCCACAGCCGCAGCCCGGGTCGTGCTGGTGCGCCTGCGCCTGCAGGGCCTGGCCCATCAGCAGCGCCGCAGGCACCTGGCCCTGGGTGGCTTGCAGCACCGGCACGCCAGGGGCCTGGGCCTGCAGCAGGGCCTGCACCTCGGCCAGGGCGCTGGCGTCCACCAGATCGCATTTGTTGAGCACCAGCAGGTCGGCCGCCTGCAACTGGCGCTGCAAGGTGTCGGCCAGCAGCGGGTCCTGCCACTGCTCGCGCACGGCGCTGGCATCGACCAGCACCAGCACCGCGTCGCGGCGCAATTCAGGGGCGGCCTGGGCCAGGCGGGCGATGCGGCCGGGGTCCGACACGCCGCTGGCCTCGATGATCACCGCCTCGAAGGGCGGCTGGGCCTCCAGGACCCGGATCAGGGCCAGGCTGAGGTCGTCGCCCAAGGTGCAGCAGACGCAGCCGTTGGTCAGCGCCAGCGTGTCGCCGTGCTGCTGCGCGATCAGGTCGGCGTCGATGTTGAGGGCGCCAAAATCGTTGACCAGCAAGGCCACCCGGCCGCCCTGGTGCTGGCGCAGCCAGTGGTTGAGCAAGGTGGTCTTGCCGGCGCCCAGAAAGCCGCCGATCACCGTGAGCGCCATCCGCGCCGCCATGCGCTCAGCCCCGTGGCGGGAAGACGCGACCCGAGAGCACCGTGCCCCAGACGGGGATGTCCTTGAGCGCCTCGGGGGCGACCTCCAGCGGGTGCTGCTCGAGCACGGCAAAGTCGGCGCGCTTGCCGCACTCGATGCTGCCGATCTCGTGGTCCAGGCGCAGCGTCCAGGCCGCGCCCAGGGTGATGGCGTGCAGGGCCTGCATCACCGTCAGGCGCTCGGCAGCGCCCAGCACACGGCCCTTGGGCGTGACGCGGTTGACCGCGCACCAGGCGGTGAACAGCGGCGCGAGCGGGGTCACCGGCGCGTCCGAGTGAATCGCCAGCGGCACCCCGGCCGCCAACGCGCTGGCGCAGGCGTCCAGCCGCTCGGCGCGGTCCGGGCCCATGGTCATCTCGAGGTGCTGGTCGCCCCAGTACCAGAGGTGGTTGGCAAACAGATTGGCTCCCAGGCCCAGCGCCGCCATGCGGCGAAAGAGGGGCGCGTCGATCATCTGGCCGTGCTGCAGCACATGCCGGTGGTCGGGGCGCGGCGCGCGGCAGAGCACGCGGCCAATGGCGTCGATGGCCGCCTCGCTGGCCTCGTCGCCGTTGGTGTGCGTGTGAACCTGCAGGCCGGCGCGGTGGTAGACCTCGAAATCGGTTTCGTACTGCGCCGGGGCGGTCACCCAGATGCCGTTGGGCGCGCCGTTGACATAGCCCGGCCAGCGCAGGCGTGCCGAAAAGCCCTGGATCGAGCCGTCGAGCATCATCTTCACCAGGCCAAAGCGCAGGCGGTCGGTGTTGCGGGCCATCAGCGCGCGCACATGCTCGGCGCCCTCGCGGGCCCCATGCGTGCCATGGAAGGCCTTGAAGGCGGGCAGGATGCGCACGCTGTAATCGTCGCGTCCGCAGGCCCGCTCCAGGGTGGCCAGATCGGCCTCGCTCAGCTGGTTCACCAGGTCGGTGGCGGTGGTCACGCCCTGCAGGCGGCAGATGGCGGCAAAGCCGTCCATGCCCGCGTCGTCCATCGGGGCCAGCAGGCCGGCATTGCCCACCGCGCGCACCACCGGGAACATGGCCGCGGGCTCATGCAGTTCGCCGTTGGGCTCGCCGTTCTCAAACCGCATCACGCCCTCGATCTCGGTCTCGGCGGTGATGCCGGCCTTGGCCAGCATCGGCGTGTTGACGTTCATCAGGTGGCCGTTGGCATGGGCGATCACGATGGGCCGGGTGGCGCTGGCCTGGTCCAGGTGCCGCACCGTCATGCGCTCGCCGCCAAAGTAGATGGGGTCAAAGCCCCAGGCGATGATGGGGGCCTGGGGGTCCTGGCCCTCGGCCTGCATTTGCGCATCGATCTGGCGCAGGCGCTCGACCACCGCCTGCATGTCGCGCAGGCCGGGCCAGACCTGGCCTTGTGGGTCGCGTCGGTCAAACCAGCCCAGATAGGGCATGGTCCACATGCCGCCTTCCTTGAGGTGGCAGTGGCCCTCGACAAAGCCGGGCAAGAGCACCTTGTCGGCAAAGCGCTCGTCCAGATCAAAGTCGCCCCAGGCCTGCATGCGGGCCAGGTCGCCCACGGCCAGGATGCGGCCATCGCGCACCGCCACATGGGTCGCCTCCGGCTGCATGGGGTTGAGGGTCAGGATGCGGCGGGCCGCGTAAACAGTGGTGCGCATGGTGGGACCAGACAGGAAGGGGTGGGGTCAGGCAAGGGCGGGCAAGGCCAGCAAGGGGCGGGCCACACCATCGACGGTTTCAACGCGCCGGCAGCGCACAAAATGGCCCGGCATGATCTCGCGCAGGGGCGGCAGTTCTTGTTGGCAGGCCGCCTCGGCCATGGGGCAGCGGCTGGCAAAGCGGCAGCCCGGCGGGGGTGCGATGGGGCTGGGCGGGTCGCCCTGCAGGCGGATGCGCTGCGCCGCGCGCGTGCGGCCGCCGCTGACGGTGGGCACCGCCGACATCAGCGCCGCGCTGTAGGGATGTAGCGGCGCGGTGAAAAAGGCGCGCCGCGGCGCGCGCTCGACGATCTGGCCCAGGTACATCACCGCGATCTCGTCGCACAGGTGCTCGACCACCGCCATGTCGTGCGAGATGAAGAGATAGGTCAGGCCCAGCTCGCGCTGCAGCCGCGCCAGCAAGTTCAGGATCTGCGCGCGAATGGCCACGTCCAGCGCCGACACCGGCTCGTCACAGACCACCAGATCGGGCTGGGTGGCCAGGGCGCGCGCGATGTTGATGCGCTGTCGCTGGCCGCCCGAGAACTGGTGCGGAAACAGGTGCTGCTGCTCGGGCCGCAGGCCCACCTGCTCGAACAGCTCGTCCACGCGCTGCTGACGCGTGGCGGGGGTGCCGATCTGCATCAGGTCCAGGGGCGCGCGGACCGCATCGCCCACGCGCTGGCGTGGGTTGAGCGAGGAGTAGGGGTCTTGGAAAATGATCTGCAGGCGCCGCCGCTCCTGGCGCAGCGCCTCGCCCTCCAACGTGTGCAAGGCGGTATCGCCCAGCAAGACCTGGCCGCGCGTGATGGGCGCCAAGCGCATCACCGCCAGCGCGGTGGTGGTTTTGCCCGAGCCCGACTCGCCCACCAGGGCCAGGGTGCTGCCGCGGCGCACCGACAGGCTCACGCCATCGACCGCCTGCACCACCTCGGGTGGGCGCCACCAGTGGCTTCGTTTGCGCGGAAAGTGGACGCTCAGGTCCTGCACCTGCAGCAGGGGGCGTTCTGCGTTCATGCCGCTTCTCCCTCGTGCAGCAGCCAGCAGGCCGCTGCGTGTTGCTCGCCCAGCTCGCGCATGCCCGGGTGGGCCTCGGCGCAGCGGGCGCTGGCGTGCGGGCAGCGCTCGCGGAAGGCGCAGCCCTGGTCGAGTTCCCAGATCGAGGGCACCACGCCCGCAATCTCGGGCAGTTCGACGCGCTCGGGCGCCAGGCTGCTGCCCAGCTCGGGCAGGCAGGCGATCAGGCCGCGCGTGTAGGGGTGGGCCGGTGCCTGCAGCACCTGCTCGGTGCGGCCTTGCTCGATGACGCGGCCGGCGTACATCACGATCACCCGGTCGGCCATTTCGGCCACCGCGCCCATGTCGTGCGTGATCAGCACAATGGCCGTGCCCTTGTCGGTCTGCAACTGACGCAGCAGGTCAAAGATCTGCGCCTGCACCGTCACATCCAGCGCCGTCGTGGGCTCGTCGGCAATCAGGATGTCGGGCCGGCAGGCCAGCGCCATGGCGATCATGACGCGCTGGCGCATGCCGCCCGAGAGCTGGTGCGGGTACTCGTCGACCCGCCGCTCGGGGGCGGGGATGCCCACCTGGCGCAGCATCTCGATGGCCTGCGCGCGCGCCTTGGCGGCGTCCAGGCCCGCGTGCAGGCGCAGCGACTCGGCAATCTGATCGCCCACGGTGAAGACCGGGTTGAGCGAGGTCATGGGCTCCTGAAAGATCATCGAGATGCGGTTGCCGCGCACCTCGCGCAGGCGCGCCGGGCTGACTTTGAGCAGGTCCTCGTCCTGGAACAGGATCTTGCCGGCCCGCACCTGGCCTGGCGGCTGCGGTATCAGGCCCAGCAGCGCCAGGGCCGTCATGCTCTTGCCGCAGCCCGACTCGCCCACCACGCACAGCGTCTCGCCGGCGTGCAGGTCAAAGCTCACGCCGTTGAGCACCATGGCCTGGCCGCGCCGGCCCTTGAATTGCACCTGCAGGTCGCGCACCTGCAGCAGGGGATTGGTGGCGGCCATCAGCGCTCCCGCAGCTTGGGGTTGAGGGCGTCGTTCAGGCCGTCGCCGATCAGGCTGACCGCCAGCACGGTGATGAAGATCGCCATGCCCGGAAAGGTCACGGTCCACCAGCTGGTCAGGATGTACTGGCGGCTCGACCCGATCATCAGGCCCCAGCTCATGAGGTTGGGGTCGGAGAGGCCCATGAAGGACAGGCCGGCCTCGAAGAGGATGGCCGAACCGATGGCCAGGGTGGCCGAGACCACCAGGGGCGGGAAGGCATTGGGCAGGATGACCTTCCAGATGATGCGGGCGTTGCCCGCACCGATGGCGCGTTCGGCGCGCACAAACTCCAGATTGCGCACCTTCATGAACTCGGCCCGGGTCAGGCGTGCGGTGCTGGTCCAGCTGACGATGCCGATGGCCAGCGTCACGGTGACCAGGTTGGGCGAGAACAGGCTCACCACCACCATGGCAAAGAGCAGGGCGGGCAGCACCTGGAAGAACTCGGCCACGCGCATGAGCACCGCGTCCACGCGGCCGCCATAAAAGCCGGCCATGGCGCCCAGGGTGATGCCAATGCTCACCGACAGCAGGGCGGCGGTCACCCCCACCAGCAGCGTCACCCGGCCACCGTGGATGAGCGAGGTCAGCACATCGCGGCCCAGGTAGTCGGTGCCGAGGATGGCGTCCTCGCTCCAGGGCGGGGTCATGGGCGCGGCGGTGATGTCAAAGGGATCGGCCGGCCAGATCCAGGGGCCGGCAATGGACACCAGCACAATGGTCAACAGAATCAGGCTGCCCACCAGGGCCGAGGGGTTGCGCACAAACATGCGCAAGGCCTCGACAAAGGGGCTGGGCGCCTTGGTCGCAGAAGCACTCATGATGACTTGATCCGGGGGTCAATCAGGCGATAGCAGTAGTCGGTGACCAGGTTCATGATCACGACCAGCATCGACGAGAAGAGCAGCACGCCCAGGATGGTGGGGTAGTCGCGCCGCAGCACCGACTCGGAGGCCAGGCGACCGAGGCCGGGCCAGTTGAACACCGTCTCGACCAGGATGGCGCCGGCCAGCACGTTGCCAAACTGCAGGCCCAGCATGGTCACCATGGGCAGCATGGCGTTGCGCAAGGCGTGCTTGTACAGCACCACCCGGTCGGCCAGGCCCTTGGCGCGGGCGGTGCGGATGTAGTCTGCGCCCAGCACATCGAGCATGGACGCGCGCGCCAGGCGGCTGTAGATGGCCAGGTAGATCAGGCCCAGCGAGGTGGCCGGCAGCACCAGGTGGTGCAGCACATCCAGCATCTGCGCCAGGCTGCCAATGTCGGTGGTGTCCACGCTGCGCATGCCCGAGATCGGAAAAATCGGGAACACCGAGGCCAGCAGGATCACCAGCAGGATGCCGGTCCAGAACACCGGCGCGGCAAAGCCCAGCAGCGAGAGGGTGTTGATGAACTGCGAGAGCCAGCCGTTGGGCTTGCGGGAAGACAGAACACCCAGCGTGGTGCCGATCAGGAAGGCGCTGATGACCGCGGTCAGCATCAGCAGCAGCGTGGCCGGTACCCGGTCGCCAATCAGCGAGGCCACCGGCAGGTTGAAGAAGAAGGAGTAGCCCAGGTCACCGCTGAGCACATTGCCCAGGTAAATGCCCAGCTGCATCCACAGCGGCTTGTCCAGGCCGTACTGGGCGCGCAGCTGCGCCTTGACCTCTTCGCTCATGCCGCCGCTGACGCCGGCAATCGTCTCGACCGGATCGCCCGGCGCCGCGTGCACCAACAAGAAGTTGAGCACCACCACCGCCAGCACCAGGGCCGCACCCTGGAGCAGGCGGTTGAGCAAGGTTTGGATCGCGCCCATGGAACAACTGGGTCCGGTCCGTTTACTTCAGGTAAACCTCGTCAAAGGGCGCGAAGGGCCCCCAGATGCTTTGCGGCGGGTTGACCACGTTCTTGGCCGACGCGGTGTAGTAGGGCAGCTGGTTGATGAAGAGGATCGGCGCCTCGTCGGTCACGATCTTCTGGAAGGTGGCGTAGTAGGCCTTGCGCTTGGTCGGATCGAGCAGGCCCCCGGCGGTGTTGAGCAGCTCGTCCACCTTGGGGTTGCGGTAGGCCTGGTTGTTGGTCCAGATGATGGGCTTGATATTGGTCGAGAGGTAGGTGCGGTGCACGCCAATGACCGGGTCGCCCCAGTTGAAGACCGCGTCCATGGTGGCATCGTGCTCGCGCGTGGCCACGCGCTTGGCCCAGGACGGGAAGTCGGCCGAGGTGCGGACCTCGACCGTCACGCCCACTTTTTTGAGCTGGGCCTTGAGGTACTCGGCCACGATTTTCTGCACATCACCGCCGCCGGGGATGTAGTCGATGCTGAACTTGAAGCGCTCGCCATTGGCATTGGGCTTGAGGCCGGCCTCATCGAGCAAGGCCGCGGCCTTTTTCAGGTCGAGCGGATAGGTCACCACGTCCTGCACCGCAAAGGGGCTGCTGCCCACAATGGGGCCGTCGGAGTTCTTGGCAAAGCCGCCCATCAAGGCCTTGTGGATGAACTTCTTGTCCATGCTGTGTGCAATCGCCTTGCGCACGCGCACATCGTCAAACGGTTTTTTCTCGGTGTTGAAGGCCAGCCAGTTGAGGCCGCCAATGCCCTCGTAGCCCTTGTCCGACAGATTGAGCTTGGGGTTGGCCTGCAGGCGCTTGAGGTCGTTGGAGGCCGAGATGAGCAAGAGCATTTGCAGCGTGCCGCGCTCGACCGCCAGCACCTGGCTCGCCGCGTCGTTGTTCTGGTCGATCACCAGCTTGTCGAGGTAGGGCTTGCCTTGCAGGAAGAACTTGTCAAAGCGCTCGAGCACCACGCTCTGGCCCGGCTTGAACTCGACCAGCTTGAAGGGGCCCGAGCCCACCACATTGGCGCTGTTGCGCGGGTGGTTCTTCAGGTCCTTGCCGTCGTCGTAGATGTGCTTGGGCAGGATCGGGCACAGGGCCGGCGACATGGCCAGCAAAATGGCCGGGTGCGGCACGCTCATGCGGATGATGGCGGTGTGCGGGTCGGGCGTCTCGACTTTTTCGACCGGCTCCATCATGGTGCGGAAGGGGTGGTGCTCCTTGATCGCCATGATCGAGAAGGCCACGTCGGCCGAGGTGATGGGTTTGCCGTCATGGAACACCGCATTGCGGCGCAGGTTGAGCGTGACCGATTTGCCGTCGGCAGAGACCGACCACTTTTCGGCCAGATAGGGCTGCGGCTGCCACTTGTCGTCGTAGCGCAGCGGGCTGGCAAAGATTTGCGAGGAGGGCAGGGCAGTGGCCACGCCCGATTGCACCGCGCCGTTGAGGTGGCGTGGGGTCTGGCCCAGGCCCACCACCAGGGTGCCGCCGCGCTTGGGGGTGTCTTGCGCGGAGCTCAGGCTGGGCGCCAGCAGGGCGCTGCCGATCAGGGTCAGGCTGGCCAGCAGATGGCGGCGATGACGCGATGCAAATGGTTTCATGGGGTCGTCTCCTGTTGTAGGTCTGGGAAAGGCTTGTTTCAAAGCGAGTCTGATCGGTGACCCGTCGGTCATCTAGTGCCAGGGGCGGGCTATCGATAGAGCCAGTCGACCATTGTTGTCACGCCGGTGACCGCTTCTTGCCACAGTGACAAAGGCGCGGCGACCTGTCAATCGGTGTTGACCGTAGGCGCGGACCGGAGCCCACCTCGGTTCCGCCTGTCGGAACCACGCGCATCGGTGGTGCCCCCCATGATGGGGTCATGCCGTGCTGCGCCTCAAAGCACCTCGTCGCGCAGGTGGTACCACTGGTACAGCGCATGCTGGCCCAGGCGTCGAAAGGGCGCGAAGGCGCGCGAGCGCACCAGGTTCAGCACATTGGGGTACTCCAGCTCCGAGTTGTAGATGGGCAGGTCAAACACCGGCAGCGACTGACCGGCCACGCGCTGCGCCATGCGGCGCCCGGCGTGCGCCGAGAAGGACACGCCGTTGCCACCGTAGCCCACCGCATAGAAGACGAGCGCGCCGGGGTCGGGTTGCACGATGCGCGGCATCATGTCGTGGCTCACGTCCACCCAGCCCCACCAGGAGTAATCGATGTCGATGCCGGTGAGCGCGGGGAACTTGCGGTGCAGGCCATCGACCAGCTTGGCCATGTGCACCGGATTGGGCGCGTCGGCGCCGGTGACCGAGCTGCGGCTGCCGATTTGCACCCGGTTGTCGGGCAGGCGGCGGTAATAAAAGCGCAGCGTGCGGGTGTCGGTGATCACCTCGGTGGTCTTGAAATTGGTGGCCGCCAGCTCTTCTTCGGTCAGCACGCGCGTGACCAGCGAATTCGAGAGGATCGGCATGATCTTGCTGTCCAGCCGCGGGTGCAGGCCGTTGCTGGTGTAGCCGCCGGTCGCAAAGGCCACCGCCCGTGCCCGCACGGTGCCGCCTGGCGTTTGCAGGTGGTGAACCCCGTTGATGGTTTGCATGCCCAGCACCGGGCTGCTGGGGTGGACCTTCACGCCCAGCTCACGCGCCTTGCGCAAATACCCAAAAGCCAGCTTGAGCGGGTGCACGCCAATGCCGTCGGGCTCGTGCAGGGCGCCGTAGGTCTCGGCGTCGTTGACGTATTGCTCGCGCACCTCTTGCGCGCTCAGCATGCGGGTGTCGTAGCCAAACACATCGCGCATGACCTTGGCCTCGTGGTGCAGGAAGGCCATCTTTTTTTCGCGGTGCGCGATGTAGAGGTGACCGCCCGGCTGAGGCTCGCACTCGGGGAACTCCTGCACCAGCGATTTGAAGGTCTCAAAGCCTTCGCGGATCTCGGCGTCCAGGCGCAGCGCGGTGGGCTTGCCCCAGCGCTCGATCCATTGCGAGCGGTACAGGCGACCGCTGGCGTTCTGGCCTTGGCCACCGTTGCGGCTGGTGCACCCCCACACGGTCTGGTTGGCCTCGAGGACGGTGGCGCGGATGCCGTGTTCGCGGGCCAGGTGCAGCGCGGTCGACAGGCCGGTAAAGCCCGAGCCCACCACCACCACATCGGCATCCACATCGCTGCGGATGGGGCCATCGTCGGCGGGTGGGGTGCCGGCGGTGCCGACCCAATAGGTGGGGGCGTAATCACGCCCATGGCCCGGGGTCCGGTCGACCAGGGGGTCGTACTGCGGATCGTAAGGATTGAGCACCCCCGGGCGGGGCTTGACGTTGTCTTTCATGCAGGGTCTCCGTGGTCGGTCGCGCCACGCAACGGCCAGGGGCCGCGCTTGGCAGTGCGCATGGATGCAAGGTTAGCGAGGCCATGCGGCGCCCCGTTAGCGCCAATCGCCGCCATTCCATAGGTCCAGTTGTGTCGGCAAAACGATCCGCCGGTCCGCTGGACCTATCGATAGACGGGCCGTGGTGCTAAGGGCCCGTGCAGGGGCCCCCTAGCATGCACACCGTGCGGCGCCCGCAAGGGGTGCGCCGCGTCAACAGGAGACCCCATGACCCCCACATCCCCCGAGGTGAGCACCCAGATGCTCGAAGCCTTTGCCGCCGCCTGGAACCGGCATGACCTGGAAGCGCTGATGGGCTTCATGGCCGAGGACTGCGAATTCCACGCCGTGGCCGGCCCGGACCTGCTGGGCCGCAGCTTTGTCGGCCGCGACGCCGTGCGCGAGGGCTTTGCCCTGGCCTGGCAAACATGCCCCGATGCGGCCTGGCTCGATGGCGTGCACTTTGTGTGCGGGGACCGCGGCGTGTCGGAGTCGACCTTCAAGGGCACCCGTGCCGACGGCACCCGCATCGAGGCGCGCATGGTCGATGTGTTCACCTTTCGCAACGGCAAGATCGCCATCAAGAACGCGTTCCGCAAAGACCGCCCGCCGCTGCCGGCCAAGGCCTGAATGCCCGATGACAACGCGCGTGTGCGCACGGGTGACCCCACGTTGGAGTGGTTCTAGCAAATCTCGAGAACTGGCGCTACACCTGGCTTGCATGACGCGCCCACAATGAATTGGCCAAGCGGAAGTGGCCGCCGTCGCAGGCTGCGATGGCGCCTCACCCACGCAAAGCACCGACCATCAACAAGAGGAGACAACCATGACGATTCATGCATCCATCACCCGCCGCAGCGCCTTGGCTGCGGGCCTGCTCGCCGCCGGGCTGTTCACCGGTGCCACCCAGGCGCAAACCCGGGAAGTCACCATCGCATACCAGCAGATCGCCGGTCCGCTGATCGTGGCCATGGCCAATGGCACGGTGGAAAAAGCCACCGGCTACAAAATCAATTGGCGCCAGTTTGAATCGGGCGCCAAGGTGGCCACCGCCATGACCTCGGGCGATGTCCACATCGGCGTGATCGGTTCGAGCCCGCTGGCCGCCGCCGTCAGCCGTGGTGTGGACCTGCAGCTGTTCTGGATTCTGGACGACATCAACGAGGCCGAGGCCATGGTGGTCCGCAATGGCTCGGGCGTCAACAAGCCTGCCGACCTCAAGGGCAAGAAAATCGGTGTGCCCTTTGTGTCGACCACGCACTTTCACACCATGTTCGCGCTGGAGTTGTGGGGCCTGAAGGCCTCGGATGTGCAGTTGCTGAACATGCAGCCCAACCAGATTGCGGCGGCTTGGGAGCGCGGCGACATTGACGCCGCCTTTGTGTGGGACCCGGCGCTGGCGCGCATCAAGCAAAACGGCAAGGTGCTCGTGACCTCGGGCGAGCTCAGCAAAAAAGGCAAGGCCACGTTCGACGGCGTGGCCGTGCAAAAGGGCTGGGGCGAGAAGAACGCCGACTTCATGGCCAAGTTCGTCAAGGCCATTGCCGACGCCGACGAATCGCTGCGCAGCAACCCAGCGCAGTGGGGCCCGACCTCGGCCAATGCCAAAGCGATTGCCGGCAAGATTGGTGGCGAGCCCAAGGACTCGGCCGACGCCATCAAGCTCTACGCGTATCCCACCATGGCCCAGCAAGCGTCCGAGGCTTGGCTTGGGGGCGGCAAAAATGGTGGCGCCACGAAGGCCTTGACCTCGACAGCGGCCTTTCTGAAAGAGCAAAAGCGCATCGACGCGGCAGCGCCCGACTACAGCGTTTTCGTCACGCCGCGCTATGTTGAAGCGGCCATGAAACTCAAGTAAACCTTGGGGCCCCACCCATGCGCGGGGCCCGGTCTGGAGCCATGATGAGCACGTCAGAGTCTTTGGAAATTCGCGGGGTCAGCGTGATCTACCCCGGGCGCACGCCCACCGAGCAGGTGCATGCGCTGGATCACATCAACCTCACCATCGAGCGCGGCGACTTTGTGGTTGCGCTGGGCGCATCGGGTTGCGGCAAGACCACGCTGCTGAGCCTGATGGCCGGTTTCATTGCCCCCAGCAGCGGCCAGATGCTGCTGGGCGGTCAGCCCATTGAAGGCCCGGGCATGGACCGCGGGGTGGTGTTTCAAAAACACGCGCTGCTGCCCTGGCTGAACGTGATGGAGAACACCGAGTTTGGCCTCAAGCTGCAAGGGGTTCCCAAAGCGCAGCGGCGCGAGATTGCCGCGCGCAACCTGGAGCTGGTGGGCTTGCAGGACTTTCACCAGCACATGATTTACCAGCTCTCGGGCGGGATGCAGCAGCGCGTGGGCATTGCGCGAGCGCTCACCTGCGACCCCGCCATGCTGCTCATGGATGAGCCGATGGCAGCGCTGGATGCGCTCACCCGCGAGACCATCCAAGAGCTGTTGCTCGAAGTCTGGCAGCGCACGCAGAAGATGTTCTTCTTCATCACGCACAGCGTGGAAGAGGCCTTGTTTCTGGCCTCGCACCTGATCGTGATGTCGCCGCGTCCTGGCCGCATCACGCATCATTACGAGCTGGACTTCAACCGCCAGTTCCTCAAGACGCGTGACGCACGCGCCATCAAATCGAGCCCCGAGTTCATCCGCATGCGCGAGATCGTGCTCGGCATCATTTATGGCGACGAGCGCGCCGGTCAACAGGAGCAGCTGGCCCATGCCTGAACTCTCCACCTCCCCCGCCTGGACCACCGCATCCCAGGCGCGTTCTGCTGCCCCTGCCGGAGCCGCCATGAAATCTTCTGTCTTTGCCAAACGATCGGTCCGCCCGGGCGAGCACTTCGGTGCGCCGGGTCAGGGCAGTGCCGCCGCCATCGCCTCGGTGACCGTGGTGGTCTTGCTGCTCTTGTGGACCGTGGTCAGCAACTCTGGCCTGGTCAAGCCTTTGTTTTTGCCCACGCCGCAAGCGGTGATCGGCAAGTTCATCTCGGTCTCGACCGAGGGCTTTGCCGGCGCCACCTTGTGGGAGCACACCGCCATCAGCCTGATGCGTGTGTTTGGCGCCTTCGCGCTGGCCTGTCTGACCGCCATTCCGATTGGTGTGATGATGGGTGTGAGCCGGGTGGCGCGCGGTATCTTTGATCCGCCCATCGAGTTCTACCGCCCGCTGCCGCCACTGGCCTACCTGCCCATGGTCATCATCTGGTTTGGCATTGGCGAATTCTCCAAGGTCTACCTGATCTACCTGGCCATCTTCGCGCCGATGGCGATTGCCGCGCGTTCGGGCGTTCGCTCGGTCTCGATCGAGCAGATCCACGCCGCTTACTCCATGGGGGCCAGCCGCACCCAGGTGATCTGGCATGTGATCCTGAAGTCGGCGCTGCCCGAGATCTTCACCGGCATGCGCATCGGCATCGGGGTGGGCTGGACCACGCTGGTGGCTGGCGAGATGGTGGCGTCCAACATGGGTCTGGGCTTTATGGTGCTGAACGCGGCCGAGTTCCTGGCCTCGGACGTGGTGATCATGGGCATCATCGTGATCGGCCTGTTTGCGTTTGTGTTTGACCTGCTCATGCGTCACCTGGAAAAGGTCCTGGTGCCCTGGAAGGGCAAGGTCTGAGCCCTGGGCGGCTCTGCGGCGTGCATGCGCAGCACGCCGCCCCAGTCTCTGTGCTTTGAACGGATGATGGACGGCCCCCCAGCGGGGCCGTCAGCGCATGCTGCGCAGCACCTCGGCCAATTGGGCAATGCCCTGGTCGATGTCCTGGCTGGGAATGGACTGGTAGCCCAGGCGGATGTAATTGGCCGGCGGGGTGCTGGCCAGAAAGAACACATCGCCCGGCTCGATCAGCACATCCAGCGCGGCCGCGCGCCGCGCGAGTTCTTCGGCGCGCACCGTGTCGGGGATGCGCACCCAAAGCGCCCCCCCGCCGCTGACGGGCACCGCCTGGCATTCGGGCATGTGGCGCGCCAGCGCCCCCACCAGCACCTCGTGGCGTTCGCGCTGCGCCTGCGCCAGGCGGCGCAGCTGCGCGTCGTAATGGCCCAAGGAGATGAACATGGCCAGCGTGCGCTGGATGAAGGTGGAGGGGTGGCGCAGCATCAGGCGGCGCAGGGCGCGCAACTGCTCGATCAGCGCCGGGGCGGCCACGATGTAACCAATGCGCAGGCCCGGGGCCAGGCTTTTGGAGAGCGAGCCGATGTAAATCACCCGGTCGTGCCGGTCCATGCTCTTGAGCGCCGGGATCGGGTCGCCCTCAAAGCTGTTCTCGCTTTCGTAGTCGTCCTCGATGATCACAAAGTCGTGCGCCTGCGCCATCTGCAGCAGTGCCTCGCGCCGCTGGCGTGGCATGGTCACGCCGGTGGGACACTGGTGACTCGGTGTGGTGTAGACGTAGTCGATCTGTTGCAGCTGCGGCTGCAGCGGCAGGCCGTGCGCGTCGACGGGCAGGCCCACGATGTTGGATGTGCGGCTGCTGAAGATGTTGCGCGCGTCGGGGTAGCAGGGGTCTTCGACCGCCACCGCGGTCCCCTCGCGCATGAGCAGGTCGGCCACCATGTACAGCGCATGCTGGGCACCCACGGTGATGATCAGCTCGTCGCTGTTGGCCCAGACGCCACGTCGCGGCAGGATCTTGGACTGGATTTGCTGGATCAGCGATTCATCGTCGCGGGTGATCAGGTCGGGCGCCCATTTGCGGATGTCGAGCACGCTCAGCGCCTTCATGCAGCACTCGCGCCACGCCGATGTGGGGAACAGCTCCTTGTCGAACTGGCCGTACAGAAACGGATAGCGAAAGGACTGCCAGTCGGTGGGTTTGACGATGCTGCGATGCGCGGTGGGCTGCAGGCACAGGCGCGGGCCCCAGTCGGTTTTGGCGTCGCTGTTGACCGCCGCGCCACTGGCGGGGGGTGAGCTGCTCACGCGGCCGCGCTGGAACTCGGGGTTCACAAAATGGCCGCGCCGCTGGTGGCTGATCAGAAAGGCCTCTTCGGTCAGCTGCTGGTAGGCCAGCACCACGGTGATGCGGCCAATGCCCAGCTCTTCGGACAGCTTGCGGCTTGAGGGCACCGGCTCGTTGAGCGGCAGGATGCCGGCGTGGATGGCGTCCACCAGCATGGCGCGCACCTGCCCTTGCAGGCTCAGGCCCTCTCGGCCCGAGCGCTGGAACAGCTCATTCCACATGGCACCGTTGATGGGTCTGCTCATAAAGCCTTAGCGGGAAATGTCACCCGGCAATTGTGAGGCCTGCGGGCGGGTCATGGGTCAAGCCCGCAGCAGCCCAATGCACAGCAGCACCAGTGCCGCCATCCAAAGGGTCTCGATCAGCAACAGGGCAAACGGCCGCCAGCCCGCCTGTGCCAGTTGTGCAAACGAGGTCTTCATGCCCAGCGCGCCAATGGCCAGCACCAGGCACCCGCGCGATAGATCACCCATGGTGTGCTGGGCTTGGGTGGGCAGCCAACCCAGTGAGTTGATGGCGACCAGCGCCACGAACAGCCACAAGAACCAGGGCAACAGGCCCGGGCTGGCGGCTTCGTGGTCCTGCGCCAGCAGGGCGCGCTCGCGACGGAACACCGCCGCGATCACCGCCACCACCAGCGCCAGCATCGACACCCGGAACAGTTTGACGATGGTGGCGATGTCGCCCGTGGCCTGGTCAATCGTGTAGCCCGCGCCCACCACCTGCGCCACGTCGTGGATGGTGCCGCCCAGAAACAGGCCGCCCAGCGCTGGGGGCAGGCCCAGGGCGCGCACGAGCAGGGGATACAGCACCATGGCCACGGTCGAGAGCACCGTCACCGTGACGACCACCATGAGGGTGCTGCGGTCGCTGTCGCGCTCACGCGGGAGCACCGCCGAAATCGCCAGCGCGGCGGAGGCACCGCATATGGCCACCGCGCCGCCGCTGAGCACGCCTTGCGCCCGGCTCATGCCCATTTTCTGGCCCAGCCAGGTGCCCAGCAGCAAGGTGCTGAGCACGGCCAGCACCACCACGGCGGCGGTTTGCCAGCCCAGGCCCATGATCTGCTCGGCGGTGATGCGTGCGCCCAAGAGGCCCACCCCCAGGCGCAGCACACCGCGCGCGCAAAAATCCAAACCTTGGCGGATGCGGCCGTCATGGCTCAAAAAATGAAAAGCCACGCCAAAGAAGAGCGCGTAGAGCAGGGTGGGGCCGCCATGGGATTGCGCCACAAAGCTGGCCGACAAGGCCACCAGCAAGGCCAGCGCGCTGCCCGGCAGGCGCGCCATCCAGGGCAAGAGGCGCCAGCCCGGGGCCAGCCAAGGGCTCTCTTGACGAACGCCCATGGGTGCGTTGCTCATGCCGCCCGCCCCAGGGGATGGTCGTGGCGGCTCTTGAGCGCGGCCAAGGCGCACGAGGCGATGCGGCTGTCCACCGAGTCCGAGCGGCTGGTCAGGATGACCGGCACCTTCATGCCCAGCACCACGCCGGCGCAATCGGCCTGCGCCATGTAGACCAGCTGCTTGTAAATCATGTTGCCCGCTTCCAGATTGGGCACCAGCAGCACATCCGGGTGACCGGCCACGCTCGAGACAATGCCCTTGTTCTGCGCCGACTCCACCGAGATGGCGTTGTCGTAGGCCAGGGGGCCGTCAAACACACCGCCGTTGATCTGGCCGCGCTCGGCCATCTTGCACAGCGCGGCCGCGTCGATGGTGCCCGGGATGGCCGGGTTGACCGTCTCGACCGCCGACAGCACCGCCACGCGCGGCACCGCGATGCCGATGGCGCGCGCCAGGTCGATGGCGTTTTGCGCAATGTCGCGCTTGTCCATCAGCGTGGGCGCGATGTTGACCACGCAATCGGTGATCAGCAGCGGCCGGTCCATCTGGGGCATGTCCAGCACAAACACATGGCTGGCGCGTCGCTCGCCACGCAGTCCCGACTCGCGGGCCACCGCGGCGGCCAGCAGGTCGTCGCTGTGCAGGCTGCCCTTCATCAGGGCCGCGCAGTCGCCGTCGCGGCACAGGGCTGCCGCCCGCAAGGCTGCCTGGCGTGGCTCATCGGGCGTGTCGAGCATGGGCAAGCCCGCCAGCGACAGGCCCGCTGGAGCCGCCGCGGCTTCGATGCGCGCGCGCGGGCCCACCAGCACAGGCTCGATGAGGCCTTGCGCTGCGCCTTGCAGGCAAGACTGCAGCGTGCTGGCGTCGCAGGGATAGGCCACGGCCACACGGATGGGGCCGGCCTGGCGCGCCCGCGTGAGCAGCTGCGCCAGATGGGGGTGCGGCACCGCGGCCGCGGAACGGGAATCAGGGCTCATGGCAAGGTCCGGAACACGAGCAAGAAGCAAATCGTCCGGTGGTCGCCACCCAGGGCAGCGACCACCGGGCAGGCGGGACTCAGACGTAGTCCTTGTATTTGTCCAGATAGCGCACCGGCTTGCTGAGCGCGTCGCGGCGGAAGGGGTCGCCCAGCTCGCGGGTGCACATGATCTCGATCACGCAGGTCTTGCGCTCGTTCATCTGCATGTCGATCGCTTTTTGCAGCGCCGGCCCCACGTCCTCCAGGCGGTCGACCACGATGCCCTCGGCGCCCATGGCCTTGGCAATGCCGGCAAAGCTCTCGCTGTCGAGCTCGCCCGCCACAAAGCGGCGGTTGTAGAAATCGACCTGGTTCTTCTTCTCGGCGCCCCACTGTCGGTTGTGGAAGACGACCGCGGTGACCGGGATGTCGTGGCGCACGGCGGTCATGATCTCGACCATGCTCATGCCCCAGGCGCCGTCGCCTGCGTAGGCAATGGCCGGGCGGTCTTGCGCTGCGCACTTGGCGCCGATGATGGTGGGCAGGGCGTAGCCGCAGTTGCCAAAGCTCATGGGCGCGAAGAAGCTGCGCGGCTCGTCAAAACGCAGGTAGCTGTTGGCCACCGAGTTGATGTTGCCAATGTCGGTCGAGACCATCACGCGCGGCGGCATGGCCTTTTCCAGCTCGCGCAGCACCTGGCGCGGGTGCAGGTATTGGCCCCCGGTGGGCGTGCGCTCGCCTTCGGCCTCGGCAATCATGTCCAGGCTGTAGGGGTCGCGCTCGTGCGTCCAGGCGTCCAGCTCGGCTTCCCAGGCGGCCTTCTCGGCCGCGATGGTGGCGGCACGTTCGGCCTTGTTGCCGTCGCAGGCCAGCGTTTTCTGGGCGATGCGCTCGGTCAGCGCTTTGGCCACCGCCTTGGCGTCGCCGTGGATGCCCACGTGGATCTTCTTGACCAGGCCCAGGTTGGTGTGATCGGCCTCGACCTGGATGATCTTGGCGTTCTTGGGCCAGTAGTCCATGCCATGCTGGGGCAGGGTGCCAAACGGCCCCATGCGCGAGCCCAGCGCGATCACCACATCGGCCTGCGCGATCAGCTTCATGGCGGCCTTGGCGCCCTGGTAGCCCAGCGGGCCGGCCCACAGCGGGTGCTTGGCCGGGAAGGCGTCGTTGCGCAGGTAACCGGTCACGACCGGCGCGCCCAGGCGCTCGGCCAGGGCCTGGCACTCGGCCACGGCATCGCCCATCACCACGCCGCCGCCGGCCAGAATGACCGGGAAGCGCGCCTGCGCCAGCAGCTCGGCCGCTGCGTTCAGGCTGTTCTCGCCGCCGGCGCCGCGCTCGACGCGCATCGGCTTGGGGATTTCGCACTGGATCTCGCCGTAAAAGTAGTCGCGCGGGATGTTCAGCTGGGTCGGGCCCATCTCGGAGATGGCGCGGTCAAAGCAGCGGGCGGTGAACTCGGCCATGCGCTTGGGATTGCACACATGGCCCTGGTACTTGGTGAACTCCTGGAACATCGGCAGCTGGTTGGCCTCCTGGAAGCCGCCCAGGCCCATGCCCATGGTGCCGGTCTCGGGGGTCACGATCACCACCGGGCTGTGCGCCCAATAGGCCGCGGCAATCGCGGTCACGCAATTGCTGATGCCAGGGCCGTTCTGGCCGATCACCACGCCATGGCGACCCGAGACGCGCGCATAGCCGTCGGCCATGTGGGCCGCGCCTTGCTCGTGCACCACCGGGATCAGCTTGATGCCGGCGGGGGCAAAAATGTCCATGGCGTCCATGAACGCCGAGCCCATGATGCCGAACATCTCGGTCACACCATTGGCCACCAGGGTTTCCACAAAGGCCTCGGAGGGGGTCATCTTCTGGACGCCTTCCACCACCTTGCGATTGTCGGTTGCAGTCATGCTGGTCTCCTGTTAAATATTGAACATCAGGTTTCGAAAAATGAAACTGATGGCGCAAGTCTAGGTCTTTCCTTCCTGGCTTGTCAACACAAATCTCTTTTTATGGAATAAATTGACTCGAAAAAAGAAATTTATTAAGATGGGCCCATGATGCAAGACCCCAGCCATCGACCGCCGGCCCGCCTGGACGGCGACACCCCCAACCTGCGCCTGTTTGCCTTGCTGGAGGTGATTGCGCGCCAGGACGCGCCCTTCACCTTGCAGGCCATGGTCCAGGAGACCGGCCTGCCCAAACCCACCCTGCACCGCATGCTGCAGCAGCTCGAGGGCGCGGGCATGCTGGCGCGCGAGGGCAATGGCCGCCATTACGGCACCGGTCAGCGCCTGATGCGCCTGGCCGAGAGCGTGCTGCTCAACAACACCACCCATGGTGCGCGCCATGCGGTGCTGCGCCAGCTGGTGGACGAGGTGGGCGAGAGCTGCAACCTGACGGCCTTCTCGGGCAGCGAGGTGCTGTACCTCGACCGCGTGGAGACCGCCGCGCCGCTGCGCTTTTACCTGCACCCTGGCTCGCGCGTGCCCGCGCACTGCTCGGCCACTGGCAAGCTGTTCCTGAGCCAGCTGACGGCCTCGCAGCGGCGGCGCCTGCTCGGCGCGGTGCCGCTGGAGAAATTCACCGCCAACACACTGACCAGCACGCAGGACCTGGAGCAAGAGCTCGAGACGGTGCGGGCCCAGGCCTATGCTTTTGACAACGAGGAATTTTTGCCTGGCCTGCTGTGCCTGGGGGTGTTGGTGCCCTCGGCGCAAGGCCTCTCGAACATGGGGCTGGCGGTGCAGGCCCCGGTCATGCGCATGACGCGCGAGCGCGCGCTGGCCATTCTGCCCAGGCTGCGCCAGGCTGCCGAGGCCATGGCGCGCATCAACGACGAGTGCCCACCGGATGCCAGCGATGACGAGTGATCCTGCCCAACTGCCCGCCCCGCACTGGGTCGGTGTGCGCGATGTGTTTGGCCTGGACACCGACATGCAGGTGCCGGCTTTTGCGACCCGTGACGCGCTGGTCCCCGAGATCGATCCGGCCTATCGCCTCAACCCGCAGGCCACGCTGGCCATTCTGGCGGGCTTTGCGCACAACCGCCGTGTGGTGCTGCAAGGCCTGCATGGCACCGGCAAGTCCACCCACATCGAGCAGATTGCCGCGCGCCTGAACTGGCCTTGCGTGCGTGTGAACCTGGACGGCCACATCTCGCGCCTGGACCTGATCGGGCGCGACGCCATCGTGTTGCGCGAGGGCCAGCAGGTGACCGAGTTCCAGGAGGGCATGCTGCCCTGGGCGCTGCAGCGACCGGTGGCGCTGGTGTTTGATGAGTACGACGCTGGCCGGCCCGATGTGATGTTCGTGATCCAGCGCGTGCTCGAGCGAGAGGGGCGGCTGACCCTGCTCGACCAGAACCGCGTGATCGAGCCGCATCCCTTCTTCCGCCTGTTTGCCACCATGAACACCCTGGGCCAGGGCAATCTGAACGGCCTCTACCACGGCACCCAGTTGCTCAACCATGCGCAGCTTGACCGCTGGAGCCTGGTGGCCACGCTGGACTACCTGCCGCCCGAAGAAGAGGCGCGCATTGTGCTGGCGCGTGTGCCCGCCCTCGATCACCTGGCCGGGCATGCGCTGGTGCGGGCCATGGTGGCGCTGGCCGGGCTGACGCGCCAGGGCTTTGCGGTGGGCGATCTGACGCAGCTCATGTCGCCGCGCAGCGTCATCACCTGGGCCGAGAACAGCGTGATCTTTCAGCGCCCGGAGCTGGCCTTTCACCTGAGCTTTCTCAACAAGTGCGAGCCGGGCGAGCGGCGCGTGGTGCGCGAGTATTTCCAGCGCTGCTTTGGCCAGGACCTGCCCGATCTGGCCGACCCGGCCAGCGCGCTCCTGCATGGCCACTGAGGACGCATCGGCGCAGGCCCGGCAGGCGCTGCAGGCCCAGCTGGGCAGCGCCGTGCTGCGCGCCCTCAGCGGCGACGCCCGCCTGCAGTGGAGCGCCCACACCCTGTACCAAGGCACCGAGCCGCTGCCGCTGCTCGCACCGCATCAGAGCGAGGTGCCCGACGATGCCCAGGGCCAGCGCGGTCTGCTGGACGGCGCGGCGCTGCGCCAGCGCCACAGCCAGGCCGATGCGCATGCGCGCATGGCCCCCACCGATCCGGTGGAGCACCTGGTCATTGAGATGCTGGAGCAGCTGCGGGTCGAGAGCCTGGCGCCGCCAGACTGGCCCGGGGTGCAGGCCAATCTGCGCCAGCGCTTTGAGGCCTGGGCGCAGGATTTTGTCGATTCCGGCCTGACCGAAACCAGCCTGGGCATCTTGCTGTTCACGGTGGCCATGTCGGCCTGGACACGGCTGACCGCGCACGAGGTGCCCGAGCGCATGGGCGACCTGATGGAGGCCACGCGCGCGCACCTGTCGCAGGCGCTGGGCCCATGCTGGCAAGGCCTGCGCCAGCACCGGCACGACCAGCAGGCCTACGCGCTGGTGGCGCTGGAATTGGCGCGCTGGGTGGGGCAGGCGGTGCGCAGCGCGCAGGCCGAGGTGCCCAACGGCGCCGCGCGTGCGCGCCGGCGCAACGGCTTTGCGCTGCGCTTGCCTCCGCCACGCAGCGACGCGGCCGAGTTGCCGCAGGCCCAAAGCGGCGAGAGCCGCACCTGGCAGGCCAGCGCGCAGCAGTACCGCGTGTTCAGCCGCCAACACGACCGCGAGGCCGCCGCCACCTCGCTGGTGCGTGCGGCGCAACTGACCGAGCTGCGTGCGGCCATGGACCAGGAGCTGCTGCAGGCGGCTTACCCGGTGCCGCGCCTGGCGCGCCTGTTTCGGCAGGCCCTGGCCAGCCCACAGCGCGGCGGCTGGCGCCTGGGGCAAGACAGCGGCTACCTGGATGCTGCGCGCCTGGCGCAGCTGGTGAGCGATCCGCAGCAGCGCGCCGTGTTCAAGGACATCCCCTCACCGCCGGCCATGCAGTGCGCGGTCACGCTGCTGCTCGATTGTTCGGGCTCGATGAAGGCGCATGCGCGGCGCCTGTCGCTGTTGGCCGATGTGCTGGGCCGCGCCCTGTCGCTGGCTGGGGTGCAGGTCGAGATCCTGGGCTTTGGCACCGGTGCCTGGCATGGTGGCCGCGCGCTGCGCGACTGGCAACGCGCGGGTCGGCCGCAGGCGCCGGGCCGCCTCAATGAGCGCCTGCATCTGGTGTTCAAATCGGCGGCGCAAAGCTGGCGCCAGGGCCGCTTGGGCCTGGCCGCGCTGCGCCGCCCGGACCTGTTTCGCGAGGGGCTGGACGGCGAGGCGGTGCAGTGGGCGTGCGAGCGCCTGCGCGCGCAAGCGGTCACGCGGCGCCTGCTGCTGGTGGTCTCGGACGGTTGCCCCATGGACAGCGCCACCGCGCAAGCCAACGACGAGCACTACCTGGACCAGCACCTGCGCCAGGTGGTGGCGGCCGAGCTGGCGCGCGGCCAGGTGCAGATCCTGGGCCTGGGGGTGGGCCTGGACCTGGGCCTGTTCTATCCGCAGCGCCTGGCCTTGGACCCCGACCCCGTCACGCTGGACGAGGCCACGCTGTGGGCCGTCACGCGCGCATTGCTTGCGCTGGCGGCACGGCCCGGGCGCAGCCTCACTCCATCTTGATGCCGGCGGATTTGACGACCTGGCCCCAGCGATCGATCTCGCGCACGATCTGCGCCCCCAACTCCTCGGGTGTTGAAGGCGAGGGGTCCACACCGGCGTCAAACAGGGCTTTGCGCGTTTCCGGTTGCGCCAGCACCTTGGCGATCTCGGTGTTGAGCTTCATCACGATGTCGCGCGGGGTGTTGGCCGGGGCCAGCAAACCCAGCCAGACCGAGGCCTCGTAGCCGGGCACACCGGCTTCGGCCAGCGTGGGCACATCGGGCAGTTGCGGGATTCGCTTGGCCGTGGTCACGGCCAAGGCCTTGAGTCGGCCGGTGGGCACATGCGTGAGCGCATTGGGCACGCCGGCAAAACTGGTTTCCACCACCCCGGCCACCAGGTCGTTGGCCGCGCCGGCACTGCCGCGGTAGGGCACATGCTTCATCTGAACGCCAGCCATGGCCTCGAACATGCCGCCCATCAGGTGCTGCGAACTCCCGTTGCCCGACGAGGCGTAGTGAATCTTGTCGGGCTGTGCCTTGGCCAGCGCGATCAGCTCGCGCACATTGCTGGCCGGCAGTTTCGGATGCGCCAGCAGCACATAGGCCGAGTCCACCAGGCGCGTGACCGGTGCAAAGGACTTGACGCTGTCGTAGGGCAGGTTTTTGTAGATGGCCGGGCTGACGGTGTGCGTGGTCGAGATCATCACCAGCGTGTAGCCATCGGGCGCGGCCTTGGCCACCTCGGCGGTGCCAATCGTCGATCCTGCCCCCGGTTTGTTCTCAATCACGATGGATTGGCCCAGGCTTTGCCCCAGGCGTTGCCCGACCACGCGGGCCACCACATCGGTGAACCCGCCCGGTGCGAACGGTACGATCATCTTGATCGGCCGGTTGGGATAGGTCGCGGCTTGCGACCAGACGGCGCTGCTGGCCAGCAGACCTGCAGCACCCAGGAGGAGGGAGCGACGACGATTGGACATGGCATTACCCCTTGTAGACCGGTTCCGGCATGGTGAAGAAGCTGTGCAGGATGTGGTAGACCATCAGGTAGTTCTTCTGCTGGAAGCTGGCATGCGAGATGCCCTGCATCAGCACAAACTGCTTGTTCGTGTTGGGCAGCAGGTTGTAGTAGTCGATCAGGTCCTGGTAACTGGCAATGCCGTCCCACTCGCCACGCATCACCAGCGTGGGCACGGGCAGGCGCGTGGGGTCGAGCAGCGGCAGGTGCGCGCACATGTCGACATAGGTGCCGGTGGGCATCGAGTCATCCAGGGTGAGGATGGCATCGGCAAAGGCATTGATCGTGGCGTCGTCTGCCGTGCCGGGATGGTCGCGGTTGAAGATGCTGAAGACAAAGTCGCGGTCGATCGGCCGGCGGTTCATCTGCTGGTACTCGGGCAGTTTTTTGCGACGGTTCTCCAGCGTGTGGCTGTCCTTGCCGGTCCAGACAAAGGCGTCCAGCGCAATGCGCTCGATGCGCTCGGGGTGGCGCTCGCCAAACAGGCCGGCTTTGAGGGCGCCGGACGAAATGCCGTACATGTAGAGCTTGCGGCCGCCGTTGCGCTGCATCACATACTCGGTGCCCACCGCCAGGTCGTCGGCGCCATTGCTGATGTTGCAGTTGATGGGGCGGTGCTTGCTGGAGCGGCCATAGCCCTCGTTGTCCATGGTCCAGCAGTCAAAGCCGCGCTCGCAGAACCAGTCCATCACCGACGAATACGGGCGGCCCGGCACATGCAGGTCAAACGTGGGCTGCGAGGCCATGGACGAGCCATGCACAA
>JACCDU010990379.1_pt1 | contig 28093 bp, 26 predicted proteins | sample 7446081 | NCBI WGS metagenome assembly JACCDU01 (sample SAMN15323447, study PRJNA562643) | freshwater metagenome | isolation source: river surface water | place: USA:Blue River Watershed | collected 2017-08-17
CCCTGGGGGAGGCAGCCCCTACGGCCGAACGTCTGAAATCACGCTACTTTCGCGTTCTCCATCCACACCCAATCCACCACCTCACCATCAGGCTGGTAGCCGGGCACCAAATCTTTGAGCAAGGAGCGGATCAAAGGCACGTCATTGGCATCCAACGCCAGCCGCAGACCAACCAACTTAGCCTGCAACTCATCCCAAGGCAAAAAGTCTTCGTGGGCTTTCATGATGCGAGGGTGGCTGGTGGGCAAGGGGTTCTCGCCGATCAGCAGCTCTTCGTACAGCTTTTCTCCAGGGCGCAGGCCCGTCACGGCGATAGCAATGTCTCCATTCGGGTTGACCTCGTCCTTCAGGGCCAAGCCCGACAACTCCACCATGCGCTTGGCCAAGTCGATGATCTTGACAGGCTCGCCCATGTCCAGCACAAACACATCGCCGCCGCTGGCCATGGCCCCGGCCTGAATGACCAGCTGTGCCGCCTCGGAGATGGTCATGAAGTAGCGGGTAATCCGCTCGTCCGTCAAGGTGATCGGCCCGCCGTCCTTGATCTGCTTGCGAAACAGCGGAACCACCGAGCCTGAAGACCCCAGCACATTGCCAAAGCGCACCATGCTGAACCGGGTTTTGCCGCCCTGCCCTTGCACTTGCCCTTGCAGCAGGGCCGCTTGTGCCTGCAACACCATCTCGGCCAAGCGCTTGCTGGTGCCCATCACATTGGTGGGGCGCACCGCCTTGTCGGTGCTGATCAACACAAAGTCACTCACCCCATGCACCGCCGCCAACTGCGCCGTGTTCAAGGTACCCAGCACATTGTTCTTCACACCTTCTGCTGGGTTATGCTCCACCAAGGGCACATGCTTGTAAGCGGCTGCGTGGTAAACAGTGTGCGGCTTCCAGGTTCGCAAAATCTCGTCCATGCGCGCGGCATCGCGCACATTCGCCAGCAAAGGCACCAGCTGCACATCCACCGGAGACTGTTCCAAAACCAAGCTTTGCAACTCTTGCTCAACGGCATACAGCGCAAACTCCGTCAGCTCCACCAACAGCAGCGCCGCAGGCCCTGCCTTGACAATCTGTCGGCATAACTCCGAGCCAATCGAGCCGCCTGCCCCCGTCACCATCACCACCTTGCCGGTGATGTTCCTGGCCAGCATCAGCGGGTTGGGCGGCACCGGATCACGACCCAGCAAGTCTTCAATGTCTAGCTCTTTCAGGTCAGTCACCTGCACCTTGCCTTGGGCCAGCTCCAACACGCCCGGCAAAGTGCGCACCTGCACATGGGCCGAGCGCACCAGCTCCAAAATCTCATTGCGCCGCGCACGCGATGCAGAGGGCAAGGCCAAAAACACCTGCGTCACCCGCAGCTTGGCCACCAAGGCCACCACTTTGGATGGGTCGTAAATCTTCAGGCCATTGAGCACCTGACCGTGCAAACGGTCATCGTCATCCAACAGGCCCACCACCACCAGCTCGGGGCTGGTCTTCAGGGCCGCAGCCAATTGCCGCCCAGCAGAACCTGCGCCATAAATCAACACGCGGGGCTGATCTTCATTTCCAACAATGCTTTGGTAAATTCCGCCCAACCAATAACGCACAAATGCGCGAGACAACGTTACGCCCAACAACAATAACAGCGGCTGCAAAACGCCCACGGTGCGCGGCACCCCGGGTACGCCCACCACGGTAAAAGCAAAACAATACAACACAGCGTAAAGCGCCACCGCCTTGAACACCGTCATCAAAGCTGGCAAGCCCGCATAACGGAAGATAGCGCGGTAAAGGCCAAACACAATGAACAATGGCAAGGCAAAGGCCACAGAACCCGCGAACGCCGTGAAATGCGCAGGCGACAAAGCCGTCCAAGATTCCAGCCGCAAGTTGAACGCCATCCACACCGTGATGGCGCAGACAAATGCGTCCGCCCCTAAAGCCAACGCCCGCTTGAGCGGGCGTGGCAGCATCAACAGGTAGTCAGTCAAAAAAGATAAGTTCATCTCAAAACCAGCAACACGCTTATGGAGACTCAGACAGTGGCCTGAGCCATCACTTTGGAAATCACTTCACACGTTTTATCGATTTCAGCTTGAGTCAAAGTTGGGTGCACCAAAAACATGATGGATGTCTCACCCAAAGCCTTTGCCACTGGCAAGCGAGCCTCTGGTCGCCAGCCTGTGCCGTCAAAAGCTTTTTCCAAATACACCTCAGAGCAAGACCCTTGGTAACAAGGCACGCCCTCGGCCATGATCGCCTCTACGATCCGGTCACGCGTCCAACCCGGGGCCAAGCGCTCAGGCTGCACATAGGCATAACACTTGTAATGCGCATGCTCACACCCCAAACTGTCCTGTCGTTTACAGCTTAGTGATTCAAGTGTCATCCCGGGCTTGACCCGGGATCCATCCCCGCGGCAACCAGAACACCCCAACCCCGGCACCCGCAAAGCCGCAAACTCGGCGCATGCCGCCCAAATGGCCCTCGCGTTATGCGCACGCACCTCAGCCCAATCTGTCATACGCTGCAACTGGATACGCCCTAACACCGCTTGCATCTCCAACATGCGCCAATTGGTACCAAAACCTTCATGCACCCAACGGAAACCCGGTGGATGCTGGCGCTCATACACTGCTGCATAACTTTTGCCATGATCCTTGAACGACCACATCGCACGCCACAGCGACTCGTCATTCGTTGTCACCATGCCGCCCTCGCCGCCAGTGGTCATGATCTTGTCCTGACAGAAACTCCAAGCCCCCACATGACCGATACTACCCACAGGACGTCCTTTGTATCGAGCCCCATGAGCCTGCGCGCAATCTTCAATCACCTTCAAGTCATGCTGTTCTGACAGCGTCATGATCGGGTCCATATCGCAAGGCCAGCCAGCCAAATGCACACAAATCACGGCCTTGGTCCGGGGCGTCAGAACCGCCGCAATCGTCCGAGCCGACACATTCCCCGAATCAGCCTCCACATCCGCAAACACGGGCACCGCCCCCGCATTCACCACACAGGAAATCGACGCAATGAACGTACGCGGCGTCACCACCACCTCGTCGCCGGGCCCAACGCCCAATGCTTTCAGCGCCACATCCAACGCCAGCGTGCCATTGGCCAACGCCACAGCGTGCGATACACCACACCAAGCGGCAAACTCTTTTTCAAACTCGCGAGTCTCCGTACCCGTCCAATAATTGACCTTGTTCGACAACAACACACGGCGCACCTCATCAGCCTCTTCCGAGGTGAAACTAGGCCATGGAGAAAAAGGGGTATTCAACATCTTGATTTTTTTCAGTTCTTGAGCAACGGTCGGGCCGGATTACCCACCACCGTTACCCCGGCGGGCACACTCTTGGTGACCACCGCACCCATGCCCACCACAGCGCCACGGCCGATGACGAGGGGTGCGCCCGGTTGACCTTGTTTGATGACGGCGCCTGCGCCAATGTAGGCGTGGTCTTGAATCACCACATTGCCGTTGCATTGAACGCCAGGAGCGAAGGTGACGAAGTCGCCAATCACACAGTCATGCTCAACATAGCTGTATAGATTGGCATGAAAGTGCCGCCCAATGCGGATATTGCTGGTGAGCGTAACGAAGGGACTGAGGATGGCACCTTCACCCAGCTGCACCTCGTCCATCTGAAACACGTTGCCTGCACGCACCTCAAAAAACTCGATTCCATCGGCCTCGCACTGCACCGCCATGCGGTGCCTGACCAGACTGTTGGCAATGGCGATGCACACATGTCGGCTGCTGGCCGGCTCGGCCATCCACTGGGCAGTGGTGAGCACCCGTTGGCCATTCACTTGCGGTGCTGGTGGATGGTCATCCACAAACACCAAGTCCGCCACACCTGCGCTCAAGGCGGGCTGCAGCTGTTGACGGGCCAAAGGCATCACCCCACGGCCGCAGCCACTGGCTCCAAAAATAGCGTACCGCTTCACTCCACAAAGTCCTTTTTCGGATGGCCACCAGTGAACCGTGGCATTGTGGCCTCGCCCTCGGCGCTGATGCCATCGCGCACCAACACCTTGCGCACCGTCATCCACACAATGCGCATGTCCAGCCACAAACTAAGGTGGTCGACATACCAAACGTCCAACGCAAACTTCTCTTCCCAACTGATGGCGTTGCGGCCGTTCACTTGGGCCCACCCGGTGATGCCGGGGCGCACCTCGTGGCGGCGGGCTTGCTCTGGGGTGTAGAGCGGCAGGTACTCCATCAGCAGTGGGCGCGGGCCCACCAGACTCATGTCGCCCTTGATCACGTTCCACAGCTCGGGCAACTCGTCCAGGCTGCTGGCGCGCAAAAACAGGCCAAAAGGCGTCAGGCGCTGAGCGTCAGGGAGCAAGGCCCCATCGGCGCCGCGCTCGTCCGTCATGGTGCGGAACTTCACCATCTCAAACGGCTTGCCGTTTAAGCCTGGGCGTACTTGTCTAAAAAGCACCGGGCTACCCAGCTTGCATCGGACCAGCCAAACCAGCACCAGCAGCGGCACCGCCAAGGCCAACAAAGCCACCACAGCCACCACCAGGTCAAAACACCGCTTCATGCCTTGGGCGCTGGGGACTCAGGGCCCAACAGGATTTTTAAATAGTCTTGGGCCAATTGCCTGTAACTTCGGTTGGCCACGATCCATTCTCGCCCCTTCGCACCCAAGCTGACCCGCTCTTGGCTTGGCATGGCCGCATAGCGTTCGATTTCGGCCCGCAAAGCCAGCACATCACCCGCTGGCACATAAGTGCCACAGCCGGCTTCATTGATCATCGACGGATAACCGGTGTAAGACGCCACCACGGGCTTGCCCGCCAGCATGTAGTCAATCACTTTGTTGAGGGACTGACCGAAGCGCCAGACCTTGGACACGTGCACCGAAAAATACAACACATCGCATCGGGCCAACACCGCTTGCACCATGGCTTTGGGCACTTTGGGCGCAAACGTCAAATTGGACAGGTGCGCATATTTTTGCTGGTAATGCGCGCGCAAATCACCGTCGCCCACCACCAAAAAGTGCACCTGCGGCTGGTCTTGCATCAGCGCTGCACAGTCGAGCAGGGTGTCCAAGGCATTGGTGATGCCGATGGTGCCCGCATGCACCACAATGAATTTGTCTGCTGGAATGTGCTGCTGGGCGTAATCGGCCGGCAGCGTTGTGCCAGCCATCAATGCCACCTCATCCACACCCATGGGAATGCAATGGATGGGCTTGGCTTGGCCCAACACCTGCTGCACATGCTCCGCCAAATTGGGCATGGTGCCCACCACGGCATCGGCGTAGCGGTAACCCAGCTTTTCAATCCACCCCAAGCCCAGCACCAAGGGGTTCCAGCGGCTAAAGCCACCCTCTTCGGTGATGGTCAGCGGCCAAATGTCGCGGATTTCGAGCACCAGTCGGCACCCGTACTGGCGCCTGAGCCAAAAGCCGTTGAGCACCGTCAACAAAGACAAGCTCGACACCACCACCGCTTCGGGCTTGGGTAAGCCCGCTTTGGGCATGCGCCACAAGCGCCATTCAAAGTCCAACCAACTGGCGATGCGCCGCACCGACTTGGCCACTTGGTAGCGCATGGTCTTGACCCACCACAGCTGCAAGCCATCCACGTCTTGGCGAACGTAAGGTTCCACCAAATCGGGCACTTCGGCCAGCTGATTGGAATCTGATGTGATGACCACACAAGTGTGCCCCAAGCGGGCCAGCTCACGCATGATCAAGTAACCGCGTCCGCCCACACTGCCCTGGCTCGGGGGCGTCACATACTTAGAAACGTACCAAATACAGGCCATTCCAATTCATTCAATCACACAGTTTAGGAATTGCATTGATGACCGGAATCACTTTGTCAAAATCCATCCCAATTGCATCCAAATACCATTTGATATTGGGGTAGCGGGGGCGGTTTTCGTCTTCCACCAACACAAGAGCTTCCTCGCGAGTCATGTCACCCTCACGAATTTGATTGCTGCGGAAGGTGTCATGCTCAGTAAAGCCAGCCACCGTGTAATAGATGTAGTTGTAAATGGCGGCTGTGCCATCACCAATACGCCAAGTGGTGTTTGTGTCTGGGGCAGTTTCCCAGTCGTATTGGTTGATAAGGGTGTCATCGATTGTTTTTTCGTCCCAGCGCCAGTAATCGAAGATGTGGTGGTAGTCCGTCTTTTTGTTGAAGCTGCGGTAGTACTCACCCGACAAGGTGTCCCACAAGGAGCTGTTGAAATAGCCGGGGCTTTGCGACATGGCCTTGAAACGAAGCCATTGATAGCGCAGTTGCTTCATCGCTCCGCTGGAATAGACCTTCTCCTCTTCAAAGTCAGGCGGCACCCCCAAAAAACCGGCTTTAAAGTGGGTCACCTCCAAGGGATTCACCCCCCAGAGGTTGAGCGAAATACCGGTTTGCTGCTTCACCGTCTCAACATGACGGAAGAAGTGTTTGTCACCCGCGGTGAGGATACTCACCATACCCAAGTGAGGCGACTTCAGCCATGCCTGCAAATTCATGGCGATGTTGCGACGCTTGAGTGCAATGTCATCGGCCACGATGATGTTCTCAATGCCCATTTGTGCACACATGCGGCTGATATTGCGGCGGCCCAAGTCAGTCACCATGCCCCAGTCATAGGTGTAGGTGATGGGCTTCATCTTTAGCTCTTTGGCAATCAGGTGCAGGCCATAACAGCTGTCTCGCCCACCGGAAAACGGCACAATGCAATCGTCGCCATGAGCACGGCGAAAGGGCTCGACCAAGTTGAACAACTGCTCTACGGGCTTGGGCTTGTTGCGTGGTTTGTAGTTATGGCAATAGTTACAAACGCCAGCTTCGTCAAAGCGAATGTAGGGCATGGTCTCGGGCAAGATGCACCGTGTACAGCGACGCATGGTGTAACGCTTGTATTCCAGCGTGGCCTCTTCAGCCTTGTGCGTGCCCAAGCTGGGAATCAGGTTGGTCGTTCGCTGCACATGCTCGTGAATGTTGGGGGCAGCCATTGCCACTGGAATGTCCAACACCAATCCCTCAGCCCTCACTTGCGTCACCATTTCACAATGTAGCTGCTTCAGCGGGTAGCTTTCTGACGCAAAGTAATGCGCGCCACCTTTGACGCCGTGGTAAAGGCTGCCGTTGTTAGAAAACAAACACAGCTTGCCGAGCTTGGGCAATGCCATGGCGCAAGCCACCACGCCCTTACACGACTCCAGAACACTAGCAGCAATACCTCCCACCAGCCCACCTTTTTCAAGGTGGTCAGCAGCAATGGCCGCAATGATTTCGGTGTCAATCTCTTGTTTGGGAGTTTTGTCCAGCGGACCCCACAAGGACTCGTGGTTCACCACAATGCCGTTGTGAATCACGCACACCCCATCGCGGAACACCGGCTGGTTGTCGGATAAGCCATTGGTAATCAGGCGGCTGTGGCCAAACACCAGGGAGGCATTGGACACGTCCAATTGAGGCAGCAAACGGGTGATGGGGTAATCGGCCCGGTGGGCTTGGTAGGCCACACCGTCGAACAACATCAAACCACTGGAGTCTTTGCCACGCTGCTGCGCGTGCTTAACCAAGACCTGCAAGTCGTTGGTGTTGATTTTTGCTGTCGCTACTATTCCAAAAATTCCGCACATATTTCTTATTCCCAAAAAATCAGATTGGTATTAATTCCCGACAATCTGATCGTAAAAATTCAAAAGTTTCCTCTCTTCTGCAGTCCAGTTATACAAAGAAGAAACCGCTTGACGCCCGTTTTTGCCCATTCTTTCTGCCTCAGCAGGGTTGCTTACCAAGAAATCAATGGCTGAAGCAATCGCTTGCGGATTCATCGGATCAACACACAAACCACAGTCATTTTTTTCAACAATGTCTTTCCATAAATCAAAATTGGACGCCACCACAGGAAGACCTGCAGACATGTATTCGAACATTTTGATGGGTAAGGAATCCAAATAATTTGGAGTTGGATGAAGAGTCACCAACCCTGCCATGGAGCGTGCCAACACATCGCGCACCTCTGCACGACCAAGCATCCCTGTGGCTTTGACATTTACCCACCCAGGGTAGGTTGTCACCTCATCCCTAACGCGGGCCTCTGAAAAGTCCCCTACCAAGTTCAAACACGTTTTTGTGGTGACCAACTCCATGGCGCGCACCAGCTCTTTGACACCACGAATTTCGGCAATACCCCCGACATAACAGACCTCCCACTTTTTTTCAGTCCATGGTGTCGAACTGTCGAGCTCACCCAGCATCGGATAGTTATTGATGTCCACAGAATGCGTGTTCATCACTAAAAACTTATCACGAATATATGGTGTTGCAGCGACTACTCCATCAAAACGTGAACAAGCGTAACGTTCAAATAACGCATACCCCCATGAAACCAGCCGCCTTACCCAAGGTTTCAAATAATGCTTACCCAGAATTTGTTTGGGCACATCCTCATGCGCATCAAACAAAACCTTTTTCCCAGATTTTTTAAGCCTCAAACCAAGAGGCAACAACTCTGGGTCATGAAGGTGGTAGACATCGGCATTGAGCTCTAAGGCTTGACGATAAATCCGCTGAGTGGTTCGGATCATTCGATTCAAGCGGCCAGGCAAATAACCGACATCGACGATAGACACACCTTCAGCCAGCTCGCTCCCACGACCATCGGCAACCACCAAAGTCACATCATGCCCAGACAGTACCAAGCTTCTACACTCTTTTAAAAACACCCTGATATCGAAGCGAGGATGTGCGGATGTTAAGTGAGCGATGCGCATAGAGATTCGGTAGCCGATGCTTTGTTTTAAGCAGCTTGCTGCTTTTCAACCGGCGTTAACAGTGAGCAGTACAGGGCTCTGAGTTTTTCTGCTTGAGCGTCCCATCCCAATTCAGTTAAGTCTGCTTTAACACGTTGCCGGTCAGCTGACTGAAGACTCAAAACAGCTTGGGCAATGGAGTGCACTTCATTTTCTGCAACAGCTCCCAGTCCGTATTGATCAATCAACTCACTCATATCCGGAAAGTTTGATGCAAGGACAGGCACGCCCGCAAACGCATACTCAAAAAGTTTATTGGGCAAAGAGTAGTAGTCGCTCAACGAGATGTTCTCCACCAAACACAAGCCGTAGTCAGCGCTTCTCACCAACTCGACCACTTGGTCATGGGCCACCGCATCATGAACATGTACCTTCGAGTGAATGGATGCAAATTCCTCAATCAAAGCACGTTCAGGACCACGCCCCACAAATACAACATGCGCGGTCACTCTACTATCTGAAAAGACTTGCAATAATTTTTCTATTCCGCGGCCAGGAACAAACAATCCGAGATAAACAAACACCAGGCTCTCGTTTGGTATTTTGAAAAGATCATGGAAATACCGCGAGTCTCTAACTGAACTATGCGAACCAAAAATGACCGGAGAGTTCAGTACCAACGCAGATGCTTTGAGAGAAAAATGCTGTTCATACCATCGCAAAATCGAGTTACTCACAGTAATCAAGCCATCCACTCGAAACCAGCAAGCTTTTTCAACCAGCCGGGTCACTTTTGACATCAACCGCGACTGACCATTTTTATCCGACTCCAACTCATGCGCGTCGTAAATGACTTTTCCACCAAAAACCCACGCCAGCAACACCCCCATAGGGAGTAAAGGCGTGTCATGGCAATGGATCAATGCAGGCCTGATTGGCCAAGAAACCAACAAAAACCGGATCAGCATCTCTATTAGCGCCAGAACATGGCGAAGAGGCGCTGGAAGCCAACGAGCAGATCTACACCACAGCCGAATTGACACAACTTTTGCGCCATGAAGGTCATTCAATCCAGGCAGCGTCCCGTGCTCGGCAATCCCAATTGCGTACAACTCATACCTACTAGCAGACTCAAGAGCACTCAGCTCTTTGAGTATTCGACTGTCGGATCTAATGTCTGTATGTGTTAAGTGTAATATTTTCAAAAGATACCTTTTAGGCAGCAATAGGGAATTGATATTTTTCGCAGCCGCAACGCCAAGCCCCTATTTTTACCGAATAAACATGCTTTTGCGTGTATTAGATTAGCGTTTTAAAAAATTACTGATCGGCTTCCAAAAGGCTCTATAAATAAACCGAATTGCTAGCAGTTTTTTCTGGTGATTGGGATATTCGCTGTAATGCCTGACAGGCTGATTAATCAGATCTTCGAATTCAACAACAGATAATTTCAATTTCTTGGCAATGAAGGTTTTATCTTCAAGCAACAGACGCTCATCGTACAGCGGCTGCTTCAATGCATCTAGTGCATCCGATCGACTCATCTGCCCATCCAAAATGAGGCTGGATAAATGTGCCTTGCGCTTGTCGTATCCAAATTTGTAAGGAAGGTAATAAGCTTGAAAAAAGCGGCTCCACCGAGACTCAAAATGTTTCCCTCCGTAGTAGCGCCAACCCAAGTCACGTTCCAGAGTCTCTATCGCATCTTGCTTTCGATAAGGAAGAAAATTCAAAGGCTTAAGTACCTCCATCTTCAACAGATGAGGGTACTTTACATAAAGATCAAAGAAACTAATGACTGGAAACTTACCTCTTGGTCTAGTTCCGAATCGACCATGAATTCCCTTGAGAAGGGTTGCGTCCATTGCATCATAACCCCAAGCTCGAGGCAGGATGCTCTCAGTGGCAAAGTTACTGCCATTGATTACGTACTTGATCCCCGCCTTTTCAGCATAACCATAGAGAGCTGCGAAAAATGCATGATCTTGAGGAGCATCTTGATTGGCGAGATTGGACCGCAGAAAAGCAAGTTGCATATCACGCATCTCCTCCCAATCAATTACATGAGTGACGAGATCAAAGCCGAGGCGCTTACAGATCTGCTCAATGTTCATGACCGCGAGTTCTGAATTCCAACCAGCGTCTACATGAACCACCAAAGGTCTCAAACCCCACTCGGCTACCTTTAATGCACAATAAGAACTGTCAACCCCGCCAGACAAGCCAATAATGCAATCGTAGGCCTTACCTTTGCCTTGCAACTTCAAAGTTTCGATCATATTGGTCAGTAACAACCCACCTTGTTCCATTGTCGGCCACTGCGACTTAATGACCGAGTCAAAATTACGGCAATGGTTACAAACCCCGTGCTCATCAAAATTGATCTCAGGATCGGTGGTATCCATCACGCAACGTGTACACACCTGATAATTACGATCGATCGGTACAAAAGCCGCACGGGTAATTGGGCTACCGTCGGTAGGGGCACAAACGGCTTCTGCAAGATCACTGTAAACTGGTGAGGACATAACTGATTTGAGTCTTTCAATAATTTATGAGCTTTACAGCTCAACGTACAAATCGTTCAAGAAGAAGTTAAATACGAGCATCACGGCAACAGCCTTGCCAGCTCTGCCCGCGGTGGATAATTCATCAAGACTGCACGATGAGGCCCGACAAAAACAAATAAGCTGCCCGCTGCGACAGCCGCTGCTCCGCCGACATTGACGGCTGCAACCAGATCATCTATGCCACCTGCTCCTCCACAAGCAACCACCGGTAAATGAACCGCGCACGCCACCTCACGAATCAACTTCAGATCGTATCCGGCTTGAGTGCCGTCCCGATCTACAGCATTCACAATGATTTCACCCACACCTTGCTGCTCAAGCGAACGAACGTGCTCCATCAAAGTAACAGGTTGCCTAGTCTGACCGGAATGAGAAAACAACTCGTATCGCCCCAGTAACGTACGTTTGACGTCGACACATCCGACAATACTTTGGGCGCCAAATGTGACAGATGCCTGACGAATAAGGGCTTCACCACCATAAGCCGCAGAATTAATAATAACCTTCTCAAAACCAAGAGCAAAAACACGTCTAATTTGATCCACAGAAGTAATTCCACCACCATAGGCCATCGGCATAAAGGCCTCACTCGCAATATCCTCAAGAAGATCAAAATCTGGACCTCTTTTCTCGCGGCTAGCATCAATATCAAGAAAAACCAATTCATCAACTTCTTTTTCGTTGAATATTCTGACAGAATTAATTGGATCGCCTATATATGTGGATTTTTTGAACTTAATGGTTTTAACCAACCCACGGCCACGCAGTAGCAACACAGGAATAACACGCGTCTTATTCATTTCGACACAATGCGCACATACGCACTCATAAGTGCCAATCCATGCCTAAGAGATTTTTCAGGATGAAATTGGGTTCCAAATATCTGGCCTTGCTGCACCGCACAGGCAAACTCAACTCCATGCTTAGCTGTTGCGATGACATTTTTTTGATTTTCGCAACTCATAAAATAAGAGTGAACAAAGTAAAAACGAGCATCCTCAGAAACACCATCAAACAAAGGTGAAGATTGAGATTTGTCAATCTGAGCCCACCCCATGTGTGGAACTCTTATTCTTGGGTGAGCCGACAACTTACGGCACTCCATATCAATCCAGCCCAAGCCCGGCGTGTCACCCTCCTCACTTCCTTTACCAAGCATCTGTGCACCAAGGCAGATACCCAGTACTGGACGTGACATATGAAGAGCAAACTCTTCAATCGCATCACGCAGTCCTGAACTATTAAGCATCTTCATACCATAGTCAAAATGGCCCACTCCAGGAAGCAATAACTTATCAGCCCGACTAATTTCGCCTGGATCATTCGAAATACAGACATCTGCGCCTGCCTTTCGCAGCATATTCCCAACGGATGAAAGATTACCCACCCCATAATCAACAACTACGATCACTTTCCACTCCGACTATCTGCACCTGAGTAATCACCCATAACTTTTGAATAAATAAAAAAAACCACAACCAAATAAGGAGTTGTAAAAAAGGCCTCGTCAGTAGCCACTCTGGCTAGCAAAGCCATGCAAATAAATATCGCAAACCATTCTTTCAATTTCAACAATCGGCTAAAACAAAGAAACAAAACCCCAGCAATCATTACCACACCTGAGAGTCCATATGCCTGGTGCGCACGGAGATAGCTACTGTGAATATTACAATTTTCGGGGCTATACCCTACAAGAATATTGTGACAATTCGAATCTCGATTCCCCATAAACACCCCCTCCGGAGTAAGTGATTTAAAATAGTCTAACCATAAGGTAAATCTGACATCAGAAACTCCACTTATTGCCACCCGATCTATCGCACTGTACGATCTTTCACCCATAAGCACCGGAGAATAATAATTAAAAAAAACTATTGCCAATGATACTACAATGACCCAATATTTCCTTTTTCGATCAAATTCACCCATTAAAATAAATGTAGCCACACAAAGAACGATCAAAGCAGTACCAGCTGCCGCACGCCCCTGACTCCAAACAGCCAATGTGAACAGCACAGCTGCAAAAAGATAGTTTTCAACCTTAAGCAAAAGAGTGCGCGCATCTTGCAATGGAAAATGTATTCGAAAAAAATATACCACGTAAAGAATTAAGAAATGCAGTGTTATTCCATTTTGACCAATCGATATAATCGTTTGATCCAAGTCAATTTTCCAAAATACAATCCCACACCAAAGACTTATTATCAAGTATAAAAAAAATCTTATGTGGATTGATTTAATTACATACAAGGCATAGACCAAGCCTGCAGACGCCAATGCATTAGTAGCATAAAAGTTAAATTTTTCCCGATAGTAAAAAATTACAATAAAAGCCGAAACAGATATAGCCATTGCAAACAAAGAGATGCGAAGTTTTACCGGACTATTGCGGAGCGAGCTTTGCATTTGAATCAGTAAAAAAAAGCACAGTCCAGTTGAAGTTAGCACATATAATGTAACTCGATTACTAACTAGCCACAATATAGCAAGACTATAAATTGCAACCAATGCAAGCAAGTTCATTGCTTGAGCTTGATGCAATTTTATACATTTAACCATTTACACTTTTACATCGCGACCCCATTATTGATAACACAATTTTTCACGCCATCAAAACAATCAAAAAAACTCATACGCATAGACGCAAACAATTAACATGCCAATCAACCCGGATTAAAAATTAAGCCACAAACAAACATCAGGCAGAAAATATCTTAACATCATTCACACTCTTTATGACAATTTGATCCCAATCATATTGCCCACCAACTAATGATCTTGATGGTTTTTTTTTCGCGCTATCGATCCAATTTTCAATAAATTTAAGATCAAAAGGATGTTTAATTACATATCCATCATCAACCAATTCAGCGAAGTAATCATTATAATAGCCATCACCACGAGTCGTTGGACATAAAACTAGCGAAGTCACTCCAAGCATTGCCACATCGTAACAAGACATTGAACTCATTGTAATGTGTGCATCACATAACGATGCAACACTTACCAAAGGTGCAGCAGATGACTCTTGCCAAACCACATTTGTATATCTATCAGAAATATCGCGCACAAATGAGATTGCTTTTTCAAACGAAGCTCTTTTCATCTGAACGGGATGCAGCCTAAAATGCCAAAAAAAATCGCTCCTTTTTCTGATTAATTCTTCTAAATTTTCATAGAAAATTCCATTATTCAAAACACCCTTTAGTTCCGCCACTTCTCCATCATAACCCCATTGAAGGGTAACAATTATATTTTTCTTACCCTGCTTTCCCCCATAGCTCCATTCGACCGGAAAAACAAATTTGGGATCACTAATTTTTTTATAAAATGGATGTGGCACTTTGATGACTGACAACCCCTTTGACTCAAGAGATTTAAATGTCTCTTCGGAAACATCATCCAACACCAATACTTTGTTCGGCAACTCATCGCCTGTTAATTGATCCCATCCCCATGGAACAAATCTATACCCAATGCCATGCAACAGCTCAGCAGTGGTGACATTATGCTTTTTGGCTGTTACGCATAAGTCTGATGGCAAGCCTATTCCAATAACGAACCTTGCTTGCGACTTTTCAAAAATAAAATCATACGCATCAGAACTTGTTGTTTTGAAAATTTTATTCTTAAGCAGCTGAACAAGGTAATTGCGGTTGAATAATAGAGATCCATTTACCGTATTTTTCAATCCGAGCCTCGACCAAGGTAATGATATTGCTTGACACTTAATTTTTTTTCTTGTGAACTCTTCATAAATCGAGTCGATCAAAGGAGAGTAAGCCAATCCATTTAGAGTTAACCCTCTATCGACATCATGACAAAACAGAAGCACGTCACATCTTTTGATTTTTGAAATTTCAGAATAAAAATAATGTGGCTTTAATTGATTTGCAAAACGCAAAAATTTTCGAGCAAGCGATTTAATATTATCAATCATTCTTCGATTAAGTCGCTTGATGTTGGTGTATTTGCAAAGATATTCACTTTTACCTTTTTGCCAATAATGTAAGCCAAGAACTTAGGAGGCAGACCATAGCCTGGCCGAACGCTTCGTACGTTCTCAACGGTAATGACATCACCAGCCTTCATATCTTTCACAAAATAAAGTGAACGGCGAAACTTAGCATTTCCCTGCTCGCTGGACTTACGCCCATAGTCCACACGCCCCATGGCCTGCCAAGCGGTTTTGGCACCGTGGCACAGCGCGGCCAAATCGGCTGGCTCCAGCGAAAAGCTGTCGTCTGGCCCGCCGCCGCTGCGGTCCAGGGTGAAGTGCTTCTCGATGATGCTCGCCCCCATCGCCACGCTGGTGATGGCGGTGGTGTTGTCCAAGGTGTGGTCCGACAAACCCGTCACCAAACCAAAGCGCGCCATCATGTCGGGGATGGTGCGCAGGTTGTACTCTTCGGCCGGCGCGGGGTAACCGCTGACGCAGTGCAGCACGGCGAGTTGCTGGCAACCGCCTGCACGGGCGGCGTCGATGGCTTCTTGAATTTCTTCGGCGTCGGCCATGCCAGTCGAGATGATCATGGGCTTGCCGGTACTGGCCACATAACTGATGAGCGGCAAGTCCACCGCCTCAAACGACGCAATCTTGTACGCCGGTGCGTTCAGGTCTTCCAGCAAATCCACCGCCGTGGGGTCAAAGGGCGAACTGAAAATGGGAATGCCCACTTGGCGCGCATGCTCGAACAAGGGCTTGTGCCATTCCCAAGGCATTTGCGCTTCTTGGTAGAGCTGATACAGGTTTTTGCCATCCCACAGCCCGCCATGGATCTGAAAGTCTTCTGCTTGGCTGTTCAGGGTGATGGTGTCGGCCGTGTAGGTCTGCAGCTTGACGGCATCGGCCCCGGCCTTTTTGGCCTCTTCGATGATGCGCAAGGCAATGTCCAAGCGCCCGTTGTGGTTGGCGGAGAGCTCGGCAATGACAAACGGCGGGTGATCGACCCCGATGGAGCGACCGGCAATTTGGATGTGGGGTGAGTTCGACATGTTGGAACCTACGAATTAAAGGGATGACCACTGCTTGGCCAGCAACCCAAAACACAGCACATCGTGGTGGTGCTGACCATCAAAATGGTGTTGTTGCAAGCGGCCTTCTTGCTGAAAACCCAGCTTTTGGTGAAAGCGGATGGAGCGCTCATTAGACGCCAAAGCTTGGCCGCAGATTTTATGCAAGCGGGCCGTTTCAAACGCATACGCCAGCGCCCCCAAGCCCAGACCCGAGCCCGTGCCTTTGGGGGCATGGGGGGCCAGGTAAAAGCCCCAATCGGCAATGCCCCCCGAGGCGATTTCGTGGATCTGCACAAAACCCAGTGCTTGGCCTGCCCGCTCATGGATCAGCAGGTGACGAGTGGGGTCTTGCGAGGCGCGCTCAAACCAACGGGTGTGTTCGTCAAAACCAATGTCGTGCTGGGTGAACATGTGCTGGCGCACATCCGGGTGGTTGCGCCAGCGCAAAACCTCTTCCAAGTCGCCGTGGTTCATGCGGCGCATGTTCGTCAGGGCCTCATGCGGCATGCAGCCCCCTGAGGGTTCGCACGACCCTGCCCACACCCTCACCGTCCACCAAAGCCGCGGCCTTGGGGCCCATGTTCAGCAAGGCCGACCAGTCCATGCGGGGCAGGTCGGCCGGCTCGATCACTTGGGCCGCCCCCGTCTTCGCCAGCGCTTGGGCCAAGCCGCGTTGGTTGTCGGCCAACACCAGCATGAGCGACGGCAAGCCCAAGCAGCAGCGCTCCCATGCTGTGGCGCCGGCCGCACCAATGGCCAGGTCGCTGTCGGCCATGAGCTGGGCCATGTGGCTCACCCCGCCCAAGACCTGCGTGGGCCAGGACATGGTTTGGGCTTGGGCTTGCACCCGGGCCGCATGGGGTGCATGGGGGCCCATGACCACCACCACCTGGCAATCGGCAGGCAAGGCGCACTTGGCCAGCGCATCCAAGACGCGCCCGGTGGCGTTGTCCTTGTCCACACCACCCATGGTGATGAGCAGTTGGCGAAGGACGGGCGGGCTGCGGCGCTGCAGGCTGCCAGGCCGCCGTGCGGCAAATTCGGGGCGCAGCAAGGCGAACGGTGACCCACACAAGAGGTTGCAGTCGCTGGGCACGTGCGCTTGGTAATCGGCCGGGTCTCGGCCCAAGGTTTGGTCGAGCAACACCGAGGCCGCATGGGGACGGTCGGCCAAGTCGTCGATAACCATCAACTGCCCATAGGCGCGAGCCAAAGCCTGTTCCCAACGGGCATCCAAGGCGTAGTGGTCCACCACCAACCAGTCTGGCTGCAGCGCCTGTAACACGGGCTCACACGCTTGTGCGTCTTGGGCTTGGCTGGCGCCCAGCCAAGGCGCGTGGGCCGTGCCATCGGCCAAAGCGTTTGGGCTGGCGACCAAGGGCAACACATGCACCACAAAACCTTGTTCGCGGATGAAGTCGACCAAGTGCCCCGCGTGAGCCCGGCAAATGAAATCACAACGGGCCCCAAGCTCAGCCAACGCACGCGCCAAGGTCAAGCAACGCATGACATGGCCGGTGCCGATGTCGGTGGATGCATCGGCGCGAAACACGACTTGCATCTCAGGCAAGCAAGGGCAAACGAACGGGCACACCAGCGGCAGCCAATGCTTGTTTGGCACCTGCCGGCGTTTGTTCGGTGAAATGAAACATGCTGGCTGCGGCCACAGCTGAAGCACCCGCTTGGGTGACCGCTTCAACCATGTGCTGGTAATGACCCGCGCCGCCCGATGCAATCACAGGGACCTTAACGGCTTGCGCTACCGCCTCAATCAAAGGCAAGTCGTATCCTTGCATGGTACCGTCACGCTCGATGGAGGTGATGAGGATTTCTCCTGCGCCCCGGTCTTCCAGTTCTCGCACCCAAGCAACGGCATCCAGGCCTGTGGCTTGTTGACCCGCATGGCTGAAGCACCGCCAAGCGCCCTCTTGAAAACGAACATCCACGCTGGCCACCACGCACTGGGCGCCATGGCGGTTGGCAATTTCGTTGATGAAACTGGGCCGTGCATAGGCTTCGGTGTTCACCGCCACTTTGTCGGCCCCTGCTCTGAGCAGCCGCTGCACTTGATCGATGTGTGTGACCCCACCGCCAACGGTCAATGGCACAAAGCAATCTTGGCCAAATTCGGCAATCGATTCAAAGTCGGGATCATCTGAGGACAAGTGGGCCACGATGTCCAACAAAACCAGTTCATCCACTTCGCGTTGGTTGTAAACCTTCACAGCAGGTAACACCGGGCCCACCCGACGCCAGCTGTCAAAGGCAACGCCTTTGACCAATCCGAACTGTTTCCACAGAAGGGTCGGAATGACCCGCACCTTCAACATGACGGCCCCTCGATGAAATTTTTCAGTACTTTGAAGCCCGCTTTGGAGCTTTTTTCCGGGTGGAACTGTGTGCCCCACACATGTCCGCGCCGCACCGCTGCTGTAACGGTGATGCCGTGGTGAGTGGTGGCAATCACGTCGGCAGCGTTTTTGGCATCGAAGGCGTAGCTGTGAACAAAGTAAAAATCGGTTTGGGGCGGAATTTCATGAAACAAGCGGTCTTGGGCTTGTGTGCTACTTACAGCGTTCCAGCCAACATGTGGCACACGAAGTTGACATCCCATGGCTGCCAAATGTTGAACTTGACCTGGTACAAAACCCAAGCCCATCAGCGGCTCTCCATTGACCGCGCCTTCGGTGCTGCTATCGGCCAACAATTGCATGCCCACACAAACACCCAAGAGGGGCTTGTTGTAACCCATCACCTCTTCTTTGAGGGCCGTGATCCACTGCCCGGCCTCCAGCATACGCACGCAGTCGGCAAAGTTTCCAACGCCAGGCAGTATCAGGCAATCGGCAACGTGCATGTCGGTCGCTCGGTCGACCAGCAGAGGCGTGACGCGCAGCACTTCCAACGCCCGCATAACAGAGCCCAAGTTGCCCACACCGTAGTCGATTACTCCGACTTTCATGCTTCAGTGCTCAAACATTGTCGTAATTAATTTTGGTGAGATTTCCTTGACGATCTTTCACCAACGCTCCGCTCACGTCACGTTTAAAGATTTTCTTGTTGGTGAATTGATCGCACAGGCGCGTGAACTCATCCACGGACATATCGAGCGGCTGCAAAATGTCTTTCAACGACTTACCCAAATATTCCCAAGGAAATAAACCGTCTAAGCGCTTGACCGCTTCAATCCCGTCCTGTCGTGTCAGACGGCCACGACGAATATGCAAACAAGCCAAGTCGGTAGCACGACCAAAACCAAACTTCAAAAACTTGAAGTAGTCGTGAATGCCTGTCTGGTGGTTGTCCAAGTTCTCATAGTTCACCATCGACCCCTCAACCACCTTGTGGTAGGTCTGGAATCCGTTGGCTTGTGCAATCAATGTATTGGACAAACCATCCCAGGGAATGTAGTGACCCAAAAACAGACCGGTCACTCCCACGCGCTGCAATTCTTCATCTGTGGGGTAAGTGTATGGAATGAGGTGTTTGGCCTCAATGCCTTCTTGGCCAATCAAATCAGAAACGCGCAAACCGAGCATGCCACCAAACTCTTCTAGCCAGCGGCGCGTGAGAACGTTGTTTTCAGCAGCCGCTGCAGGCCCCCCGTACTCGTTTTGCGAGTTTTCGCCCCAAACGATGAGGGGTACATTGAATTGAACGGCCGCGCGAACCGGTATGGTGAAGATACCGACATGCTCTGGCCATGAAATATCGCCCACCTGGGTCAAGCCCACACGGTTGAGCTTGGCACGAACCAGAGGGTTGGGCGAGACCTCAATGTAATCAACGCCCAAATGCTTGAGGTTCTCAATATTGGCACGCCCCAAGGGAGAGAGATCACAAGTGGTTGACGTGACGCAAAGCGGGTTCAACCCTAACTGAAGCATGCGTACCACTTGGTAGGTGCTGTCTTTGCCACCGCTGACGGGAACGATGCAATCCCAATTGGCACCATTTTTCTGACGATATTTATCCAACAGTTTTAAAAGTTCTTGGTAGCGCGCATCCCAATCGACTTCTTTTCGCTTTTCAAAGCTTCGGCAGGCGTTACAAATGCCATGTTCATCTAAATGAAGGTCGGGCTTGGTGTCAGGCATGACACATGACTTGCAATACGTGAGCATTTCGACAACTCCAGAATTTAATTTTTTTCCATCAAAAACCAAGTGATGTCATCTTGGGGGAAATTGGGGTCTCGACGGTACGCAAAGCCATAGTCAATCAATTGGAGCTGTGGGTGTCTGTCCATCATTTCACCAGCAAAGTCTCGCTTGAACAGGCGGTCGCTGTGGCCCCTGTAGGGGATTGCAACTGGGGCTGGGTTGTAGTACTCCGCCACCAACAAATAGCGTCCACAGGCGGCGAACAACTGGTCGTAGACCTGCGGCAAGACCTCTGGATTCAGGTGAATCAAGACACCCTTGATCAAAGTCAGGTCCCATTGCTGTGATGGGGAAAAATCCAGAATGGACTGGTTGTGAACTTGCTTGGCTGGAATGACCTTGGCCAACTCTTGAGCTGCGTCGGCGTTGATTTCAATGGCATGGGCATCGAGCCCTGGGTGCAACAGTTTCAAAGCCTTGAGGTTCATGCCGATGTTGGCACCAAACTCAATGCAACTCTTGAACCCTTTGGCTTGATGTAAAGCCTTGGCGAAAAAAGCCAAGTTCGAGGCCAACAAGGCATCACCTTGGTTGCGCTGTATGTAATCGGTTCCGAATTGACCAGCCCAAAAGGCTTCTTGATCGGTTTTAAAAGTCATGGTTATCTTTCCGTAGTTTGATTAAGAATTCCAAACATCAACTCAGCACGAATCCAGTCTTCTTGGTTATCGATGTCTTGAACTCTGTAGCGAGGTAAAACAATGGGAGCTGTGGCTTCCGAAAACAAAGGCGTAGCTGCCAACCACGCTTGAGCTCGTCCCCAATAGAACTGGCCGGCATCGTGGTAAGCCTCTTCAAGGTCTTGTGAGCGAGTGTTGAACTGCACAGGGTTGAACATTTCAATGCGCTGCTGGCCTGTGATGCGAAACGATCGTTGAATGGGCGCAGCAAAGTTGGTCACCGTGAACGCGTATTGAGCGCCAGAGCGCTGCAACTTTTCCAAGCCTTGGCGCAAGTCTTGAGCCTGCACAAAAGGGGCGGTGGCGTACAAGCAGCAAGCAAGCTCCACGGGGCCTACGTGCTGGCCCATCCAGCCCACGGCGTGGGCCACCACGGGTATGGTGCCGGTGTGGTCGTCCGACAATTCGGGCGGGCGCACGAAGGGCACTTCGGCCCCATGGGCCCGGGCCACGTCGGCGATTTCGGCATCGTCGGTGCTAACAATGACGCGGTCAAAACAGCCCGAAGCGAGTGCCGCCTCAATAGACCAAGCGATCATGGGCTTGCCAGCAAAGGGCTTGATGTTTTTGCGGGGTATGCGCTTGCTGCCGCCCCGCGCCGGGATGATGGCCAGCTTCATGCCTGCAACACCGCCTTCAGCACCGCCACCACGCGGTCTTGCTGTTCTTCGGTCAGGGTTTGGTACATCGGCAGGCTGATGGCCTGGGCGTAGTAGCTTTGCGACTCGGGAAAGTCTGAGGGCTTGAAGCCCATGCGCTGGTAATGGGGCTGGGTGTGCACCGGAATGTAGTGCAGGTTCACGCCAATGCCCTGCTCGCGCAACGCCTCGAACACTTCACGGTGGGTCTTGGTGATTTGGTCCAGCTTTAAGCGCACCACGTACAAGTGCAAGCCAGAGTAGCTGTCGGGGTGTTGCCATGGCAAGGTGATGGGCAATTCGGCCAAGAGCGCGTCGTAGCGGCGGGCCAGTGTGTGGCGGCGGGCCACGTAGCTGTCCAAGCGCGTCATCTGGCTCAGGCCCAAAGCAGCTTGCAGCTCGGTCATTCGGTAGTTGTAGCCCAGGTCTATCTGCTGGTAATACCAAGGCCCATCGGGCTCGTGCGTCATGTGTGCGGGGTCGCGGGTGATGCCGTGGCTGCGCAGCAGCGCCATTTTGTGGGCCAGGTCATCGCTGTTGGTCATGGCCATGCCGCCTTCGGCGGTGGTGATGATCTTGACGGGGTGGAAGCTGAACACCGTGATGTCGCTGAAGCGCCCGTTGCCGATGAACTCACCTTGGTAACGCCCACCGATGGCATGCGATGCGTCTTCGATGATCTTGAAGCCGTATTTCAGGCTCAGGGCATGGATGGCCTCCATGTCGCAGGGCTGGCCACACAGGTGCACCGGCACCACTACCTTGGGCAGCCTGCCTTGCTGCTGGGCAACCTTAAGCTTGCGCTCCAAGGCTTGGGGGCACAGATTGTAGGTACGGGGGTCGATGTCCACGAAGTCCACCTGGGTGCCGCAATACAAGGCGCAGTTGGCCGAGGCCACGAAAGTCACGGGGCTCGTCCAGAGCCAGTCGCCGGGGCCCAGCCCCAGGGCCATACAGGCGATGTGCAGGGCCGACGTGGCGCTGTTAACCGCCAAGGCGTGCTTGGCTCCCACATGGTTGGCCACGGCTTGTTCAAACAAAGGCACCTGCGGGCCTTGGGTGAGGTGGTCCGAGCTGAGCACGGCCACAACAGCGTCAATGTCGGCTTGCGTGATGTCTTGGCGGCCGTAGGGGATCATGGCTTAAATGGCCCCAATTGTTTCGCGGTTGGCATCAATCCAAGCTTTCAACTCGCCATGCGTCATCCATTCGCTGTTGTTGTCGCTGGCGTAGACAAAGCCCTCGGGCACTCTTTTGCCGTTTTTGATCCGGTTGGTATCTTTGTCCCAGTTGTTGATGGCAGGCAAAATTTTGTAGTGTTCGGGGTATTCATAGGTGTAATAAGCGTCTTCGGCACCGATCATTTGCTCGTGTAACTTTTCACCAGGGCGAATACCGACCACCTCTTGCTTGCAATCTGGGGCCACCACACGCGCCAAGTCGGTCACCTTCATGGATGGGATTTTTTTGACGTAGATCTCCCCCCCCACCATGTCTTCAAAGGCGTGCCACACCAGTTCCACGCCCTGCTCCAGGGAAATCATGAAACGCGTCATGCGCGCATCGGTTATGGGCAACACGCCCTTCTCCTTGATGGACATGAAAAATGGAATGACCGACCCGCGGGAGCCCATGACGTTGCCATATCGCACCACAGCAAAGCGTGTATCGTGCCCACCCGAATATGAGTTACCCGCCACAAACAGCTTGTCAGACGCCAGCTTGGTGGCACCGTACAAATTGATGGGGCTGCTGGCTTTGTCGGTGGACAAGGCCACCACGCGCTTCACGCCTTTGTCGATGCACGCATCGATCAGGTTCATGGCCCCATGAATGTTGGTCTTCACACATTCAAATGGGTTGTATTCGGCCGTCGGTACGATTTTGGTGGCAGCAGCATGAACCACATAGTCCACCCCATCCAGCGCACGGTACAAGCGGTCTTTGTCGCGCACGTCACCAATAAAGAAGCGAATGCGGTCATCGCCCTGGTAGAGCTTGGCCATTTCCCACTGCTTCATTTCGTCGCGCGAGAAGATGATGAGTTTTTTGGGGTTGTATTTGGCCAAGGTCATAGGCACAAACGTGTGACCAAATGAGCCTGTGCCGCCGGTGACGAGAATGGTGGAGTTGGAAAGCATATTTCTGTCTTTAGTGATTTGACGCCATCGCCCGGAACTGATCGCTTTGTTCAACGAGTTGATTAAAGGTACCGTTTGATTTGACGATACCTTTTTCAAGCAAAAAGATCTGATCGCATTCGCGAACGGTGGTTAATCTGTGAGCGATCAGGATGATGGTGATGCTGTGGCTCAGGTTGTGCACAGCTTCCATGACGGCTTGCTCGGTAAGGTTGTCCAGTGCACTGGTGGCTTCATCCAAAACAAGAACACTGGGATTGTGATACAGCGCTCGGGCAATGCCAATGCGCTGACGCTGGCCGCCGGACAAGCGAACGCCGCGCTCACCCACCATGGTGCTATAGCCTTGCGGCATGTTTTGAACCACAAAGTCGTGCAAGTTGGCAATTTTGGCTGCACGCTCAACAGCCTGTTGGTCCACCATCTCTGGGGCAAGGCCAAAAGCAATGTTGGCCGAAACCGTGTCGTCGGCCAAATAGATGTGCTGTGGCACATAGCCAATGCTTTTTTGCCATTGCCGCCTATTGCTGGCGTTAACCACTTGGCCGTCGATACACAGTGTTCCCTCTTGTGGGCCGAGTAAGCCCAAAATCAAATCCACCGTGGTGGTTTTGCCGCTGCCCGTAGAACCCACCAAGCCTACCGTAGAGCGTGCCGGAATGCTGAGGTTGATTCCATTCAACGCTGGTGCATTGGCATTGGGGTATTGGTAAACGATGTTGTTGAGCTCAATGCACTTGTTGAGCGGCAAGGGTTCAGACACCATGGCATAGGGCTCGACTGGTTTCAGGCCCATCAAATCGGCATGCAATGCATTCAAGGCTGGGCCTGCAAACTTGAGCTGGGTGACTGCGCCGTATATCTGCTGAAGTGCTGGCATGAGCCGATAGCCCGCAAAGGCATACAAGGCAATGATGGGCAATGCAGCTGCGAAGCTGCCGCTTTGGGCCATCAAATACAAAATGACCAACAACATGCCCCCAAAGGCAATGGCCTCTAGCGCAAAACGGGGCACTTGGGCGATGACTTGAGCGGTAGCTTGGCCTTTGGCATAGGTTTCGGCCGGTTTTGCAAAGCGCTCAATAAAGATTCTTTCCAACCCACCCGCTTTGACTTCTTTGGCTGCACCAAAGGCTTCACTGACGACGGTGTATCTTTCTTGGTTGGCTTGGATGCGTGCTTCGCCAAGGGTGTTGAGCCAGCCACTCATGAGGGCCAAGATGCCTCCATAAGCGATGCCCAAAACAAGACCCACGGATACTGCCAGCCAAGGGTCTACCAATAACAAAAGACCCAACAAAGCAATGGTGACTGCAAGCTGCGCCATGAGGGTCATCAGCGGAATCATGCCGCCATAAATAACACCACTCACCTCGGAAAGAATGTTCTTACCCAGATCGGCACTGTGGCGATTTAAAAACCAACTGTAGGGCTGGTGCAAATAGCCCTCCACCAGCCGCTTACCGATGCTGTATTCGCGCATGAGCGCAAAACGGGTTTGCGCGTAGGTGGTGAGGGCCTTGAAGGTCAAGGAAAAGACCAACAACACAAACACCAAGAACCCCAGCAGAAACAAAAACTGCTCCACCGAAGCCACGCCCACGTTTGCAGAAAGCTCATAAGCCCAAGACAAGATGGGGTTGGTCTCGACCAAGGCGGGGTTGGCGAGCACGGCAATGAAAGGCAGGATAGAAGCCACGCCCAGCATGTCCAACAATGCCATCACCAACATCATGGCCATGAGCACCCCCGCGCGTTTGCGCTCCGCCGGGGTCAACAGGTCGAGTAGCTTGTTGATTATTTCCATGCGGTTTAAGCAACCAGGGCGGCCACGATGTGCTGCTGTTGCTCAGGCGTAATTTCTGCACTCATGGGCAAGCTCATCACCCGCTTGGCCAATTGCTGCGCCACGGGTGTGCAGTCTGGGCAGCACAGGTGTTTGTAAGCGGGCTGCTCGTTCAACGGCACGGGGTAGTGCACCGCGGTGGGAATGCCGGCTTCGGCCAAGCGTTTTTGCAGCGCTTCGCGATTGGGCACCATGACGGTGTATTGGGCGTAGACGCTGGTGCGGTCAGCTCGCTGCTGGATTCGAGCAATGCCTGCTTGGTCTAGACGCTGGTTGTAGCGCTCGCCAATTTCGTGGCGCTGCTGCACTTCCCATTCAAAGCGCTCCATCTTGGCCAAGACGATGGCACACTGCAGGGTGTCCATGCGGCCGCCCACACCCACGCGAGTATGCACGTAGCGCTGGCTTTGGCCGTGCACGCGAATCTCGCGCATGGCTTGGGCCAAGGTGTCGTCATTGGTGAAGATGGCCCCACCGTCGCCGTAGCAACCCAGGGGCTTGCTGGGGAAGAAGCTGGTGCACCCGATGGTGCTGAGGTTGCAGCTCTGGCGGCCTTTGTAAGTAGCGCCAAAGCTTTGGGCGGCGTCTTCAATGACGGGCAAGTTGCCGTGTTTGGCCGCGATGGCGTTGATGGCGTCCATGTGGGCGGTTTGGCCGTACAGGCTCACCGGCATGATGGCTTTGGTTCGGGGGGTGATGGCCGCTTCAATGAGGTCGGCGTTGATGTTGCCGGTGTCGGGCTCGACGTCCACGAACACGGGCTTGGCGCCCAAGAGCACGATCACCTCGGCCGTGGCCACAAAGGTGAAGGGGGTGGTGACAATCTCATCGCCCGGACCAATACCCAGCGCCATCAGGCTCATGAGCAAAGCCTCGGTACCGCTGGCGCAGGTGATGCAGTGCTTGGCGCCCGTGAAGGCCGCCAGCTTGTCTTCCAACTCTTTGACCTCAGGGCCCATGATGTATTGGCCGTGCTCCAGCACCGCGTCGATGCGAGCTTGGATTTGCGGCTTGAGCGCTTGGTATTGCGTTTTAAGGTCGATGAATGGAATAGTCATGATGAAGTCCGCTTCAAGGTGCTGCCAGTCAGTGCGTATTGATGACCTGTATGTGGGCAGGTGTATTGACCTTCGCCGTTCGTCGGCAGTGGAATTTGCTCGCCGTACTCGCTCATCCAGCCAATTTGGCGGGCAGGTACACCCACCATGAGCGCGTAAGGCTTGACATCTTTGTTGATGACCGCGCCAGCACCCACAAAAGCGAATTCACCCACTGTGGTGCCGCACACGATGGTGCAGTTGGCACCGAGAGTGGCACCCTTTTTGATGAGGGTGTCGCGGTATTCGTTTTTCCGCTCGATCAGTGAGCGGGGGTTGTAGACATTGGTAAAGACCATGCTCGGGCCACAAAAAACGCCTTCTTCCAAAGTAACGTTGTCATAAATCGACACGTTGTTCTGGATTTTGCACTTATCACCAATGGTGACTTTGTTGCCCACAAAAACGTTTTGCCCGAGCGAAACGCCCATGCCAATCTTGGCACCGCCACACACGTGCACAAAGTGCCAAACGCGAGAGCCTTCGCCGATTTGCGCGCCTTCGTCCACGATGGCGCTGGGGTGTACGGTGTAGCTAGGGGTCTTATCAGCATTCATTCAGCACACCTATTAGGCCTCAAGGGGCAAAGAAACCTTGACACCGTCTTTGGCAGAGCGGTACATGGCCACTAGCAATTCCAGGCTCTTGAGGCCCGATCGCCCATCGGTTTCGGCCTCGGCCTCGCCACGCAGGGTTTGGATGACGTTGCCGTAATACAGGGGATGGCCAAAGCCATACACGCTGGTGGTGGCATAGCTGGCATTTTTGATCTCGGTGTCTTCGGGCCGTTCGTCGGCAAATTGCCATTGCTGGATTTCATTCACAGCCACGCCGCCCACCCGCACGGTGCCCTTTTCACCCAGGATGGTGATGGAGCCTTCGAGGTTTTTGGGGTAGGTGAGCATGCTCACGTTCAGGGTGCCCATGGCACCGTTGCGCCATTTGATGGCAGCTACGCCACTGTCCTCCGCCTCGATGTCTCGGGCCAGGGTGCCGGTGTAGCTCATCACGCTCTCCACCGGGCCAATGATCCAGTCAAGCAAGTCAATGTAGTGGCTGGCCTGGTTCATGAAGGCACCACCATCAAACTCCCAGGTGCCGCGCCATCCATTGCCTTGATCGTAATAGTCTTGTGGGCGTGTCCAGAAGACATTGAGCGCGACGTTATAAATGCGGCCAAAACGGCCCTGCTCTACCGCTTGCTTGA
>JACCDU010318017.1_pt1 | contig 28082 bp, 29 predicted proteins | sample 7446081 | NCBI WGS metagenome assembly JACCDU01 (sample SAMN15323447, study PRJNA562643) | freshwater metagenome | isolation source: river surface water | place: USA:Blue River Watershed | collected 2017-08-17
CAAGAGTAATGTCTTGTGATATTGATAATTATTAGAATACTTCGTGTGGTCTAATACCCATTCCACTTGACTCAATTCATCAAATAATGGTATTAAGTCAAAGGTAATAGGGACTGCTATTGTTGATACATTCCGACACCCCAAACCATAATAGGTAAATATATCTCCGGCAAGGCCTTCAAAATCAGCTTTTGTTTCTCCTCCAGACAAAATAGCAATGGAACTTCTGTTCTTCCGTATGATGTGCGGAATTTTGGCAAAATAATTCGAAAAATAGGAAGATGAGAAATCGGATCCTGTTGCGATGACTGCATCTACCGCTGGTAGACGCTCGACAACATCAATTAAAAAAGATGAATCAATCGATCGAATAGCTTCGATATACAATTGCATCAAGGCCTTATCTTGTGAACTTAATTTAACCACAACCTGATGCCCAGCGGCAAGTGACATCAATAAATCATGCAGGCCAACAGCAGGTAAATTCCCAGAAAGTATTAGACCAATGCGCTGGACTGTATGAGATGGAGATCCGTATTTTTCGAAAAATGCTTCCCAAACGTCAGCATCTAAAAATTGCTTATCAATCGCTTCCATGGCGTTACGAATTAAAATATCCGAAAACCAAGCATTCTCATTTTTGGCCCTTTCTGTAAATAGTTCAATTTTTTCTTTGTTTGATGAATCCTTAAAATAAGCATCCAAACCAAAAATTAAAGATATAAATCGTTCATTCATCATGATCAAAGGGCTATTATTCAAATTACGTAGCTACAAAGTTCTTAAAATTTTAGAATACTCTGCATAAATTATATACTATTCAAAACTTCTTATGTAAATTGCACAAAATTTTTAATACTTGTTATGGCTATTATCATTACAGACGAATGTATTAACTGTGGAGCATGCGAACCGGAGTGCCCGAATACAGCAATTTATGAAGGTGGAGTAGAATGGACATGGGCCGGAGGAACCGCTTTAACCGAAGTTGAATTAGAAGATGGATCAACCATGGATGCTAAATCACCCATTGAACCCGTTTCTGAAGAATTCTATTATATAGTACCTGATAAATGTACAGAATGTACAGGATTCCATGAAGAACCACAATGTGCTGCTGTTTGTCCAGTAGATTGTTGCGTACCAGATCCAGATCACGAAGAAGATAAAGAAACACTTGAAGCAAAGAAAGCATGGTTACATGCTGAGGCATAATAATATTTCATATATCTCAAAAAGAGCTCATCAATCGATGAGCTCTTTTTTTTGTCCAATTAGGAATTGAAAAACTATATTCTTGCAACTTGTATTATTTTAATTTTATAAAATATCGCGTAATTATTTACTTGTTTGTTTGTCATTTTTGTAAAATGTTACAAAAGAGGTTTAAAAAATCACTTAATTTTTAAATATTTTTGAATATTTATTAAAAATAGGTTTAAATATTTCCTAAAACACTTGCATGGTATTTTATTTTATCCAATCTTTGAATTGTAATCAAGCATTTATAACCCTTTATTCAATTCCGCCATGAAGAAAACAATCCTAACAGCCATTTTCGCAGCTACAGCATTTTGTGGATTTTCCCAAGAAAAGGAAGCCGAGTCCCCGAAGTTTACATTTTCGGGATACATTGATTCGTACTATATGTTGAATTTCAACGACCCAATAAATCGGAGCAATTTGGGAGCATCTGGATACGAAAGAGCATTCGATCAAAAATCAAATCAATTCTCACTAGGTCTTGTGCAAACAAAATTCGGTTACGCAACGAAGAATTCTGACGTTGTGGTTGACTTAACTTTTGGACCTAATGCTGATTTAGGTCAGTATGGAAACGTTATTGGACCTTTGGGTGCTGGTAAGGCTTCAACTGCACTTGCAATTAAGCAGGCATATTTTAATTGGAAAGCCTCTGACAAATTAACCTTAACGGTAGGTCAGTTTGGAACACATATTGGATACGAAGTAATCGACGCGCCAATTAACTACAACTACTCACTTTCAAATTTATTTAACAATGGCCCATTTTATCACATCGGAGCTAAAGCGAATTATGCGTTTAGCGACAAATTTTCTGCCATGGTTGGATTGGTCAACAATGTGGATAATCTAAATGATAACAATTCATCTAAAGGCTTAATCTATCAAGTATTTACATCTCCAGCAGCCGGCTGGAATGTATATGTTAATGGAATCACTTCAAATGAATCAGCTCCAATAGCATCAGGAAAAGATGATTCAGGTAGCTACAACCTATTGGACTTAACTACTTCATACCAAATCACGCCTAAATACTTAGTAGGATTAAATGCCGCTTACGGATCACAGACAGGTGATTTCCAAGGTGGTGGAAACGTAGGTGACAACAAGACATGGGGTGGGGTTGCTTTATATTCCAACTATGCATTTACGGATAAATTTAGCGTAGGTGGCCGTTATGAAGTATTCGATAACACAGCAGGCGCACGCGCATTACGTGCGGCAGATGGTTCAGGAACAGATGTTAGCTCATTAACACTAACGGCGACATTTACAGCTGCCGAAGGTCATTTATTAATCAAACCCGAGTTGCGTTCTGATTCTTATAAAACTGCCCAATTCGTTGACGGTGATGGGAAAGAGCAAAAATCTCAAACAACCCTAGGTCTTCATTTTATTTATAAGTTTTAAAATTCACCATTATTCACTCTTTAATCAGTACGAACATGACTTCACAAAAACCAACATGGATTCCGCTACTTGTATTAGTAGCCCTCGCAGTACTTGCATTATTTACGACCTCTGTACCGGGCGCAATGCCAACAGAAGGATTAGACACCGGTGATACGGCTTGGATGATTGTAGCATCTGGTTTGGTATTATTAATGACACCAGGATTAGCTTATTTCTACGGTGGCATGGTAAATCACAAAAACGTGATTTCGACGATGTTACAATCATTCATTGCTATGGGTGTAATTTCAGTTATCTGGATTGTCTTTGGCTTTTCTTTAGCATTTGGAGACTCACTAGGTGGTTGGATTGGTGACCCTCGAACATTCTTTATGTTCAATGGTGTATTTGATCATAAGCTTTCTTTGGGTTCATCAGACCAATTGAAATTCACAATACCTTTTGCGCTATTTGCATTTTTCCAAATGAAATTCGCTGTAATTACGCCGGCACTAATTTCTGGAGCGCTGGCTGAGCGTATCAACTTTCGGGCATTTGTTTTGTTTATGGTTTTATTTTGCGTGTTTGTTTATGCACCCTTAGCACACTGGACATGGCATCCAGACGGATTCCTTTTTAACTTAGGTGTACTTGATTTTGCCGGTGGAACCGTTGTTCACATGTCGGCAGGCTGGGCTGCATTAGCTGGCGCCTTGTATTTACGTCGTCGTAAATCACATATCGAATCAAACATTTTGCCACCAGCTAACATTCCATATGTATTATTGGGAACAGGATTATTGTGGTTCGGATGGTTTGGCTTTAATGCTGGATCAGCACTAGGTGCCAATGGATTAGCAGTAACAGCATTCGCTACAACACACGTAGCAGCAGCTGCAGCAGGTTTATCTTGGATCCTATTTGATGTAACCCGAGGTAAAAAAGTATCGGCCTTAGGTTTCTGTATTGGTGCTGTAGTTGGATTAGTAGCCATTACTCCTGCCTCAGGTTTTGTTACAGTTCCAGTTGCAATATTCATCGGCGTAATAGCAGCGATTGTATCGAACGTTGCAGCACATTGGAGAGCAAGTTCAAACTTAGATGATACATTAGATGTATTTCCTTGCCATGGTTTAGGAGGTATGGTAGGCATGTTGATGACAGGAATCTTCGCTACAACTGCTGTTAACGCTGCTGTGGCAGAACAAGGTTTATTCTACGGAGAAACGGCATTATTCTTTAAGCATTTATTAGCCTTAGCAATTGTTTCTGCATTCGCTTTTGGTTTGTCTTACTTATTGTTAATCATTACAGATAAAATAATCCCATTGCGTGTTAACGAAGAAGAAGAAAGACTAGGATTAGACATCTCACAACACGACGAATCGATTGCAGATTAGTCCAAAAAACAGAGCCGCAAGTAATGGTTCTTGTGGTTTTGTTTCAATCAAAAAGCCGGCGACTATTAGTTGCTGGCTTTTTTGTTTAAATGAGGTAAGAGGTAAGAAGTAAGAGGTAAGACGCACATGGTACCTTCGGACACCGACTATTGCCCCCTTCGGACTTCGGACTCTGGACTACCGACTAGCGACTAGTGACTAGCGACTGATTACTGACAACTGAATCCCTCGAACTCCGGACTAGCGACTAGCGACTAGTGACTAGTGACTGATTACTGACTACTGAAACCTCCGGTCTACGGACTAGCGACTAGCGACTAGCAACACTTCCCCCTTTACGTCACCAGATTCCGCAATAGACTTATACCGAACCGGCTGAATTGTATTAATCATTAATGGGTCATAAGGCGCCATAACACGCACATAGTTTTCAGAGAAACCCTCCATCCAACCCTGATCATTGGATTCTTCAAACAATACCGTTCCCGTTTTATTAATTTGGCTTTCGTAAAAAGCATGACGCTTTTTATCCGAAAGTATATGGAGCATTTTTGATCGTTCAGATTTTTGCATGCCATCAACCTTAGGTAGTATATCGACCGCATAGGTATTAGGGCGCTCGGAATAAGGGAAAACATGTAAATAGGAAACATCCAATGCATTGATAAACTGGAAGGTTTCTAAAAATAATTCAGAACTTTCACCTGGATGCCCAACAATCACATCAACACCAATACAGGCATTTGGCATAACAGATTTAACCAAATCCACACGATCTTGATACAATTCTCGTTGGTAGCGACGCTTCATTAATCGCAAAACCGTATTTGATCCTGATTGCAAAGGGATATGAAAATGAGGAACAAATCGCTTAGAAGTTGCTAAGAAGCCAATCATCTCAGGCGTCAATAGATTGGGTTCAATACTCGAGATCCGAAACCGTTCAATGGAAGAATACGCATCGATGGCTTTCACTAAATCAAAAAAGGTTTCAACACGCTTTCCATGTTGTATCCCAAAATCACCAATATTCACACCCGTTAATACAACTTCCTTCACTCCATTCGACGCAATTTCTTCGATCAATTGCAAAACCTTTTCGATTGAATCAGAACGCGATTGTCCACGAGCTAAAGGAATCGTACAATAGGAGCAAGGATAATCACAGCCATCCTGAACTTTCAAAAAAGTACGTGTCCGATCATTCACACTGTAGGAAGCATGGTAATCCAAATCAAAGCGAATTTCAGATGCAATTAATTTAGGTAAATCGGAAACAATCCGATCTAAATAGGGGGGAATCAAGTCAGGTAATTGGAATTTTTCATTTGCTCCCAAAACCAAATCAACTCCTGGAATCGAGGCAATTTCTGCTGGCTTTAATTGAGCGTAACAACCAATAATAACGACAGCAGCTGCCGGATTAATTTTTTTAGCCTCCCGAACAACTTTTTTGCATTTCTTATCCGCTTGCTCGGTAACACTACAGGTATTAATGACAAAAAGGTCAGGATTATCTTGAAACTCTGCCCGCATAAAACCCAAAGGTTCAAGTGACCGGGCAATTGAGCTTGATTCAGCAAAATTCAACTTACAACCGAGTGTATAAAAAGCGACCTTTTTCATTTATCAAATTAAGGACACAAAATAAAACAAAAATGGCGGGAAAACCCGCCATTTTCAATCATAAAGTATATAAATGCAAGATTAAAACAGATTAAATTTTCGCAGTTTTCACCGTTTTAATGATACGAGCTGCTACTTTATATGGATCTGCAGCTGAATTTGGACGACGATCTTCTAACCATCCTTTCCATCCTTTTTCTACAACTGCGATCGGAATACGAATTGAAGCTCCGCGATCTGATACACCATAAGAGAAATCATGGATCGAAGCAGTCTCGTGCTTACCCGTTAATCGCATGTGATTATCAGCACCATAGACTTCGATATGTTCTTTTACAAATGGTTCGAATGATTGACAAATCACATCATACGTTTCTTGTTTTCCTGCTGTACGCAATGCTGTATTAGAGAAGTTGGCATGCATACCTGATCCATTCCAATCCAACTCACCCAAAGGCTTACAGTGCCAATTAATTGCTACACCATATTTCTCACCCAAACGCTCCAATAAATAACGTCCTAACCAGATTTCATCACCTGCTTGTTTCGCACCTTTTGCAAACATTTGGAACTCCCATTGACCTGCAGCAACTTCTGCATTAATTCCTTCGATATTTAAACCTGCATCAATACACAAGTCCATATGCTCTTCAATAATTTCACGACCATAAGCATTTTTAGCACCTACTGAACAATAATAAGGTCCTTGAGGCTCTGGAAATCCATTTGCTGGAAAACCCAAAGGCTTATTTGTTTCTGGATCCCATAGGAAATATTCTTGCTCGAAACCAAACCAGAAATCATTATCATCATCTTCAATCGTTGCACGACCATTTGTTACGTGTGGTGTGCCATCCGCGTTCAATACTTCACACATTACTAAATATCCATCACGACGTGCTGGATCAGGACAAACATAAACTGGCTTTAACAAACAATCAGAAGAACCACCTTCAGCCTGTTGAGTAGATGAACCATCAAAAGACCACATATCTAGATCTTCTAATTTTCCACTAAAATTGTTCTCGATTTTTGTCTTAGAACGTAAACTCTGAGTTGGCTTGTTGCCATCCAACCAAATGTACTCCAATTTTGATTTAGCCATGATATTTAAACTTGATTTTGTAACAAAAATACTTTTTTCGGTAATTGTAGAGCAAAAATAATCCTCTTTTTGTAAAAAACAATTGTTTTTCTCAAATAATAACACAAATACAATCCTTAATTTTGCAATAATTCAAAAAATCCAAATTAAAATCGGAAAATTGAATAGCAAAATTCCATTTTACGCATTTTTTATCCCAGCACAATTCGTTACTTTTACTTAAGCAATTAAATAAAAAAGACAATGGCAATCACTCGCTTTAAAGCTTTAGAATTGGCCCAATCTAGAACTGGGACTATCGTAAAATTACCCACTGAGAAAGTCTCAGATTACTATGGTAGCATGACCTTCAGTGACGACGTCATGCGTTCATTATTATCTCCTGAAGCCTATTTAAAGATTAATACGGCTATACAAACGGGATCAAAAATCGATCGAGACGCAGCCGATGAAGTAGCAGCCGCGATGAAATCATGGGCAATCTCAAAAGGTGCAACACACTATACACATTGGTTTCAGCCTTTAACAGGAACAACTGCAGAAAAGCATGATTCCTTTTTTGATATTGATTTAAGCAATGGTAAAGCCGTTGAAAAATTCAAAGGTTCTGCCTTGGTTCAACAGGAACCCGATGCATCTTCCTTTCCAAATGGAGGAATCCGTTCTACCTTCGAGGCGCGCGGATATACTGGCTGGGATCCATCATCACCAGCTTTCATTATGGAAAATGCTGCAGGAACTGCTACATTATGTATTCCTTCTGTTTTTGTATCATACACTGGTGAAGCTTTGGACTATAAAACACCTTTGTTAAAATCAATCGAGTTGGTTGACAAAGCTGCTACCGCTGTAATTAAGGAATTTTTTAACCGCGATGTTAGCAAAGTAATCCCAACGCTGGGAGCCGAACAAGAATATTTTGTCGTTGATGAAGCCTTATTTAATGCTCGGCCAGATTTAGTCATGGCCGGTCGAACTGTATTCGGTCACGCTCCAGCTAAAGGCCAACAATTGGAAGACCATTATTTTGGTTCCATTCCGAACCGCGTTAACGCATTCATGGTTGACTTTGAAATTGAGGCATTGAAATTAGGAATGCCAGTTAGAACCCGACACAATGAAGTAGCTCCAGCGCAATTTGAAGTTGCTCCGACTTTTGAAGAGGCCAACTTGGCTTGTGATCATAATGCTCTTTTAATGGACTTAATGTCCAAAGTTGCCTCCAAGCATAAGCTCAAAGTTCTTTTCCATGAAAAACCTTTTGCGGGCATCAATGGATCAGGTAAACATAATAACTGGGCATTAGCTACGGACACAGGGATTAATTTATTAGCACCTTCATCAAAGCCAAAAGAAAACTTGCGTTTTCTAACTTTCTTTGTCAATACCTTAAAGGCTGTTCATGATCAGGCGGATTTATTACGCGCATCGATTGCATCAGCTGGAAATGAACACCGTTTAGGTGCGAATGAGGCTCCTCCAGCCATTGTGTCAGCATTCCTTGGAAGTACGATGAGCCAGGTCTTGGATGACATGGAAAACATGGATGCGATGGATGAAATCCAATTAGAAAAGGGAGATAATGTCTATTTGAAATTGGGTATCAACAAAATCCCAGCCTTAATTCTGGATAATACAGATCGAAATAGAACATCTCCTTTTGCCTTTACAGGTAATAAATTTGAATTCCGCGCAGTTGGTTCTTCAGCTAATTCAGCAGCTCCAATGACTGTTTTAAATACAATCGTAGCCGACCAATTAATTAAATTCCGAAAAGAAGTCGAGGAGGTTTTAGAAAAAGGAGTGAAGAAGGAATTGGCGATTATGGAGGTTTTGAAACGTTATGTGAAAGAATCTAAAAACATTCGTTTTGAAGGAAATGGGTATTCTGATGAATGGGTAGAAGAAGCCGCACGCCGTGGATTATCTAATTTAAAAACAACACCAGAAGCTTTAGCCGTCTATGCACGCCCAGCTTCCATCGAATTATTTACCAAATATGGTATTTACTCAAAAGAGGAAATGCATGCTCGCCACGAAATTGAATTAGAAAACTATGTGAAGAAAATTCAAATTGAATCTCGTGTAATAGGAGATATGGCTATTAATCACATCGTTTCAACATCCTTAAAATACCAAACCCAATTGGTCGAAAATGTTAAGGGTCAAAAAGAAATTGGTATCGATCCACAATATTTTGCTCCAACAATTGAAATGATTAAAAAAATCTCCGAGTACACTTCTTCCATTGTTCGATTACAAAACGAAATGACAGAAGCAAGAAAAGAGGCTAATAATGTAGAAGAATTGGAAGCAAGAGCTACATTATATGGAACAAAAGTCAAAGGTTTCTTCGAAGAAATTCGTTACGCAGTTGACAAACTCGAATTAATTATCGACGACGATGAGTGGCCATTACCGAAATACCGTGAATTATTACTAATCAAATAATCTTACATGACAACGCAAGCAAACCCTGGTTTTTCGAAGGAGGAAATCCAACAACTAAAAGACCAGTGTGTACAGGCTAAAAAGCCTTTCATCGTTATTGAGGATGATGATTTACCAACAGGCAATGAGAAAGAAATGGTCCACATTCAATTTGTGGGCCAGTTCAACAAGCAAGAGGTGATTTATGATGCCATACTTTGCACTTTGCAATTACATTATGCAAGTGCCATCTATGAGGCGGCTGAACAAGAAGCCATTCATCATTTCCCATTATATGTTCCTATTGAAAATAGGGACGAGACCCATGTAGAGAACGAATCGTTAGATGAGGAAGTTGAAGTGATGATTCTAGAAATCATTGATGAACTTGAGGAAAACGATGAAATTAAAGTGAATGAATACATTGAAATTGACGAAGACTTTGAATATGGAATCGGCTTAGAAGTAGCATTGTATGTGCCATCCTTAGAAGATGAAGTTATCGAAAAGTTTATCAGTGATTTTAATGGTGGTACCCTTTCTTTGGATCCATCTCGTTTTTCATTCCGTTCAGAAGATCCCGAATAATACATGAGTAAATATGTATTTTTTGCACCCAACCCGACTAGCATAGCTTTCCTTAATGAAGAAGAATCCTTTCATGCTTGTCGGGTTTTGCGTTTACGAAATAACGATAAAATTCGAATCTTAGATGGGGTTGGAGGGCTATACGAAGCCGTAATTGATGTAATTGATGCTAAAAAAACATCTTTTATTAAACTTACATTAGTAGAAAAACAAGATAAACCCCCATTTCAAATTCACCTTTTCGTTGCCCCAACAAAGCAAATGGAACGAATGGAATGGATGGTTGAAAAATGTTGTGAATTCGGGATTCATCGAATCGGTTTTTTTACATCGAAAAACTCGGAGCGTAAAGAAATCAAACTAAATCGCTTAGAGAAGATCGCGATCGCTGCATTAAAACAATCTAAGAATCTATTTTTACCTAAAATTCAAGCAATTGCTCCATTAAAACAAGTCGTCGAATCCATTGATTTAGATTCAAGTATTCAAATATTATTTGCCCACATAAGTGATCAACCTGTTCTAACACTTGGGAAACTTATTAAATTGAACCAATCATATTTCGTATTTATAGGGCCAGAAGGCGATTTTACTAATGAAGAAACGACAATGTTTCTTGCAAATAATTTTACGCCATTTAGTTTAGGCAAAGCAATTTTACGAACTGAAACTGCCTGTATTGCTGTGACTCATGCGATTCAATTTTTACATGATTAACGAAAAATGATTAAAATCAGAAAAGTATTCCTTTGAATTGCTCAAAGTGGAACATTTCATACGTAAATTTGCACCTTGAAACTTTAAATTATATTTATGCAATTAGTACTTCCAGCATTTTTTATTCATTGGTACGTTTCCTTATTTAGTCAGACTTTCTTTTTACATCGATATTCAGCTCATAAAATGTTTTTAATGAGCAAGTTTTGGGAGAAATTCTTCTATTTCTTAACCTATTTATCTCAAGGTTCATCTTTTTTAAGCCCACGTGCCTATGCAATTTTACACCGCATGCACCACGCATTTTCAGATACACCGAAAGACCCGCATTCACCGATGTTTTCTAGTAATGTTTTTACTATGATGTGGAAAACAAAAGACATCTACAATGCGGTTTTAAATCGCAAGCAAAAAGTTGAAGAGCGCTTTGAACACGATTATCCTGTTTCTAAAACAATCGAACGCATTGGCGATTCTTGGATTTCGCGTATCGGTTGGGGTGTCGCTTATGCCTCTTTTTACATCATAGCATTCATTTATTTTGATATGCATTGGGCATTTTTCTTCTTATTACCTGTACATTTTTTGATGGGACCAGTACATGGTGCTATCGTCAATTGGTCAGGTCATAAATACGGATACCAAAATTATGATAACCACGATCATTCTAGAAATTCATTAGTATTTGATGTGGTTATGATGGGAGAGTTGTTCCAAAATAATCACCACAAACTACCCAATCGAGTGAATTTTGCTACGAAATGGTTTGAGTTTGACCCAACTTATCCTTTGATCAAATTATTAACTTGGTTACGCGTCATACGTCCAAACCTAAAAGATCCAGAATCTAAGTTTTAGTAAAAAAAAGGCTATCGAAATGATAGCCTTTTTTTTTATAGATCTAAATCGATTTTAAATCGTTCCAAATAGTCTGAAACGCGCTTCAAAAATCCACCACCTAATGAACCATCAACAACACGGTGGTCATACGAGTGTGAAATGAACATCTTCTGCCGAATGGCAATTTGATCTTCTCCATTGGGCCCAGTAATAACAGCAGGCTTCTTTTCTATCACCCCAAAAGCCATAATTGCCACCTGTGGCTGAACGATAATGGGAGTACCCATTAAATTCCCGAATCCACCAATGTTTGAAATCGTATAGGTTCCTCCTTCTAAATCAGCAGGAGTTAACTTGTTTTTGCGTGCACGGTTAGATAAGTCATTCACTTTTTGGGTTAACTCAACAAGAGATAGCTCATCAACGTTGTGAATAACAGGGACGATTAAATTGCCATTTGGCAAGGCAACAGCCATACCGATGTTAATCTGCTTGTGTTGAACAATGTAATTCCCTTCCACGGAAATATTAATGCCTGGAAAATCTTTAATAGCCTGAGCGGTGGCCATAAATAGGAGTGGTGTATAGGTAATGGGCTCCTTGAATTTTTCTAAAAACTTCGCCTTATTTTGCTCCCTCCATTGAACTAAATTGGTAATGTCTGCCTCCAAAAATGAAGTAACATGAGGCGAGATGCGTTTTGAATCGGACATGCGTTCCGAAATCATTTTACGCATACGATCCATTTCAATAACTTCATCTCCTGGTAAACGCAATCCTGGGCCTTGACTCAAAGTCCCAGAAGCAACCATTCGCTTCGAATTCCGAAGGGCAATAAAATTCAATACATCCTTTTTAGTCACCCGACCATCCATACCAGAACCCCGTATCTCACTCAATTCTCGTTGAGAAACTTTTTCTTGTTGGCATATTTGCTTAATCAGTGGCGAAACCCAAGGATTTGACTTATCTGTACTCGTATCAATGTTTTGACCCAAGCTTAATTCTGTCAATGAAGCTAAATCGGGTTCAGGATGAAATACATCAGAAGCATCAAACGATTTCTTCTCAACAGGTACATCTTCATTCGCATCAATGATACAAATAGCCTTGCCAATGGTCGCAACTTGGCCCACTGGTACTAAAATTTGCTTTAAATAACCTGACAAGGGCGATGGAACTTCCGTATCTATTTTATCGGTTGCCACCTCAAGAATAAATTCATCCGCTTCCACGTAATCCCCTGGCTGTTTCAACCAGTTGAGAACGGTCGCTTCCATGATACTTTCACCCATTTTGGGCATAATGATTTCTGTGATTGCCATATTATTCTGCCAAATCGTTTAATAAATATCTGCGTAGCAAATTAATTGCTGTTAATGAACTCAAATGAATGTTTTGGATTCGGGTTCCCCCTTGGGTCAATTTACGTGCAATAACCCCTTCGGGGTGTGCCAATGCGATCCAAATGGTGCCAACCGGCTTGTCTTCCGTTCCACCATCAGGTCCTGCTATACCTGAAGTGGCTAATGCATAAGTAGTACCTAATTGCTTTCTTGCTCCAGCTGCCATCGCCATAACGCAAGTATCACTCACGGCACCGTCTAAATCTAATATTTCTTGCGAAACACCTAATTGATTCACTTTCACTTCATTCGCATAACTGACAATACCGCCTTGAAAATAGGCAGAACTTCCCGAATGTTGGGTGAATTGATGCGCCAAATACCCACCCGTACAGCTTTCCGCAACGGATAAGGTTGCCTGTTTTTCTATAAGCAATTGACCAACTACCCTTGCTAATTCATCGTTTTCTCGCCCAAAAACATAACTTTGTATTAATGGCATTACCTTGTTGAACGCATCATCAATCGCAGCATTCAACTGTTCTTTATCTTCTCCGAAACCTGTTAATCGAAGTTTAACAATTCCAAGTGAGGGTAAATAGGCCAAATGCAAATGAGAAGGTAATTGTAATTCCCAATCTTGAATTAAATCCGACAAATAGGATTCGCCAATGCCAACAACCTTCCGAATTTGATGTACGATCACTGGAAGTTTAAAGTGAGTTGATATACGAGGCAAAATCTCCGTTTCCATGATTGCCTTCATCTCAAAGGGAACTCCCGGCATGGATACCCAGATAGTATCCTGTTCATTAAACCACATGGCAGGAGCTGTTCCTTGTTTATTGGGAATAAAAGTGCATTTGGTAGGCAACAAGGCTTGGTCGCGATTGATGTCACTTAATTCCCGACCACGTTTTGCAAAAAAATCAGTCACATCAGCTAAGGCACCTGGATGATAGGCTAGGGGACATTGAAAGAAATCAGCTAATATATTTTTCGTCAAATCATCTTTCGTTGGGCCTAAACCACCCGTAATAAACACAATATCAGCGCGCTGTTGTGCTTCGACAAGAATTTGAACAATTTCATCACGCTGATCACCTACAGAGGATTTTCGGATCGTTTTGACACCAATTTTATCGAGTTCCAAGCTAATCCATTGGGAATTTGTATCCAGGATTTGACCGTAAAGAATCTCATCGCCAATGGTAATTATTTCTGCTCGTACCATTAAGTTTTCTTACTTTTGTACGAAAATACGATTTAATTCGATTGGAAGCACACGGATGAATCGAAAAACAAAGAGCCAAAATGAAACATTCTGAAATCAATTTCAAAATTCAATTAGATGACAATAACATTCCTGATCAAATCTCCTGGTCGGCGACTGATAATCCCAATGAAGGTATTGAAGAGACCAAAGCCATTTTGGTCGCTACTTGGGATCCCTATCATAAAGGAACATTGACTTTACCTTTGTGGACAAAGGATATGGAAACCTTGGATATGAAGCGTTTTTTTATTGAAATCATGGGAACTGTCGGAGATGCTGCCTTGCAAGCAACAGGGGATTCAGAATTTGCATTAGAAGTTGAACAAGTTTGCAAAAAGCTATCCCAAAACCTAAAGAAAGAAATCACCGCGGCTTCTAAGGGCCAATAAAAAAATCATATGCGTTCGATCAAATTCATTCTATTCTTTTCGCTCTTTGCTTCAAGCGGATTCGCACAAAAAGGAATTAACTTCCTGAAAACGAACAATTTAAACACAGCAATTACTGCAGCAAAACAGCAAAACAAATTGTTGTTTGTCGAAGTGTATGCACCGGACTGCCATATTTGCAATTCCTTTAAAGGTACCTTCGCTCAACCACAAGTAGGAGCGCTTTATAATGCTAAATTTGTTAGTTATCAATTGGATATACGAAAACCGGAAAGCCAACGAATCCTTCAGCAATTAAAAGTGATTATTAATGCAACACCAACTTTTTTGTATTTCGAACCCAAAACCATGAAACTTGTCCAAGCCAAGGCTTTTGGTGAACGAGAGAATTCCATTTTAAATGTAAATAGCATCGGACAAAAAGCCACAAATCCAGCTGAACAGGCAGGTAATTTTGCCGCAAAATTTAAGTCTGGAGATCGAGGATTTGCTTTCCTATTAAACTATGCGCAATTCGCACGTTTAACCGCTGATACACTTACAAACATCAAAGTAGTCAATGAATTAGTAAAAGTGATGCCAAGCAATCAATACATCAGTCAAAGCGCCTTGAACATCATTCAAATGGTCATGATGAACAATAACAACAGCTTGTTTGACTATTTCGTTGGTCATTTAGCTCAGTATAATCGAATTGCAGAGCCGGGCTTAGTAAAAATGATTTATGAAAATGTATTTCAAATTGTCATGACAAGCTCACAAGTAAATAAATTAACAGGCGCAGAATTGAAGCGCATGAAGGACCAAATGGTGAAATGCGAAATAGATCAGGGATCCATAATTCGAAGAACATGGATGGCAGAGAGTACACTTTTATTCAAGCAGAAAAAAGCGATGGCAGCGATCAAGGTGATTGAAAATCTAATCCAAGCACTTCCAAGTGCACCCGGTCCCAAAGAATATCAATATTTGTGCGATTTCGTGAAATCTAAAACCAAAGACAAAGCTGCAATCAAATTCGCGCAAACGAATTGGTGTAAATTTGGATTACGCTAATTAGCGCAGGAATGCGCGGTAAAGCATAACTAAAATGCATATCAAAAACATCACAATTGATATTTTGTTAATCATATGCATAGCGCGAATGTTTAAATTCGTCGTTACACCCGCTTTAGGCTTTTGAAATACGCGAATAAAATACGTAAACACTTCGCCTATTTTAAATTGTTCTTTTAATCTGCTCATTTTAGTTTGTTTGTTGGGGCTCGCGCCAATTACCATCTTCTTTTATCAATTGAATCAATTCATCAACGGCTAAATCAGCCTGAACGGATTTCTTCACTACGGTTTGGCCACGATAAAGTGCAATCTTATCTTTTCCTATACCGACATATCCATAATCTGCATCTGCCATTTCACCTGGGCCATTTACGATGCAACCCATAATGCCAATTTTGATTCCCTTTAAGTGGTCAGTGACTTGTCGAATTTTTGCCGTTGTTTCTTGTAAATCAAATAACGTACGTCCACAAGAGGGGCAGGAGATGTATTCTGTCTTTGAGATTCGTACTCGACTTGCTTGCAAGATACCGAAAGCAGTTGCATTCAAAAGAGCATTTTTATCCTGCATATATGGCATAGATAACATTACCCCATCCCCAAAACCATCAATTAATAATCCCCCCACGTCTGTCGGCGCAAATAATTGTATTTGATTTTCATCTACATTGGGATAGGCAATTTTAATGATGACAGGCAATTGAATCCCATGTTGCAACAATTCAAAAAAGCTCCTACGCAAAGCAGCCATTTGATGTGCATTGCTCGAATGAAGGACCAAAACTACATTTATAAGCTTGGATAAAACAAAAGGATTTAATTCTTCTGCCTCGATTGAAACAAAATTCAAAATGGGGTGTGATGTGCTTTTGGTACACCATTCTTCCCAAGTAAACAAAGGAAAAACATGTGCATTCCCATCCCAAAAATCAAAATTTACAATTTGCTTAAGTCCGTTTGGCAACATGAAATCGACCGCATGTTTACCCGTATAAATATAATCAGCACCTAAATCATTCATCACCCATTTGTCGGGTTCAGAAAGATAAAAATGCCCAATAGACTTTAAATCTTCTATATGAATGTGATTCAACTGAGAAAAATCAGCAATGACACGCGGTACTTGATGACCACCAAAATTAGCCAATTCAATGGTTTTTCTGCGCTCATGCGCAAACGGGTTGATTGGCGATACAAATGGTTTTTCTATAAGTACTGGCTCAATCGGTGTACTTTGAGAACTTCTAAATTGGTATCGACGTACCAATTCCTGTGCAACCGGAATTTCAAACTCGGGGTCCTCAGTTAAAGAGACACGAATTGTATCTCCTAATCCATCTTCTAAAAGCGTACCAATCCCCACGGCTGATTTAATCCGACCATCTTCGCCTTCACCCGCCTCGGTTACCCCGAGATGCATGGGATATGCCTTAAAACCACCATCAGCTAATTTCTTACTTAACAAACGATAAGCCTCCACCATCACTTGAGTATTGGAAGATTTCATCGAAAGAACGATGTTTGAATATTTTTCATCTTCACAAATTCGCAAAAATTCCAGGGCAGATTCTACCATACCCAAGGGCGTATCACCATAGCGACTTAATATACGATCGGATAAAGACCCATGATTGGTTCCAATACGCATCGCAGTACCATATTCCTTGCATATCTTCACCAATGGCAAAAACTTCTCACGAATACGATCTAATTCCGCTTGGTAGGAAATGTCAGTATATTCAATCGTTTCAAAGCGTTTTTTATCTGCGTAGTTTCCAGGGTTAATCCGTACTTTTTCAACAATACGCGCTGCCAATTCAGCAGCATTAGGCGTAAAATGAATGTCGGCAACTAAGGGTGTATGATAACCCCGCGCACGAAGTCCTTGTCGAATTAATTCTAAATTTTGAGCTTCTTTAACAGATGGAGCGGTGATACGAACTAATTCGCATCCTGCATCAATCATTCTAATAGATTGCTCGATTGAACCTTTGGTATCCATGGTATCAACCGTCGTCATGGATTGAATCCGTATGGGAAAATCTGAACCCATGTACAAATCTCCAATTTGCACGGGAATCGTTTCTCGCCGTTGATAAGACCAAAGTGATGGAGCATACTGATTGCCATCAGTAATCAAATGAGCATTAGGAGATTCAATGAGTCGAGCCATGTAACAAAAATACAAAGAAAAGCCCCATCTGCCAATGGAAAGATGGGGCTTCATTTAATTTATCTTTCAATTACCATGAACTCTTTTTATGTCCAATTGTTGCATAAAAAAGGATAAATAAATAACATGGAATCATAATTGCATAGGCTAATTGTGTATCACCTAGTCGATCGGCAATAGAACCATAAACCAAAGGAATTAAGGCTCCACCTGAAATCATCATGATAATTAGGGCAGAACCAATTTTGGTAAATCTCCCTAAACCCTTTAAGGCTAAAGGCCACAATGCTGGCCACATCAAGGCATTTGCTAATCCTAACATCGCGATGCATAATACGGATAGATAGCCATCTAATAGGACAGCGCCAATTGAAAATAAGATTCCCAATAGAGCAGAATAGTTTAAGGCTTTTTGTTGGCTTAAGTATTTTGGGATAAAGAAAATCCCCACAATATAACCGGCCAACATCCCATAAAGGGTATAACTTGTGAATGATTTTGCGATGTCCATACTAAATCCCTTAGAAACGCCATAGTTGATAATCGTATCACCAGCCATTACTTCGCAACCTACGTATAAGAAGAAAGCAACTAGTCCAAAGACTAAATTGGGATAGGCCCAAACACTCGCTTTCGTTGCACCTTTTTCTTCATCTGTTTCTTCTGCTTCTACTTCAGGAAGGCTTGACAAACGCACCCAAAGAGCTAAGGCAACCAAAATGACTGTCATAATACCATAAGGCATAATGACAGTTTCCAATTTTGCTGGGCCGGCTGCTGAAGACAATAACAAGCCTCCAAAAATCACCTGACTTAAAATACCGGCAATTTTATTGCAGATACCCATGACCGAAATTCGTTGGGCCGCAGATTCAGATGGCCCTAAGATCGTCACATAAGGATTAGAAGCCGTCTGAAGCAAAGCCAAACCGGTTCCTATGACAAATAGACCTAACAAAAACAAAGGATAATTTTCTGCCTGTGCCGCGGGAATGAAAAGTAGGGTACCTACTGCCATCGCTAATAGGCCAAAAGACATACCGTTTTTGAATCCCGTTTTAGCTAAAACCCAAGAAGAAGGAATCGCCATAACAAAATAGGAGATAAAAAAGGCAGAGGTCACTAAGAGTGATTGAAAATTATTCAATTGAAAAGCCTCTTTGAAAAAAGCAATTAGAACTGAATTTACCCAGGTAACAAAACCGAATACAAAAAAGAGTATTCCGATTATGATTAAAGGGCCATTGGATTGTTTAGCGTTTGTCATAAGTTTAGTATTGGTCGTTTAAAGCAAATATTGGTTTGTTTGTTTTCCATTTTCCACGGGTGAAATCAGGAATTTGGATAGGAGCGGAGCCTTTGGCAATGGATTCTTCTGAGAGTGGAGAAATTGCGGACCAAGCGGCGGCATCATAGACGTCCATTGGGGGAGCAACCTTAGCTTTTACCGATTCGATAAATGCGCGTAAGACAAAATAATCGATTCCTCCATGTCCTGCATTTTCGGCATCCGCTGCGTGAGTTTTCCACAATGGGTGATCATACTGCTCTTGATAGGGCTTAAAATCCTCCCAACGATGTGCTTTGGCTGAAACACCTTCTAAATAAATAGATTTGTTATCTTCCATCCAAAGACCTTTTGTTCCTTGAACTCGGAAACCTAATGAATAAGGTCGGGGAAGATTTGTATCATGCGTAATTAAGATCGTTTCACCATTTTGGCATTTGATCATGGTTTGAACAATATCGCCACATTTAAAATTGACCTTCGTATTTGGATGATCTTTACCTCCTTTTCCCTCGATATAATCATGTAAACCCATGGCTGGAGATGCCATGGAAGTCAAATAGGCAAATTGATTTCCCCGATTGATATTTAACATTTCAGCAACGGGTCCTAAGCCATGCGTAGGATATAGGTCTCCATTTCGATCAATGGAATGTTGGGTACGCCATTTAGCCTCCGAAAATCCTTTGGAACCAAACTCAACTCCGCCACCATAGGCTTGTTTCCCATCATTAAACTTAACCTCTCTTAAATCATGCTGGTAACCACATTGAACGTGCGAGAGTGAACCAAACATCCCTTGTCGCACCATATTTAAGGTTGCTAAAACATCCCTACGGTAACAAACATTTTCCAAGATCATGCAGTGGGAACCCGTTTTTTCAAACATATTCACCAAATCCCAAGATTCTTGTAAAGTGACTGTTGCTGAAACTTCCAGCCCGGCATATTTACCTTGTTTCATGACTTCTAAGGCCATAGGAACATGCCATTCCCAAGGCGTAGCAATAACGACCCCGTCAATATCGGCTCGTTTAGCTAAGTTCTCAAAATCATGATCTCCCTGTTGATATGCTACAGCTGGCTTTCTACCTTTATCCGTTAGCATCTTTTGGGCGATAAGAATCGCCGCAGGGTCAATATCACAGATTGCCACAATCTCCACATCTTCACGATACAAAGCCATCTCTAAGTGATTTCGTCCACGGAGCCCAACTCCGATGAAACCTAAACGCACTTTTGTTTGTTGTACTTTTCGTGAATAAGCTAATTGAGGCATAAAGGCTGCCCCTGAAGTATAAATGAGTGATTGAGCGATAAAGTTTCTTCGCTTCATAAGTTGAATTATATAGGTTTTTAGATGTTGAAATTGAAATTTAATGAAATTACTCTAGTAAATTTACAAGATTAATAAAAAAATGAGCGAGCTACCTAAAGTTAGTATTTTCCGCAAAGAACATTTCAATGCTGCCCATCGGTTACATAATACTGATTGGAGTGATGAGAAAAACAAGGAAATTTTCGGTTTGTGTAACAATCCGAACTACCATGGACACAATTATGAATTAATTATTCAAGTTATTGGAACAATTAATCAAGAAACAGGTTATGTCATTGATACGAAGGTTTTGTCTGATTTAGTACAACGAGAAGTTTGTAAAAAATTTGACCATAGAAATTTAAATTTAGATGTACCCGAATTCGCCCAATTAAATCCTACTGCTGAAAATATTGCTGTAGTGATTTATAATAAATTAAGACCCCATATTGCCACCGAATTAGATTTAAAAATCAAATTGTATGAAACAGAAAGAAATTTCGTTGAATTCCCTGCTTATTGATACAGACCGTTTCTTGTTGACCGACGAAGAAATTGGAGATAATCATGTAGCCACCTCAATCGAAACACCGATGCGGGAGGATGCCTTTTTACTTTCTGATGCAGAAAAGATTGCAAAGATTGAATCTCATTTTCGGGAGATTATGTTGACTTTAGGTTTAGATTTAAATGATGATTCGCTACGTGGTACTCCAAAGCGTGTTGCTAAGATGTATGTGGAAGAAATATTCAATGGATTAAATCCTGCTAATGAACCACAAATCGCCTTATTTGAGAATAAATTCGGATATAACGAAATGCTTATCGAGAAAAACATCAGTTTTTATTCGAATTGCGAGCATCACTTTGTTCCTATTGTCGGAAGAACCCACATTGCCTATATTTCATCTGGTCAGGTTATCGGCTTATCAAAACTAAACCGAATTGTTCAATATTTTGCAAAACGCCCACAAGTTCAAGAACGGTTGACAATGCAAATTGCCAGATTTCTTCAAAAGGTATTGAAAACGGAACATATTGCGGTTTTCATTGATGCGAAACACCTTTGCGTTTCTTCTCGTGGCGTAAAGGATGATGCAACATCTACGATAACATCTTTTTACGGAGGTAAATTTCAGGAAGAAAAGACAAAACGTGAATTTTTAGATTCACTACATAGCTAATTTGACTTTGGGAACTTTTATTATAATCGGCGCAAGCCATGGAATCGGTGCAGCTACTGCAGATAAAATGCTCTCCGCTGGTCATCGGGTTATTAATATTGCACGAACAACAAATGCTTCCTGTGAAAATCATATTTGGGATGCTCGTTCTGAAGATAATTTACCAATTATCGATGGTCCTATTGCCGGAATCGTCTATTGCCCCGGCAGTATTGTTTTAAAGCCTTTTCATCGATTTAGTCAAGAAGATTTCAAATCAGACTTCCAATTAAATGTTTTGGGAGCTGTGAAAACGATTCAAGCATATCTTCCGAATCTAAAGCAAAATGGGGGAGGTTCGATCGTATTATTTAGCACGGTAGCAGTTCAAACAGGTATGGGTTTTCATGCATCAATTGCAAGTTCTAAAGGTGCAATTGAGGGTTTAACTCGATCGTTAGCAGCAGAATTAGCAGGTCAACAAATTAGAGTAAATGCGATTGCTCCGTCTTTAACCAATACACCATTAGCTGCTGGATTATTAAATAGTCCTGAGAAAATTGAAGCTGGAGGTAAACGTCACCCGCTCGGACGGGTAGGTGAGTCAAGTGATGTCGCGAATTTAACCGCTTTTTTATTGTCTCCAGAAAATACTTGGATAACCGGCCAAATAATTGGTGTAGATGGAGGAATGGGAAGTCTAAAGACTGCTTAAAGATTATTGTAGTGCTTTTGATTCATGGCCATATTTTTCGAAGTCCATTCAATTTTTTTAGCAAATGCCTTCGTGCGTATCGGACAATCTGCAATTTCACAATGGGAACAGCAGGCATCTAGACATGGATCAACATGTACAAAAAATTCAATTTCGGTTGGTAATACTTGCCCCATCGTAACTTCAAAATCATGTATTTCATCGTGCACATGATTTAAATCCCAATACCTTGGTAATGTTAGGTGACAATCAATATGCAAATCACCCCCATATTGTTGGATCCGCAAATTGTGAAGATCTATCCAAGTTGCTTTTTGATGTTGGGTTATCCAATCAATTACCTTATTGAATACGGCCGGATTTGTTTCATCCATTAATGCAGCTACAGATTCACGAATAATCCGAAGACCTTGCCAACACATCAACAACGCAAAAACAATCGAAGCAACCGCATCTACCCAAATCCATTGTGTAAAAAATGTTAGCCCTAATGCAAAAACGATTAAAAGACCATTATAAGCGTCTAAGGTCAAATGCTTGCCATCAGCAACTAGAGTAGGAGAATGGGAGGATTTCCCCAAACGAACTAAATAAAAGCCTAACAGGCCATTCAAAATAGCAGAGCCTAAGGAAATATACATACCTAAATCCAAACGCTCTAATTGTGGGGACGCAATTAAATGTTGGGATGCATGAAGAAAAATATAAGCTGATGCTAATAAAATAAGTACACCTTCTAATCCTGAAGCAAAAAATTCAATTTTACCATGCCCATAGGGATGATTTAAATCTCGGGGTAAGGAGGCCAAATAAACAGAATAATACGCAAAAGCTGCGGCTACGACATTGATGATGGATTCTAAGGCATCTGTTAAAATCGCAGTAGACCCACTGAGGTAATAGGCATAAAACTTAGCTGTCATGATCAGCAAACTCAATAAAAACGAAAAAAGGATAAGCCGTTGTTTCATGCGCATAAAATCTAAACAAAGATAGTATTTTTGTTGGATGGAACAGGAAGCAAACCCTTGGAAAACAACACGAATTACGCAAGCCTACGAAAATGAATGGATCCGTTTAGAACATCACGATGTGATTAAACCGAATGGAGAACCCGGTATTTACGGTAAAGTGCATTTCAAAAATACAGCCATTGCTATTCTGCCTATCGACTCCGATGGAAATACTTATTTAGTAGGCCAATATCGCTATACTATCGACGCCTATTCTTGGGAATTACCAGAAGGAGGATGTCAAAATGAGGCTGCCATTGACGCAGCTAAACGCGAATTAAAGGAAGAAACAGGCTTAATCGCATCTAAATGGACTTTATTAGGCGAGAATTATCTTTCAAATTCAGTCACCGATGAGAGGGCCATCATGTATATCGCCGAAGATTTAAGAATGTCAGCAGCAGAACCCGAAGAAACAGAGCTATTACAAATAAAAAAAATCCCCATACAAGAAGCCATTCAAATGGCCCTACATGGGGAAATTAAAGATATATTAACAATTACAACCTTATTAACTTATGCTTTAAAGGTCCCAGGATTGCATCTCTCGTAATTCATCATAATCCGTCAAATCGTATTTAATCGGGACAATACTTACGTAATTTTCCTCCAAAGCATCTAAATCCGTATTGTGACCTTTGTCGAAATGCTCGATATCGCCATCCATCCAATAATACGATTGACCATAGGGATCTTTGCGCTCTGCAAATCGTTCTCTGTAAACTGCATCCGCTTGTTTAACAACCTTTATTCCTTTGGGAGCTTCATCTGATTTAGCTGGAAAGTTTACATTCAAGGTTAATCCTTGTGGAAGACCATGTACTAAAACTTGTTTGCTTATCTTAATAATATAATCATGGCAATGACTAAAATCCGCATCTGCCTTGAAATCACATAAGGAGAAACCAATAGCTGGAATTCCTTCCATGGCAGCTTCTATGGCTGCCGACATGGTTCCTGAATACAGGACAGAAATGGATGCATTCGAACCGTGATTAATTCCTGATACCACTAAATCAATGTTTCGATCCTTCAAAATCAAGTGTTTACCTATTTTCACACAATCCGCTGGCGTTCCCGAACACTTATAAGACTTGATGTTTGGACCAAAATCTTTAGTTTCCGTTACACGTAATGGGACCCCCATCGTAATGGCGTGACCCATGCCAGACTGGTGCGTATCAGGTGCAATAACGACCACTTCACCCATTTCCGACATAATTTCAGTTAATACACGGATTCCTTTGGCAGAGATAGAATCATCATTGGCAATTAAAATAAGTGGCTTCATAGATTGTATATTTGTAAGCAATTTACAAATTTGTGCCATTATTTAAGTCTATGAATTTCCGAAAAGCTTGCATTTCTGACATCTCGATTATCCAACAAATTGCTGAAAAAACCTGGCGGCCCACCTATGGTCATATATTGTCAGAGGAACAAACGCTGTATATGTTGGACATGATGTATGCGAGTGACGTTTTACAGAAACAAATTGAATCGTCGATTGATTATTATTTGGTCGAACAAACGAATCAAATCATGGGCTACTTTTCCATCGAAATGACTGAACCAAGTCACATGAAATTGCATAAAATCTATTTAGATCCCCATCAACAATCAAAAGGCGCGGGTAGCGAGATTATACAATTCATCAAACAAATAGCCACGAAAGCGGGAGTTGAGCAGATTGAATTGAATGTCAACAAATACAATTCAGCCGTACATTTTTACGAAAAAATGGGGTTTATCCGAGCAAAGGAAATGGTCTTGAATATTGGTAATGGCTACGTAATGGATGATTATGTTATGCAATTGACCCTAGCGCCAGTTCAATAAGTTTCCTCATTTGCCCCTCGGGATCTGCTGAAAATTCATTCGTAATCCGATTCGCTAAAATCGCATTCAACGAAATCATTTCATGTCCTAATGTTGATGCGAAGGCATAATAAGCGGCTGTTTCCATTTCAATATTGGTTATCGGATGGCCATCAAACGCAATTCGGGATACATCATGTAGAAAATTGGGTAACACAGCATTCATCCGGACGGTTCGCCCTTGTGGTGCATAAAATCCGGGAGCTGTTAAGGTATATCCACGCAAGGGAATTGAATGAAACTGCTCTAGGAGATTGGAGCTTGCCAAAGCGCCATAAAGCGGGAGAGGATATTGAAGGGATTTGCTCCAAGTATTTAATGCATGAGTTGCCAACATATTTTCACCCGTAAAATCATAAAATTGGGCTAAATTATCAAAACCAATAGCCGCCTCCGAAATCAAAAATGAATCCACAGGAATAGCCTCTTGAATACTACCCGAAGTACCTAAACGAATTAATTTCAATGATTTTGGAACTGATTTTGCCAAACGAGACTCGAAATCAATATTAACCAAGGCATCCAATTCATTCAAAACAATTTCCACATTATCAGCTCCAATTCCACTGGAAATAACACCTATTCGTTTTCCATTAATCTCCCCAAAATGACTTACAAATTCCCTTTTATGAATTTTGATATCAATGCGATCAAAATAGTGAGAAACTTTTGGAACACGCTCAGGGTCGCCAACTAATATAATTTGATTAGTCAGTTGATCTGGTCGAATTGCTAAGTGGTAGGAGCTACCATCAGGATTAATAATTAAGTCGGTGGGTGAGAAATAGGTCATACGCGAAATTATTGATAATTTTCGAAATCAAAACATATTATGTCCCGTAGCAAGATTGAAGTACATGAATCCATGATGCGTTTATTGACGGAGAAGCTCACACAAGCTCGATTGGATTTTGCATTGGCCAAAGAATCCCGTGACTCTGATACAAAGAGTAGTGCAGGAGATAAATATGAAACTGGCCGTGAAATGATGCAACGTGAAATGGATAAGTTAAGCGCCAGTATTGATACTTACCAAAAACAATTGGTCAGTATGCAAGCCATCCCAGCCACGAAACCACAGAATCGCGTTGGGATAGGAAGTTTGATTGAAACCAATTTTGAAACGTATTATCTATCCATAGGTCTGGGAGTCATCCCATACGGCACCGAGATCGTTTATGCTATATCACCCGAATCGCCCCTCGGAGAACTCCTGAAGGGGAAAAGGGAAGGAGATAGCCTCGAATTACGCGGTCGAAAAATCACAATAAATCATCTCTCATGAAAAATGCCCATTACTTTTATTTGCTATTATCCATCGTAGGGGGAGGAATTACAGCCTATTTTGTTTTGATTGGAATACAAGAAAATCAAGGACACTTTGATGTGATTTCTTTCGTTCAAAGTACTTGGACGATGAATCCTTATGCAAAAAGTTTGAGTTGTGATTTTTGGACTGGCGCTATAGCTGGGACCTTTTTTATGTTGGTCGAAGGAATCCGCATCAAAATCAAATACCTTTATGTCTATTTATTGGCCACCGTGCTGATCGGATTTGCGTTTGCATTTCCCTTATTTTTATTTGTTAGACATCGTAAATTAGCCTAAATCATGGAAGAATATATCAATACATTTCCCGAAGCCACTCAGAAAATTTTACGTGAAGTTCGCGATGCGATACGTTCCGTGGTTCCAGAAGGGACGGAGGAAACGATGGCTTACGGAATGCCCACATTTAAATACAAGAAGAATTTAGTTCATTTCGCCGCGTGGAATAATCATCTAGGATTTTATCCAACACCCAAGCCTTTGGTCGTTTTTCAAGAGCGATTAAGTGACTACGAAGGCTCAAAAGGAGCTGTTAAATTTCCATATCATTTACCTATGCCCTTGGAATTGATTAAGGACATTACGCGATTCCGTATCGAGGAAGTAAGTAAATAAAAAATGGCTCAAGATTGAGCCATTTTCTTCTTTTCGATTTTTTCATTTCTGCCAAAGGATTTGAATCCTAATTCGGGCGAGTAACCGACCGAATTTTTAGAATAATATCCTTTTTCATTGAAAGGGCGTTTCCTAGGATGTTCTTTGCATTCCGTCGAGCAAGCCCCATCCATTTCTTTCAAACAAGATGGACAAATAGCTAAATGCTCGTTACATTCAGGATTCGCACAATTGACCATGTGATCAGATGCCTCATGACAAACATAGCATTTCGAAATAACCTCGGGATTAACTGAGTTAACGGATGTAGCAACCCGATTATCAAAAACATAGCAAGATCCATCAAAATCTTCGCCACCCTCTTCTAAACCATATTTAATGATTCCGCCGTGCAATTGATACACATTCGTGAAGCCTTTGTCTAGTAAATAAGCAGATGCTTTCTCGCATTTGATTCCACCTGTACAATAAGTTATGACCTTTTTATCTTTCAGATGTTCAATTTCTTGGACGTGATTGGGTAAATCACGAAGATTCTCCATATCAAAGGTATAAGCTCCTTTAAAGCGGCCTAATTCATGTTCGTAATTCGAGCGCATATCAACCAACACTACATCAGGATCGTTTTTCAACATCTCTTTGAATTCATTCGGCTTGAGATGTTTCCCCGTTTTTACGCGCGGGTCTACAGGTAGATCGGAATGAACCATTTCTGCTTTTACGCGAACATGCAATTTATTAAAGGTATGAGCTTCATGGGATTCAACTTTGAAATCAAAATCTGTTCCAGCAAAAATGGGGTCATTTTCTAACCACTTCATGTAGGCCTCGCAGTCGGCCTTAAGACCCGATACGGTACCATTTAAGCCTTCAGAGGCCACAATGATACGACCTAAGATGTTGTTTTCGATGCAAAAAAGATGGTGTTTCACTCGATACTCCTCTGGATTTGGGATTGGAGTATAGTTATAGTAAAGTAATACACTGTAAGGTTTCATTTTCAATATGATTTACAGATTAAACAAAAAATTTAGTGACGATGGGGAGATTCGAACTCCCATACCTAAAGCGGCACTACCACCTCAAAGTAGCGTGTCTACCAATTTCACCACATCGCCAAAAACGGTTAGTAAAATTACCAAATATTTACTTACTTGCC
>JACCDU010723863.1_pt1 | contig 28081 bp, 29 predicted proteins | sample 7446081 | NCBI WGS metagenome assembly JACCDU01 (sample SAMN15323447, study PRJNA562643) | freshwater metagenome | isolation source: river surface water | place: USA:Blue River Watershed | collected 2017-08-17
AATATCAAAAGCTAATTAACAACTTAGATTTAAGTAAAATTCAATCAGTTATTTTAGTGGCCCGTGGTACGTCAGATAACGCAGCACTATTTATGAAGTACTTAATTGAGACTAAAATTGGAATTCCATGCGGTTTGGCATCACCTTCTGTAGTGACAATTTATAAAACTAAATTAAAATTAAATAATTGCCTAGTGATTGCAATTTCACAGAGTGGGCAATCGCCAGATATCGTTACTTATACGAAAACTGCTAGCCAGGCAGGCGCAACAACGGTCTCTATGACTAATGATCCAAATAGTCCACTAGCCCAAGCAACAGATCTGCATCTGTATATTGAGGCTGAAAAGGAGTTAGCTGTAGCAGCAACTAAAAGCTATTCAGCTCAGTTATTGATTTCATATATTTTTGCACTTACTTGGGCAAATCAAGCGCTAAATCTAGACGCTCTAATTAGTCAAACTAGGTTACAAGTTGAAAATATTGCAAGTGTTGAAAACGCAGTATCAAAGTTTGACCAAAAATTTGGGGTCACGGTTATGGGTAGAGGCTTTGCTTATGCAAATGCTCATGAGGCGGCTTTAAAAATTCAAGAGACATTAAAAGTTCCTGTCGCTTCATTTTCTTCGGCAGATTATTTGCATGGTCCAATTTCGTCACTAACTTTGGATTCTAGAGTAATTTTGCTTGCCCCAGCTGGTTTCTCACTAGATTCAATCTCAGCTACCGTTGAGAAAATAAGAGCAATAACTAAAAATATTTTCTGGATTGGAAAGGGCGTTACTCCAAACACTGGTGAGGTTCTAATTGGTGGATCATCGGGTGTTAATGAAATCGAATCTGCAATTTCTGATGCTGTGATCTTGCAACAATTTGCAATGCTGCTAGCTTTAAAGAATGGCCTAAATCCAGATGCACCAGCTGGCTTATTAAAAGTTACGCAAACTATTTAAATGTTTTTAAAAGAAGGTGTTTATTCGACTTCACAAGCATTTATTGATGATAATTGGGTTGATGGTGGGATAAAAGTTTCAAACAGTAAGCTAATTTCTTATGGTGAGGCAGTAGGCAAGACTGGAGTAGCAATACCGGGATTTGTTGACCTGCAGGTAAATGGACATGGTGGAATAGATTTACTCCAAGCTCAAACTGTCGAAGACATAAGAAAGATATCCCAGTCACTATTTAACTTTGGCGTAGTAGCTTATTTACCAACATTAATTACTGGTCCAATTGAAAATCATTTCCGTGTGCTTGGTTTAATTGAACAGGTTCGAAAAGAACCAAAGGAAAATGAAGCCATTATTATCGGTACGCACTTAGAAGGACCATTTATTTCATCAAAAAAACCTGGTGTTCATCCAGTTGAATATATATTAGAGCCAGATATCCAACTACTTGGAGAATTTTTGCGTGCGGGAAAAATTTCACAGGTAACAATTGCGCCAGAGCTAACTAATTCACTAACAGCGATTAAATTCCTCTCTGACTCTGGAGTAGTAGTTTCACTAGGTCATTCCGATGCAAATGCTGCTCAAGCAACTGCTGGATTTGATGCTGGTGCAACCACAGTCACACACCTATGGAACGCAATGAAAAAACAGAGTGAAGGTGAAATAGGACTGGCTCAAATTGCATTAGACCGAGAAGATGTAATGATTCAATTAATTGTCGATGAGGTACATTTAGATAGAAAATTAGTAATTGAATCGATTAAAAAGTGTCCTAGAAGATTCATTCTGACTGTTGATGCGGTATCTGCTGCTGGTCTAGGTGATGGTGAATTTTCCTTTGGCCAAATCAATATAACTGTTAAAAACAATAGAGCGACTAGGTCTGATGGCACATTAGCTGGTGGTGTTGGAAGTTTAAAAAACTCTCTTTCACTTTTACTTGATTACGGTATTGATCTAACCGATGCGATCCAATCCGTCACATCTAGACCAGCAGATTTGATGGGAAGGTCTGATTTAGGGCGCCTAAATCTAGGCTCACCCGCACAAATTTGGTGATCTAGAACTGGATTTTTCTTTTTCACCCACCCCGCCTAAACTATCCCTCCTGCCTCGTAAGGGGTAAACCTGATTTAGAACAGATAAGTAGGTATCGCTTGGCCAAGAAAGACGGTGCAATTGAAATAGAAGGCACTGTTGCTGAAGCACTACCAAACGCAATGTTCCGAGTTGAGTTAACAAATGGACATAAAGTTTTAGCACATATCAGTGGAAAGATGCGACAGAACTACATTCGCATTTTGCCAGAAGATAAAGTGATTGTAGAACTTAGTCCATATGACCTCACCAGAGGTCGAATTATTTATCGTTACAAATAAATAATTTTTTAATCTTTAAAGTTGTTGGAAAGGTAATCGTGAAGGTTAAGCCAAGCGTGAAAAAGATTTGCGACAAGTGCAAAGTCATTCGTCGTAATGGTCGCGTAATGGTGATTTGCGACAACCTACGCCATAAACAACGTCAGGGTTAATTTAAAAAACGCGTGATACGACTTAATTAAGTTAAAGCTTAATTAAGACCCCCAGGCCGAAGGGCTGGGGCCAAATAAGAAATTATTTGGAGGTATTGCGGAGGACCTTTCGGATATTAGAAACAGGTTAGCAATATGGCACGTCTTGTTGGTGTCGATCTACCTCGCGAAAAGCGAGTTGAGGTCGCACTCACCTATATTTTTGGAATGGGTCTTACCCGTGCGCAAGCGACCCTTGCTGCAACTGGTATCTCCCCAGATGTTCGGGTTAAAGATCTTCAAGAGCCAGAGTTGGCAAAACTTCGTGAATTTATCGAAGCTAATTACAAAATCGAAGGTGATCTTCGCCGTGAGATAGCAGGCGATATCCGTCGTAAAGTTGAAATTCAAAGTTATCAAGGTTCACGTCACCGCAAGGGATTGCCAGTCCGCGGTCAACGTACTCATACCAATGCGCGTACTCGCAAGGGTCCACGTGTTGCAATCGCTGGTAAGAAGAAGGAGACCAAGTAATGGCCGCCGAGAAAACTAAGCCAGTTAAAGAGGCAGCTAAAGCTGCACCTAAGAAAATTAAAGCACGTAAGAAGGACAAGAAGAATGTTGCCTTCGGTCATGCTTATATTAAGAGCACATTTAATAACACCATCGTTTCTATTACCGATCCATCAGGTGGCGTAATTGCTTGGTCATCTTCTGGACAAGTTGGATTTAAAGGTTCTCGTAAATCAACTCCATTTGCTGCGCAAATGGCAGCTGAGGCTGCTGCTCGCAAAGCACAAGAGCATGGTTTAAAGAAGGTTGATGTATTTGTTAAGGGACCTGGCTCTGGCCGGGAAACTGCAATTCGCTCATTACAAGCAGCTGGTCTTGAGGTTGGAGCCATCGCAGATGTAACTCCAGCACCACACAACGGTTGCCGTCCACGTAAACCACGTCGAGTATAAGGAAAGGGAGAAAACTATGGCTCGCTATACCGGTGCAGATTGCAAAAGATGCCGTCGCGAAAAAGTAAAGCTCTTCCTTAAGGGCTCAAAGTGCGATGGTCCAAAGTGTCCAATTGAGTCACGTCCATATCCACCAGGACAACATGGCCGTGCTCGCTCTAAGGATTCTGAGTATTTACTACAGATGCGTGAGAAGCAGAAGTGCGCTCGCATTTACGGAATTTTGGAAAGACAGTTCCGTGGTTATTACGAAGAGGCTAACCGCTTACAAGGTAAGACTGGTGAAAACCTTTTGGTATTACTTGAAACTCGCTTAGACAATGTTGTCTTCCGCGCTGGCTTTGCTAAGAGCCGTGACATGGCACGCCAATTAGTACGCCACGGTCATTTCTTGGTTAATGGCAAGAGCGTAAATATTCCATCTTTCCGAGTCACACCTATGGACATAATTGATGTAGTACCAGCTTCGCTGGATACCACTCCATTTATTGTGGCCAGTGCTGAACTTGGTGAGAAGAGTGTTCCAGCATGGATGGAAGTTGTTGGATCAAAGATGAGAATCTTGGTTCACTCAGTTCCCACCCGCCCAGTTATTGATACTCAGGTACAAGAACAACTAATCGTTGAGCTTTACTCGAAGTAATCATTAATACAGAAGTACAGATTTACCAGCAGTAAAACTAAATATCGAAATAGCCAACCGGAAGATCAAATAGAGGGTCTTCCAGAACATACGGAGGAACACAGTGCTGATTGCACAACGCCCCATCCTCACTGAGGAAGTAGTAAGCGATTACCGTTCACGGTTCATCATCGAGCCGCTAGAGCCTGGTTTTGGCTACACCCTTGGTAACTCAATTCGTCGCACACTACTATCTTCAATTCCAGGTGCAGCTGTTACTGGAATTAGAGTAAACGGTGCACTTCACGAATTCACAACTTTAGAAGGTGTTAAAGAGGATCTAACTGAGATCGTTTTAAACATCAAGAACTTAGTTCTTTCATCAGACAATGATGAGCCATCACTTCTTTACATTCGTAAGAATGGCGATGGTGTTGTAACTGGTGCAGATGTTGCTGCTCCAGCAGGAGTTCAAGTCCATAACCCAGAGCTACACATCGCAACTTTAAACTCAAAGGCAAATCTTGAGATTGAGTTAACGGTTGAGCGTGGTCGTGGTTACATCACTGCTGTGCAGAATAAGCAAGCAGGTGGCGAGATTGGTCGAATCCCAGTGGATTCAATCTATTCACCAGTTCTTCGTGTTACTTACAAGGTTGAAGCCACACGTGTTGAACAACGCACCGACTTTGATCGCTTGGTAATTGATGTTGAAACTAAAAGATCCATGAAGCCAGCAGATGCAATGGCATCAGCCGGTAAAACTTTAGTTGAGCTATTTGGTCTTGCTCGAGAGTTAAATACCAACGCCGAAGGTATAGAGATGGGACCTTCCATTCAAGATGCAGCTTTAGCTGCGGATATGGCACTGCCAATTGAAGATCTTGAATTAACTGTTCGTTCCTATAACTGCCTAAAGCGTGAAGGTATCCACACAGTTGGTGAATTACTTTCACGATCAGAGGCAGATTTAATGGATATCCGTAATTTCGGCTCCAAGTCAATTGATGAGGTTAAAGCGAAATTACAATCTATGGGAATGCAACTTAAGGATAGCCCAGCAGGTTTTGATCCAACTAAGCATGCAAACTACGGAAGCAACGTTGACGATGAACTTGTCGACGAAGAGGTCTAGGAGAAAATATGCCAAAGCCAAGTAAAGGCCCACGTCTAGGAAGTGGACCAGCACATGAGAAATTATTGCTGGGTACCCTTGCAGCTCAACTTTTTGAAAAAGGAAAGTTGACTACAACCGAAGCTAAAGCCAAACGTCTTCGTCCATTAGCTGAGCGATTAATTACTCATGCTAAAAAAGGTGATCTTCCTGCTCGTCGTAGAGTGATGGCAAGAATTTCAAATAAATCAGTTGTGCACACATTATTTACTGACATTGCACAAAGATTTGCATCTCGTGATGGTGGTTATACCCGTATAACTAAAATCGGTCCACGCAAAGGTGATAACGCACCTATGGCAGTAATCGAAATGGTTGAATCTGGAACACCAGTAAAAAAGGTAGCTAAAAAAGCAGCAGCGAAAGCTGAGTAATAACGCAACCTAAATAATTATGACGCTACCCACTCTCAATCCCGAGAGTGGGTTTGCTCGTTTAAGGGTTGATTTAACTTACGATGGAACCAATTTTTCTGGCTGGGCCAAACAGCCAAACCAGCGGACAATTCAAGAAGAGTTTGAAAAATCCCTCTCAACAATTCTAAGAACACCTGTGGCCACAATTGTGGCTGGAAGAACAGATGCAGGTGTGCATGCAAATCATCAAGTTTTACATACAGATATTCCTGATAAGTCCCAGATCGATAATCTTACTTTTAGATTAAATCAATTACTCCCAGAAGATATTCGAGTTTTGAGTACCACATGGGCACCGCCTAATTTTCATGCTCGATTTACCCCAATATCTCGCACTTATCAATACAAAATACTTGATGGTGGACAAGTCACTACCCCATTGAATCGATATGACAGTGTGGAATGGTTTAGAAAATTAGATACAAACTTAATGAACCTGGGATCTAATTTATTGCTTGGTGAGCACGATTTCTTTGCTTATTGCAGGTATCGTGAAGGTGGGAGCACCATTAAAAACCTAATTAAATTTGAGTGGCGACGAGATGAAAATTCAACTGTAATTGGTGAGATTCAAGCTAACTCGTTTCGTTACAACATGGTGAGAAATTTGGTTGGGGCTGCAGTTTGTGTTGGCGAAGGCAGGTTTGAACCAAATTGGATGAGGAAAGTTTTAGATGAAAAAATTAGAGTTTCAGATAGTTATGTATTTCCGGCGAAGGGACTGACCCTTATTTCAATTTCATACCCAACTGAGGATCAATACTTAGATAGCTATAACCAACATTTAGCCCAGCAAGAAATTGATGAGGTTGAAGGCTGATATTTGAGCGGGGAACAAACTGGTTTTGACCCAAAGCCTCATCTGAAGGTAATCTTGCCCCTCTGGAAATGACCCGGTTGGGACAATCCTTAAATTAGAAAGCGAGATGCTCGTGCGCACTTTTACACCGAAGGCTGGTGAGATTACCCGTAGTTGGTATCTCATTGATGCTCAAGATGTTGTGCTTGGTCGTCTTGCAACTCATGCTGCAAATCTTTTACGCGGTAAACATAAAACTACTTTTGCCCCACATATGGATATGGGTGACTTTGTTGTAGTTATTAATGCCGACAAAGTTGCATTAACTGGATCAAAAAGTTCACAGAAATTTGCTCATCAACACTCTGGCTATCCAGGTGGTATGACATCAACTGTTTACTCAGATTTGTTTGAAAAGTTTCCAACTCGTGCTGTAGAAAAAGCTATCAAGGGAATGCTTCCTAAGAACTCGGTAGGCCGTTCTGCCGCGACTAAGTTAAAGGTATATGCAGGATCTGAGCACCCACATGCAGCACAAAATCCAAAAGTTTTTGAATTTAACCAAGTTTCACAGATAGCAAAGAAGTAATAGGAGCGTAATGTCCAACGAGAATTTAGAATCAGTTGAAGAGGATCTACCAACCTCATACAGCTCAAGTACGCCAGCTGCAGCAACAAATCGCAAAGCTATTACCGCACCTGGTGGTGGAGTTGGTCGTCGCAAGGAAGCGGTTGCAAGAGTTCGCCTAGTACCAGGATCTGGTCGATGGGTTGTAAATGGCAAGCCATTAGAGGTTTATTTTCCAAACAAAGTTCACCAACAATCAGTTTCTGAACCATTTAGAACTGTTGGCGCCGAAGGTACTTATGATGTTTTTGCTCGAATTAATGGTGGTGGAACTTCAGGACAGGCAGGTGCACTTCGTCTAGGAGTAGCTCGTGCATTAAATGAAATTGATGTTGATGCAAATCGTCCATCACTAAAGAAAATTGGCTTCCTAACTCGTGATGCTCGCGTAATTGAGCGTAAGAAGTACGGACTTAAGAAAGCTCGTAAGCGCTCTCAATACAGCAAGCGTTAATTCAAACTCTCTTAAAATAATCATGGCCCTCTTCGGCACCGATGGTGTTCGAGGCGTTGCTAATGTTGATCTAACAGCTGAACTCGCAGTTGATTTAGCAATTGCTGCAGCACATGTTTTAGGTGAAATTGGAGCATTTGAAGGCCATAGACCCAAGGCAATTGTTGGTCAAGACTCTCGGGCATCTGGCGACTTTCTTGAAGCCGCAGTTGTTGCTGGGTTAACAAGTGCTGGTGTTGATGTTTATCGAGTTGGAATACTTCCAACACCTGCTGTTTCCTTTTTAGTTAAGGAAAGTGGAGCCGATCTTGGTGTAATGATTAGTGCATCGCACAACCCCATGCCAGATAACGGAATTAAATTCTTTGCCAAAGGTGGCGATAAATTAGCTGATTCACTAGAAGCACAAATTGAAGCCAGGCTAGGCGAGCCTTGGGATAGGCCTGTTGGTTTAAATGTGGGAAGAATTATTGAAGATACTGAGGCGAAAAATAAATATATCTCATATCTACTATCAACAATTAGTACTCGATTAAATGGAATTAAAGTTGTAGTTGATTGTGCAAATGGGGCTGCCTCATACACAGCACCGCTAGTTTATGAAAAAGCTGGAGCGATCGTGACAGCAATTTCTGCTACCCCAACTGGCTGGAACATAAATGAAAATTGTGGATCGACACATTTAGATAATTTAATTAAAACAGTAGTTTCTACTAATTCTGATCTAGGAGTGGCTCATGATGGGGATGCCGATCGCTGTCTATTTGTAGCAGCAAATGGTGATGTAATTGATGGCGATTTCATCTTGAATATCTTGGCAAATCAGTGGCTATCACAGGGAAAGCTAAATAAAAATACAGTTGTTGGAACGGTCATGAGTAATTTGGGCTTTGTAAAATCCATGGAGTCAGCTGGTATTTCGGTTGAGAAAACAGCAGTAGGTGATCGTTACGTTTTAGAAAAAATGTTAGAGCACAACTTTAATTTGGGTGGAGAACAATCTGGACACATAATTATGAGAGATTTTTCAAATACTGGCGATGGGTTGCTAACCGCACTTCAGGTTATGCAAGTAATAGTTAACTCACAGAAATCTTTGAGTGATTTAGCATCGAGCATGAATAAATTTCCTCAAGTATTAATTAACATCAGTGACGTTAAAAAAGATCTGCTGGGATCTTCTGAAAAAATAAAGCAGGCAATTCTTGCTGCAGATCAGGAGTTAATGGGCAAAGGTAGAGTTTTAGTTAGAGCTTCAGGCACAGAATCAATAGTTCGAGTGATGGTTGAAGCAAATGAATTGCAATTAGCGCAAAAAATCGCTGATTCATTAGCGCAACTAGTAAGATTAGAGCTTAAGTAAAGGGAGTTAAAAATGTGCGGCATTGTTGGCTACACCGGTAAAGACTCCGCACTAACACCAGTAATTGAAGGCCTTCGTCGCCTGGAATATCGCGGATATGACTCAGCTGGAATTGCAATACCAGCTGAAATTGGAAAGCCATTATTTATCGAAAAAAGGTCAGGTAAGCTAAAAAATTTAGAAGATGCTCTTGGAAAAACTCCAAAATCTAAAAGTGGAATTGGCCATACCAGATGGGCAACCCATGGTGGGCCAACTGATACTAATGCACATCCTCATTTAGATAATGAAGGAAAGTTGGCATTAATTCATAATGGAATAATTGAAAACTATGAGCAGCTTAGATATGAATTAGAGAAAAAGGGGCATAAATTTAAATCTGAGACTGATACAGAATCTGTAGTGCACTTGCTAAGTGATGCCAGAAAAGAAAATAATGGTGACCTTGCAGCTGCTATGCGCCAAGTTTGTAAGCAACTAAAAGGCTCATTTACTTTATTAGCAATTCACGCAGATGATCCGACACATATTGTGGGTGCAAGACGTAATTCTCCATTGGTAGTTGGAATTGGCGATGGTGAAAACTTTCTAGCCTCCGATGTGGCTGCATTTATTTCACACACTAAAAAGGCCCTAGAACTAGGCCAAGACCAAGTTGTAGAGATAACACCTACTTCAATAGAAGTTACAGATTTGTCAGGACAGAAAGTTATGGGCAAAGAGTTTGAAATTTCATGGGATGCAACTGCAGCAGAACGTGGTGGCTTTTCACACTTTATGCTTAAGGAGATATATGAGCAACCAAAAGCGATTGCGGATACTTTAATCGGTAGATTATCTGGCTTAGATTTGAAGATTAAGTTTAAGAAGTTCAACAAGATAGTAATAATTGCGTGTGGAACTGCTTACAACGCTGGGTTAGTTGGAAAATATGCAATTGAAAAGTGGGGAAATATTCCAGTAGATGTAGAGCTTGCCTCAGAATATCGATATCGCGAGCCAAGTTTAGATAAGAAAACTTTAGTAATTCCAATTTCTCAGTCGGGTGAGACGATGGATACTTTGATGGCACTTCGTTACGCTAAATCAAAAAATGCCACAATACTTTCCGTTTGCAATACGAATGGTTCCACTATTGCCAGAGAATCAGATGCAGTTTTGTATACCCATGCTGGCCCAGAAATAGCTGTAGCTTCTACTAAAGCATTTGCTACGCAACTTATTGCCATGTATCTGATTGGCTTAGAGGTGAGTAGACAATTAGGTACTTTAACGAAGAATGAAATAAAACAAATAAGTGAAGAATTAAATCAGCTACCTGCAAAAGTTGAGCAAATACTTGAAACTGTTGAACCGTTGCGTCAAACAACAAGAAAATTTAAATCAGCTGAGTCAGTTCTATTTCTTGGAAGACATGTTGGATATCCAACTGCTTTAGAAGGAGCTCTTAAGTTAAAAGAACTTGCATATATGCACGCTGAAGGTTTTGCAGGTGGAGAGCTTAAACATGGACCAATTGCTTTAATCGATCAGGGAACTCCTGTTGTGGCCATTATGCCAACCCCTGGGTCACTATTAGCAGAAAAGATGGCAAGTAATATTCAAGAAGTAAAGGCTCGAGGCGCCATAGTAATTGTTATAAGTGAATCTGATTTTGCAGGTGCTGATCATTTGATTCGAATCCCAAAGGTGAATCAATTAATGCAACCAGTTTTATCTGTTGTTCCCCTTCAGGTTATTGCCTACGAAATGGCAGTAGCTAGAGGTAATGATGTTGATCAACCCCGTAACTTGGCTAAGTCTGTAACTGTGGAGTAAAAATGCCCGAAGAGAGAAAAAAGCAGAAAAACTCTGCATTAAAACTTACAATTCTATTTGTTTTTCTATACGGATTAGTGACGCAACAAGTTCTAGCCAATACTTGGATACGAAGGTTAGATGAATGGATCTATGAAAGAGATTTTTTATTAATAACTCCAGGCAAAACACCAACTCTGGTAATGCTTGTAGATGATTTAGGATTAAGAAGTATTACAGCAATTTTCTTAATTATAACTGCAGTGATTATCAGCCGTAGATTTAAATCTTGGCGTCCAATTAACTTATCTATACTTTCACTAATTTTATTGAATTTAGTTGTTGGTGCGTCCAAATTGTTATTTGGAAGGACTAAACCAAGTTCTGGTTTCGATTTAGTTTTTACCGACAGTGGGCTTTCTTATCCATCCGGACATGCTGCCAATGCAATATTAACTTGGGGAATGTTGGCCTACTTAATTTTTAGATACTCACACAAACAACCGTTTGAGGGAATCAGACTGACTTGGTTTGTAGCGATCATAACTACTGGAGTATGCCTCGCATCTTTATATAGAAATACCCATTGGTTTTCGGACTTATTAGGTGGCCTTTTTATTGGTTCTGCACTACTAGTGCTAATAATCGCGATAGATAGATCAATAAGTTCTAATCGCCAACCTTCATAAAGCAAAGTAGGCTTATTACATGAGCAGAGCCGTTGCTGAAATTAATCTAAATGCAATCGAAAGTAACTTAAAATTTATAAAAGGTAAAACAAACGCTCAACTGCTTGCAGTAGTCAAAGCAGATGCTTACGGGCATGGGTTAATCCCAATTTCTAAATCTGCAATCGAAGCTGGAGCTAATTGGTTAGGAACAGCTTTGTTAGAGGAGGCAGTAACTCTAAGAGAAAATGGAATCAAAGTTCCAATTATTGCCTGGCTAACTCCTTGTGGCGAAGATTTTAAGTCTGCAATAAATTTAAATATTGATTTATCAATCTCATCTCTTGAAGTTCTAAATGAAATAATCGATTCAAGTGCTCAGCTAGGAAAAAAACCTAGATTACATATAGAGATAGATACTGGTATGAGCAGGGGTGGTGTTGGAGATGATTGGGATAGTTTTGTAGGTGAAGTCAGTAAATTGGTAAAAGATGACAAAATTAGCTTGGTTGGTGTTTGGTCACATTTTGCAAGAGCAGATGAACCTTTAGAAAAAATGAATTCGCAACAACTATCAATTTTCACTGATCGAGTAACTAAACTGATTAACTCCGGTATAAAACCTGAGTTTTTACATATTGCAAATTCAGCAGCAGCTTTAACATTTAAAGACGCACATAAGAATATTATTCGATGGGGTATTGGATTATATGGATTAAGTCCAGATGTAAATTACATGGGTGACTCTATTTCAATTGGTTTAAAACCTGCTATGAAGCTAAAAGCAAAGTTAAATCTTGTAAAAAAAGTTAAATCTGGTTCTACAGTCGGCTACGGTGCAACAGCAGTCGTTAAACAAGATACAAAGTTAGGAGTTGTGACTTTAGGATATGCAGATGGCATTCCAAGAAATGCGAACAATTTGGCAGGAGTTTTTGTCTGCGGTAAGCGGGCGCCATTAATAGGACGGGTTTCTATGGACCAATTTGTAGTTGACCTTGGCATTGAATCCTTAGCAAAAACTGGGGATGAAGTGATCGTTTTTGGTGCGGGTAATGATGGTGAGTACACAATTGATGAGTGGGCCAAGGCTTGCGGAACTATAAATTATGAGATTGTTACCCGAATTGGTCCTCGTGTGCCTAGAATCTACACTCGTGAGTGAGAACAATTTACTGGCGATCAAATCTTTATCAGTCAGTTTCGGTGGCTTAAAAGCCCTATCAAATGTTGATTTGAATTTGAATAAAAATGAGGTAGTTGGATTAATTGGACCAAATGGTGCCGGAAAGACAACTCTATTTAATGCCTTATCTGGATTAGCAGATGTTGAGTCTGGCGAGCTAGAAATTAATGGAAAAAAGCATGCCTGGCCAAAACCTCATGAATTAGTAAACCTTGGAATTTCACGAACTCTTCAAGGTGTGGGGTTATTTCCGGAGTTATCTGTTTTAGAAAACGTAATGATTGGGGCAAACAAAACTGCTAGAAGTGGCTTAATTTCCTCAGCTTTAGGTTTAAGTAGCAAAGATGAGACAAAGTTAAAGCAAAAGGCACTAAGTGCGTTAGAAAGAGTTTATGCATCTGGGATTGCAGACCAAAGAGCTGACTCTCTGGCATACCCTGTTACTAAGCGAGTAGCTATTGCAAGAGCTTTAGTAAGTGAGCCAAAAATTTTATTACTTGATGAACCAGCCGGTGGACTTGGAGCTCAAGATATTGAATGGATGAATATTTTGATTCACAATCTAGCAACCCAGTGCTCGGTAATTTTAGTAGAGCACCATATGGATGTGGTTATGTCTGTCTGTGATCGCTTGTATGTTTTAAATTTTGGTCAAGTGATCTCATCTGGTGAAGTAGAAGAGGTAAGACGTGATCCTGCAGTAGTTGCGGCCTATCTAGGAGTAAACAATTGAGTCTTATTGTTTCTAATTTAACAATTGATCATGGCGCAATTCGAGCCATAAATAATGTTTCGTTTCAGGTCCCAACTGGGCAACTAACTGCAATTATTGGCGCAAACGGTGCTGGTAAAACGACATTGCTTAGAACCTTATCCGGTTTAAAAGAGAGTAAGTCAGGATCGGCAACTTGGAATGGCACATCAATTCTTGGTAGAAAATCTGAAGATTTGGCTAGGTCAGGAATAATGCATGTATCGGATGGAAAATCAGTTATTGCAGAGTTAACTGTGAAGGAGAATTTGGCTCTAGCAGGTCTTTGGCGAAAAGATAAAAAAGATGTTGCAAAAGCTACGGATGAGGTTATTGAATTATTCCCAATTTTAGGCCAAAGACTTTCGCAAACATCCGGCTCTTTATCAGGTGGAGAACGGCAGATGTTGGCTATTGGTCGCGCATTGGTTGCAAGACCAAAACTTTTATTACTTGATGAACCTTCCCTAGGTTTGGCACCACTAATTGTTGAACAGATATTTCAAACGATTAAGTCTTTAGTAGCAAAAATGAATTTAACAGTGGTCTTAGTAGAACAAAATGCCATGGGGGCATTAAAGATTGCAGATGAAGGCGTAGTTCTTAATTTAGGTACGGCAGTTGCTAGCGATTCTGCTAAAAACTTACTAAACGATCCGGCAGTTAGAACTGCCTACTTGGGGTTCTAGATGCTTGAATTTGTCACTGCGATATTAACCTCGCTATCTACTGGAGCTATCTATGCTCTTATGTCCACGGCATTAGTTTTAGTTTGGCGATCTACTCGAGTCATAAATTTTGCTCAAGCAGGCCAAGCAGTATTAACCACATATATTGGTTATGAAATTACTACTAGGTCTGGCTCTTACTGGATTGGATTTATTGCAGCAGTGCTAAGCGGGGCATTAATCGGTGCCGGTATAGATAGATTTTTTATGCGACCAATATTTAAGCGAGTTAAATCTGGCCCAATCGTAATGATTGCACCTGTTGTTGCCACGCTTGGATTATTGGGAATTATTCAGGCCATCGTTGGATTTATTTGGGGATTAAATTATCTAACAATTGCTGCCCCAGTTTCCACTGAGGGCATTAAAGTCTTTGGCTCTGTAATTGCATTTAGCCCATTTAATTTGATGGTCTTAATATCAGTTACCTTAAGCATGATTTTACTAACTATTTTGTTTCAGAAAACTAATTTAGGTCTTGCTCTTCGAGCATCGGCCTACTCGCCAGAGATTGCAAAACTTTCAGGAATTAAAGTTGAAGCCATTAGAACTATCGGCTGGGCATTGGCTGGTGCAGCTGGAGGTTTAGCAGGAATGCTTTATGTACCAGGATCTTATCTGTATCCAAATTCAATGGAGGTCTTACTTGTATTTGGATTTATCGCTGCAGTAATTGGTGGCTTAGATAGTTTATTTGGTGCAGTAGCTGGTGCAATGATTTTAGGCTTTGCTATTAATTTTTCAACTACTTACATAAGTTATAAATTAGTATTCCCAACTGCATTTGTAATATTGATATTGGTGCTTTTAATAAAACCAGGTGGAGTATTTTCAAGCAAAAAAGGTAGGAAAGATTAATGGTAAAGCTCTCACCTAACCGTAAGCGATTGTTCGCTTTTATTTTACTTGGATGGGTACTACTTTTAATTTCTGATCGAGTAGGTGAATTACGTCAGTACCAAGGCTCATTCGTTGCCATGTACGCCTTGGCAATAGCCTCAATTATTTTACTAACCGGTTATTCAGGTCAGTTATCACTTGGCCATAGTGCTTTAATGGCAGTTGGAGCTTATGCCGGTGCGCTTTCAATAAATAATTTAAAACTACATCCTGCAATTGCACTTATAGTTGCCGCACTCGTTGCTGGTGTTTTTGGATTATTTTTAGGATTTGTAGTTGCAAGATTAAGTGGTCCGTATTTAGCAGGCACCACATTAGCTCTAGCTGTTTCACTGCCAACAATTGCAAATCAATTTCCAATTTTAGGTGGTGAACAAGGCATAGTTTTTGATATCGGAACTCCACCACAAAGATTCGGTGAAGAGTTTTCACAATATAAATGGTTTTTTTGGATTAGCAGCCTTGCGGCATTAATTTCTATCTGGATGCTCTCAAACTTGTTGGCATCAAGGTATGGCAGAGTTTTTCGGGCTCTCAGAGATAACTCAGTTGCTGCTCAACTTTCAGGGATAAATGTTGGGCGTCTAAAGGCGGTTGCATTTGCCATTAGCTCAGGTATAGCAGGACTTGCAGGGGGCCTATTGGTGATGCTGATAAGTGGTGTTTCACCCAGCGCCTTCCCGCTTAGCCTCTCATTTGCTTTGCTTACCGGTGCGGTTGTTACTGGCGTGTATAACCTAAAAGGTGTGATGCTAGGGGGGTTGGTTTTGGTGGCTATACCTGAAATCGCCGAATCGGTAGTATCGCGCATAGGAGGTTCAGAGGGATTCACTACAACCTTGCCTGGTTTTATGGTGAGCGCACTACTTATTTTGGCGGTGCTCTTTACACCAAATGGACCCGGACAATTACTACATCACCACAAGAAAAAGCATTAAATTCAAAGCAAGATAACTAGATAGGGAAGGAAATAAATGATCAGAAATACTCGCATGAAACGACTTTCAATCGTTTCAGCGGTAGCAACAGTAGGAGCGTTGGTTTTCAGCACGCTTCCTGCACAAGCTGCTACCCCAGGTGTTAGCGCAAGAGAAATTAAGCTGGGTTACTCCGGCCCACTAACTGGTTCTGCCGGTTTAGTTTACGGAAAATTACCAGGAGCTATGAAGGCTTACTTCGATCACATTAACGCTAATGGCGGAGTTTATGGTCGTAAAATCAAGTTAGTTTCAAGAGATGATAAGTATTTACCTACTCTTGCAGCAACTCAAACTACAAATTTAATTTTAAATGACAGAGTCTTTGCATTAGTTGGAGCTCTAGGAACTGCAACTCACAGCAAGGCTTATGTTGCAGCTCAACTTGCTAAGAATAATGTTCCAGATTTATTTGTGAATACTGGATTTAGTGGATTTGCTAACAAAGCTAAATATCCAACCACATTCACAATTCTTCCAAGTTATGCCATGGAAGCAAAGATTATGGCTAAGTTCATTAAGGACACACCAACACTTGCTCCACAAGCATCATTCTTGATCGCTCAAGATGATGAATTTGGTGTTGATGGCGTTAATGGATTTGCATTAGCAGGACATAAATTTAGCGCTGCTCCTACTTTGTACCCACAGGGTGCATTAACACCAGCACTTGCAGAGGGTGCACTTACAAGATTAAGTGCAGTTCCTGGCAAGCCAGTACTTGTACTATTTGGAACCACTGATTCAACTGCCACGATTCTAAAGGCAGCTGAGAAGTTATCTCTAACTAACAAGTTCACGTGGATTGCTGGTTCAGTCGGTGGCGATGCCAACACATTACTTGCTCTCGGTGTAAAGCCAGCGACAATTAATGGCGCACTTGCAGCATCATTCTTCCCAGATGCTAAAGATACAACTGATCCATATGTAAGTGAGTTTATAAAAATCAATACCAAGTACAACAAGGGTGTCTCATTCGACAACGTAGTACTTCAAGGTATGAACTCAGCGATGTTAACTGTCCAGGCACTTCGTGCAGCTGGAAAGAATCTAACTCGTGCTGGCTTAATTCGCGCCATTGAAACCAAGGGTGCAAACTTTGCAAGCGCAGGACTTGTGCCATTGAACTACTCAGCAACTAGCCGAGTAGGTTATAACGGTTACTGGTTTGGTCAGTTAAATGAAAAGGGTGAGCTAAAGCCATTTGGTGGAAAGCTTTCAATTTATACAACTGATTCAACATCTAATACAGCACCAACTGCTTCCTCATATGAGCGTAAGCCAGTTCCTAAGAATGGGGTACCAACAAACTCATGAAAAATCTAAACCTTAGAAAGAGCTTGGTAGCTCTATCAACTTCAGCACTTATTGCTGCACTAGCAGTGGCGATTCCGTCAACAGCAAGTGCTGCTGGACCAACTTGTAGTGAGGTTGCCGCGGCGGTTAAGTACAGCGCTCGCAATACACAACTTTGTTCTGGTGTGGATCAATTTGGCGCAAAGTATGAGATTGCAATGCCAAAGAAGTTCAATGGAACTTTAATTGTCTACTCACATGGCATTCGTTACAACGTTAACCTGCCACCACTGCCAGTAATTGCACCAAGAGGTTCAGTTATTGATGACTCACCAGCAATTGCACCGTCAGCAGAGGTAGCAGCTGCATTGTTAAAGCAAGGCTTTGCCCTTGCTGGTTCAGGTGTTCAGACACAAGGCTGGAACGCTTCTGAGCAAGCTCTAGCAAATGTAATTCTGATCGATACTGCGTATGCAAAATTTCCAAAGATTGATCGAGTAGCTGCTTGGGGTAACTCTCTTGGCGGACTTTCAACTCAATTAATGGCTGAGCAAAACCCTGGCTTAGTGGAAGCTGTTGCTCCACTATGTCTTGCTGATTCTGCTTTGGCAGAAATTACAATGGCTGGCGATTTCTTGTGGGGATTGAAGACTTTATTTGATCCTTCAATTAAGGCAGTTGGCTACTCAGCTGGTGAAGCAGGTTATAGAGAAATGCTTGGCGATTTAGGTAAAGTCCTTGGCGTTCTTGGATCTTTGCAGGCTGCAATTGCTGCAAATCCAACTGCACCAGCATGGCCTGCAACCTCAACTGCGCCAGCAACACTAAAGGGAATTCCAGTACGAAGTGCAGTACTGCTTCTTGGATTAATCTCAGGTGTTTCAACTCAATCTAAAACTTATGATGCATCAAGCGGTCCAAAGGGTCCACTTGAGACAACATTTGGATTAGCAATTAGTCCAGCACTAGCAGTACTTGAGAATGGTGCTCAAGCTGCAGTCCTAGCAGTAATTGCAAATTACGATTTAGAGTTAAGAGGTGGTGGAATTGTCTTTGATAACTCAACTACTAATTACTCAGCTCGTTTGGGAGATGATGGCGATGTATATGCCGCTGCGTTATCTGGAAAAACTGCGACCGCAGGAATGTTGGGTTATTTAAATGCACTAAACCCAGCTGCTCCTCGAGTTAAGGCAGATGCAGCAGCTGTAGCACGCATCAAGGCAATCGGAGAGATACAGGGAACAATCACTGTTCCAACCATTACCTTAACTGCAACTGCAGATCACATCACTCCTCCAGGTGCAACGCAACATCTCATTAATCAATACAACGCAGCGATTGCAAGTGGAAACAGCAAGAAGGGTCTTCTAGTAAATATCTGGAATAAGCCTTCTGATGAGTACACAAAATTCGATTCAGCAGGACGACCAATTACTCCTGCAGTCGACCCAAGCGGAACAGGACACTGTAACTTCACAACTAATCAGTATTTGATGGTTGCGAAATTGTTAACAGATTCAGCGAAGTCTGGAAAGGCGCCATCAGCTAAAACTGTGGCAGCTGCAATTAGAAAAGACAAGAACTTATTTGTGGATCCAAATTACACGGCTCCATTGCTTAAGTATCGTCAATAACTAATTAAGTAAAAGGGGCCTCAGTTTCTGAGGCCCCTTTTTTTATCTATAAACTACTCTTAATCATGAAAATCGATATTGGTTCAATACAGCAGATGCAGGAACTTGGCACAAAAATTGGCCAGCAATTAAAAATGGGTGATGTAGTGGTCTTAACAGGTGAACTGGGATCAGGTAAAACTTTATTGACTCAAAGCATTGCTTCAGCTTTAGGCCATACCGATATTACCTCACCAACATTTGTAATAAGCAGAGTTCATAAAGGAATTCCAAATCTTGTTCACATTGATGCATATAGATTATTAGATCTGGGAGTGAGTGCATTTACTGATTTAGATTTAGAGGGCTACTTAGCATCAAGTGTTTTTATCATTGAGTGGGGAGCTAGTTTTGTTTCGGTCATAACAGATGAGTACCTTGAAATTAAAATTGAACTTGGCGATTTAGAAAACCAAAGAATTGTTGAAATTGATCCTGTAGGTAAACGATGGAATGAATTTAAAGTATGAGCATAACGTTAGCAATTGACACCTCTACTTCTAGAACCTCTGTGGCGTTGATTAAGAATAATGAAGTCTTGTTTAATAAATTCCACGATGATCCAATAGCTCATGGTGAAGTCTTGCCCAAACTAGTTGCTCAAGCATTAGGGATCGAAACAGAAATTGATTTAGTTGTTGTTGGTATGGGACCTGGTCCATTCACAGGACTTAGGTCAGGTATTGCATTTGCGCAAAGTTTTTCATTTGGTCGCGGAATTAAATGGATTGGGGTTTGCTCACTAGATGCCATGGCAGCTGGAATTAAGGAAAGTGATTTTTTAGTTTCAACTGATGCCAGAAGGAAAGAAAGATTTTGGGCTCGGTACATAGGCTCAGTCAGAGATGGTCAACCTCAAGTAAGCAACATAAATGAGTTACTAAAACTTAATTTACCCATATTTAGCGAAGGTGATTATTTTCCTGATCCAGTTCAACTTGCAAAATTAGCTAAACTTAATGATTCAATCACAAAACCAATTTACATCAGAAAACCTGATGCATATCCAGTTCCTAAGAATATAAAGTTTAGAATAATGACAAATCTTGACTTGATTTCTGCTAGTGCTATTGAAAAACAGGTATATGGAAAAAGCGCATGGAGTCTTAATCAATTTAAAGAAGAGTTTTCAAAGGTGCCAAAAAGTGCACAATACTTAGTTGCAGAATTAGATGGTGAAGTTATTGGATACGCCGGAATAGTTTTTAATGCAGATGTTGCAGACATTCACACCATAACAGTCATTGATTCGCGGCGAAGGAAAGGCGTCGGCCGTGAGTTGCTAAAGCGAATGATTGATTGGGCCCGAAGTAAAAAAGCCGATTCGGTCATGCTAGAAATGCGCTTAGGAAATGATGAAGCTAGACCGCTTTATGAGCAAATAGGGTTTGTAGAAGTTTCAAAGCGGGAAAATTATTACGCACCTGGAGTGACTGCTGTTGTTATGCGCAAGGAATTAAAATGAGTCCAATTGTTCTTGGAATTGAAACTTCATGTGATGAAACTGCAGTTGGAATTGTTAATGGTAGAAACCTATTAGCAAACGTTATTTCATCGAGTGTTGAAGAACATGTCAGATTTGGTGGCGTAGTTCCTGAAGTGGCTAGCAGAGCGCATCTTGAATCTATGCAGCAGGTAATTAATCAGGCATTGTTGGATGCAAAAATTAAGATATCTGATGTTGATGCCATAGCAGTTACGGCTGGACCTGGATTGATTGGCGCGTTGCTAGTTGGAGTAAGTAGCGCCTCTGGTTTAGCATTAGCATTAAATAAACCGCTCTATGGGGTTAATCATTTAAATGCACATATTGCAGTTGATACTTTAGACTCTCAAGAAGAATTCAGACCTAGTATTGGTTTACTAGTAAGTGGCGGACATTCATCAATTCTACAAATTAATAATTTAGTAACAGATGTAATTGTGAAAGGTTCAACAATTGATGATGCTGCAGGTGAAGCTTTTGATAAAGTGGCAAGAATTATGGATCTAGGATTTCCAGGAGGTCCATTGATTGATCAACAATCAAAATCTGGAAATAGGGATTTAATTAATTTTCCAAGAGGCTTAACCCAAGGAAATGAAATTGAAAAGCACAAGTTTGATTTTTCTTTCTCAGGATTAAAGACGGCTGTTGCTAGATATCTAGCGCAAACTCCTAACCATAAGAAGGCAGATGTAGCAGCTTCATTTCAAGAAGCGGTAGTAGATGTTTTAATCAGTAAATCATTACTTGCTTGTAAAGAGTCAGGTATCGATAATTTAGTGATTGCAGGTGGAGTGGCAGCAAATAGTCGACTCCGAGAGCTGGCTAGACAAAGATGTGAAAGTGCCAAAGTTAGACTTCGAATACCGCCGGCCTCTCTTTGCACAGATAACGGAGCCATGGTGGCCGCACTTGGCTCATTAGCTATTACGCAGGGTGTTAGGCCATCTACAATCAGTGTATCGGCTGACTCCGCCGCCGGGGTTAATCAGATCATTTGGGCGTAAATACCCTGCCAAGTTGCTCCTAAAGGCCTAGCCCCTTAAAGTTGGCTTTAGCACTCTAAGCCTCCGTGTGCTAAATAGGCCCTGAGGCAACATGAGTAAAAAATTTATCAAGACAAGCAACTATGAAGGAGTATGAGTATGGCAATTTCAATCAAGCCCCTAGAAGATCGCATTGTCGTGAAGGCAAATGAAGCAGAACAAAAGACTGCGTCTGGGTTAGTTATTCCAGATACTGCCAAAGAGAAGCCGCAAGAAGGAACTGTTATGGCAGTTGGCCCTGGCCGTTTTGAAAATGGCAATCGCATTCCTCTAGATATTAAAGAGGGTGATGTAGTTCTTTATTCAAAATATGGTGGTACTGAGGTTAAGTACAACAATGAAGAGTACCTAGTACTTTCTTCTCGTGATGTACTAGCAATTATTGCGAAGAAGTAAATATGAGTAAATCACTTCAATTTGATGAAGCAGCTCGACGTGCAATGGAGCGTGGAGTAAACATCCTTGCTGACACAGTCAAAGTAACTCTAGGGCCTAAGGGTCGTAATGTTGTTATTGCAAAAAGCTATGGAGCTCCATTGATCACAAATGATGGTGTGACTATTGCAAAAGAGATTGAATTATCTGATCCAGCTGAAAACATGGGTGCTCAACTTGTTAAGCAGGTTGCGGAAAAGACCAATGATGTAGCTGGAGATGGAACTACTACTGCGACAGTTTTAGCACAAGCGATGGTTAAAGAAGGTCTTCGTAACTTAGCTGCTGGAGCTCAGCCAATGGAGCTTAAGTATGGAATTGAGCAAGCCGTTTCTGCAATCACAGAGGCGCTAAGAAAAAATTCAACTACCGTAAGTGGAAAGTCACAAATTGCAGATGTTGCGACTATTTCAGCCCAAGATAAAGCAATTGGTGATTTAATTGCTGAAGCCATGGATAAAGTTGGAAAAGATGGCGTTATAACTGTTGAAGAGTCATCAACAACTGGACTTGAGCTTGAATTCACAGAGGGTATGCAATTTGATAAAGGTTATATTTCTCCTTACTTTGTAACCGATGCAGATCGCATGGAAACCATTTTAGAAGATGCATATATCCTGATTTCAGGTCAGAAAATTTCTGCGTTGAGTGAAGTATTACCAGTTCTTGAGAAGGTCGCTCAGGCAAGTAAGCCACTTTTGATTATTGCTGAAGATGTAGAGGGTGAAGCCCTTTCTACTTTGGTGGTAAACCGTATGCGTGGAACCTTTGCATCAGCTGCTGTTAAAGCACCTGGTTTTGGTGATCGTCGAAAGGCTATGTTGCAAGATATTGCGATTTTAACTGGCGGTCAGGTTATTTCAGCAGAGGTAGGCCTAAAGCTAGAACAGATTGATATTTCTATGCTTGGAAAAGCTCGCCGGGTTGTAATCTCAAAAGACAACACAACTATTGTTGATGGATCTGGCAATAAGAATGATGTTGCTGCTCGTGTTACTGAAATTAGACGAGAGATTGAAAATACTGATTCAGATTGGGATCGCGAAAAACTACAGGAGCGAGTTGCAAAACTTGCTGGTGGAGTTTGTGTTATCAAGGTTGGTGCACATACCGAAGTTGAATTAAAAGAGAAAAAGCATCGCTTAGAGGATGCGATTTCAGCAACTCGCGCAGCAGTAGAAGAAGGAATTGTTGTTGGAGGTGGAGCAGCATTAGTACATGCCGCAACTGCTCTCGATAATGATTTAGGCTTTGAAGGAGATCGTGCTGTAGGTGTTCGTCTAGTTCGTAAAGCATGTGATGAGCCTCTTCGCTGGATTGCTGAAAATGCTGGTCAAGAGGGTTATGTTGTAGTTTCTAAAGTAAGGGCAATGAAACCTAATGAAGGTTTTAATGCCTATTCAGAAACTTATACTGATCTTGTAAAAGAGGGTGTAATTGATCCAGTTAAAGTAACCAGATCTGCATTGGCTAACGCAGCCTCTATCGCAGCAATGTTTATTACAACTGAAGCTTTAGTCTTTGAAACTCCAGAAGAGAAAAAGGATGAAGCTGCAGGACATGGGCACTCACATGGACCAGGTGGGCACTCACACTAAGTAGATTAAGTTAAGTAGGTTCTAGAGGTCTTAGTTCTAAAAGTAGGATTAATCGAATAACATCATTCGGTGAAAACTACCACGCTAGCCGTTGATTGCGGTGGCACTGGAATTAAGGCCTCTATTTTTAATGAAAAAGGAAAACTTCTTTTTGATTTTCCTTATCTAAAAACTCCATACCCATTATCGCCAAATTTGTTAATTAAAATAATTAAAGGATTTTTAACTACAGATTTCAAAGTAAACCGTATAACTGTTGGACTGCCTGGAATGATACGGCAAGGCAAAGTGATTGTAATTCCACATTATATTAATAAAAATGGCCCTAGGAGTTTGCCAGATCCAAAATTAAAGCAGGAATGGTTTGGATTAGATTTAGAAAACAAACTTAAAATGCAATTAAAGATTCCAGTTTTAGTACTAAATGATGCCGAGGTACATGCTGCTGCTGTAATTACGGGAGTCGGTTTAGAGACCGTTTTAACTTTTGGCACAGGACTAGGAAGTGCAATTTTTATGAATGGAAAACTAAGTCCTCATCTTGAAATATCGCACGCAACGATTCGATATGGAAAATCTATTGATTCTTGGATAGGTGAGAGTACAAGGCGGCGATTAGGAAATCGGTTATGGTCTAGGAGAGTTAAGACCCTTATTGAAGAGCTATATCCAATGATAATTTGGGACAAGTTATATATTGGTGGTGGAAATGCACAACGCATATCCAAATCTACTCTTCAATCTTTTGATTATAAGGTGAAGCTGATTCCAAACTCAGCCGGGGTTGCAGGTGGAGTTAAAGCCTGGAATCTATTGGCTTAGATTTCATTCAATTACTTTAAACAGATACGATTGGTTATATGTCTGATATTGAAATAGGCCCCGGTAAGCGCGCACGAGCGGCATATTCTTTTGATGATATTGCGATAGTGCCATCTAGAAGAACTCGTGATCCTCAAGAAGTATCAATTTCATGGCAAATAGATGCATATAAGTTTGATCTACCTTTTTTAGCAGCTCCAATGGATTCAGTAGTTTCACCAGAAACTGCAATTTCAATTGGAAAAGCCGGTGGTCTTGGCGTTTTAAATCTTGAGGGTATTTGGACTAGATATGAAGATGCCGAAAAACAATTATCTGATATGGCAAAACTTTCTGATGAAAAAGCTATAAAAAAAATGCAAGAAATTTATTCAGCTCCAATTCAACCAACACTTATTAAAGAAAGAATTGCTCAAATTCGTTCAGCTGGTGTCACAGTTGCTGGGGCACTTTCTCCACAACGGACTGCTGAGTTTCATAAAGCGGTAATCGATGCAGGAGTTGATATTTTTGTAATTCGCGGAACTACTGTTTCTGCAGAGCATGTCTCTGAAAACTCAACACCTTTAAATCTAAAGAAATTTATTTATGAATTAGATGTTCCGGTAATTGTTGGAGGCTGCGCAACTGCGCAGGGCGCCTTACATTTAATGAGATCAGGCGCAGCTGGAGTTTTAGTCGGATTTGGTGGTGGATCAGCACACACCACAAAAACAGTTCTAGGAATTTCAGTTCCTATGGCATCTGCTGTTGCAGAGGTAGCTTCAGCTAGACGTGATTATTTGGATGAATCTGGCGGCAGATATGTACATGTAATCGCAGATGGTTCTGTTGGATCAAGTGGGGAAATTGCAAAAGCAATTGCATGTGGTGCAGATGCCATAATGATGGGGTCACCACTTGCAAAGGCTGCTGAAGCTCCAGGAAATGGTTGGCACTGGGGATTAGAAGCTCATCATGCTCAATTACCAAGGGGCAATCGAGTAAAGGTTGGAACAGTTGGCTCGTTAAGTGAAGTACTAACAGGTCCATCAAACACCTCAGATGGTTCTATGAATTTATTTGGTGCACTTAGAAGATCAATGGCAACCTGTGGCTATTCTGATTTAAAAGAGTTCCAAAGAGTAGAAGTCGTCGTTAAACCTTAATAATCTGAGAAAGTACTTAAAGTTGGATAGTAATTATCAATAACAGTCCCAATTTTTTGGGTATTACAAACTTATTGATTAAACTAAATCCTATGTTTAAAACAAAAATAACTATCTTCTCCTTAACTATTTTTGTTTTATCGTTATTTCCAATTACGAACGCAACAGCTGCTCCAAGTAATAAGCCTTTTAAATTGAATTGTAAGAGCACTAAAGCAAAAGGACATACAGTAAAAAATGTAACACTACCTGAGGTAAAAGCTCCATTTAAAAACAGAATTATTAACTTGTCCACCAATTGTGGCGAGATTGTGATTGAAGCATTTGGTGTAAATGCTCCAGTCACGGTAACTGCAATGACTGCGCTAGCTAAAGGTGGATTTTTTGACCAAACACTTTGCCATAGATTAACCACTGAAGGTATATATGTATTGCAGTGCGGTGATCCAACTGCAACAGGTAGGGGTGGGCCTAATTTCTTCTATAATGATGAAAATTTACCGCCAGCAACTGACGATAACTATCCTGCCGGAACAGTTGCAATGGCTAACTCTGGTGCTAACACAAACGGCAGTCAATTTTTTATTGTTTATGAAGATACATCACTATCGCCAAACTACACAATTTGGGGAAAAGTTGTAAGAGGTCTAGAAATTGTTAAGGCGATCGCAAAAGATGGTGTGGTTGATGGAAAAACCGATGGATTGCCTAAACGCAAAATTGCAATTGAAAGAGTTAAAGTTCGCTAATTAGTATTAACGATTTTAAATATTTCAGCCACTGATCCTTTAGGTAGATTATTCGCCTCAGCATTTTTTTCGCCCCACTCTCGAACCATTTTTTCTAAGTTCTCATTATGAGCAGTCTGGCTAACATGACTATGCAGTGCCTTCATTTTTTTATCAAAAGTCGAAGTTATATCTACAAAATGATCTGGACTTGCAGATGACATCACCCAAACTTCTCTAACCCGCCAAGGTTCTAGCCCTTCAATCTTAAGTAAATCTTCAAATGCAAAGGGATTTCTAGAGTCTGGATAAACTGCTTGGATTGCGGCCTCACCGGCAGCCATATGATCGGGGTGAGAGGCAAATAATCTATCCCAATTTCTTTCAGGAGATTGGATAACCATTCGATCTGGTTTTGTGATTCTAATTTGTCTAACAATATCTTTTCTTAGCTCTATAGTCGGCACAAGCCATCCATCTCGATAATTCAAAAAAGTTATATCGCTTACACCAACAGCTAAACCTGCTTGTCTTTGCTCATGTTGTCTAATTTTTGGCATATCTTCACGGGGAACATTTGGATCTTCTCCACCTTGATCGCCATTTGTACAAATGCAGTATGAAACTTGGATACCTTTGGCGGTCCATTGGGCAATTGTTCCAGCTGCACCAAAATCACAATCATCAGGGTGTGCAGTAACTACTAATACGCGCTTGATTTCACTGTCATCTAATGGCTTCATTGGAGACAAGATTACCGCAGCAAATCTACTTGTCTTACCCACCGATAGACTTAGCAATATGTCTGCACTTACACAGGGTTTAAACCCAAATCAACTAGCTGCGGTTAAAAATGAAGGCTCACCACTGCTGGTTGTAGCCGGTGCTGGCTCTGGAAAAACTAGAGTTTTAACTCGAAGAATTGCCTACTTATTGGCTGAACGAAATGTTGCACCGTATGAAGTGTTAGCAATTACTTTCACGAATAAGGCAGCTGGAGAAATGAAAGAGCGGGTAGCTGAACTTGTTGGAGAGCGTGCAAAAGTTATGTGGGTTTCAACTTTTCATTCTGCATGTGTTCGAATTTTAAGAAAAGAGGCTGCATTACTAGGATATACAAATTCGTTTACAATTTATGATCAAAGTGACTCTCTCAGATTAGTCACATTAGTTATGCGTGATTTAAACCTGGATGAAAAACGTTATGCACCAAGAGCTATAGCATCACTCATTTCTCAAGCAAAAAATGAGTTGATGGGACCTGCGGATTATTTAAATCAGGCTAAAGATCAGTTTCAAGAAATAGTTGCACAAGTCTTTAATGTGTATCAAAAGCGGTTATCAGGAGCTAATTCCATGGATTTTGATGATCTAATTTCAAAAACTGTTGAGGTGCTACAAAGATTTCCTGAGGTTAAAGCTAAATATCGATCTAGGTTTAGACATGTTCTAGTCGATGAGTATCAGGATACAAATCATGCGCAATATGTATTAATTAAAGAGCTTGTTGGGTCAGAGAAAGAGGGATTTCCGCCAGCTGAATTATGTGTTGTTGGTGATGCTGATCAATCTATATATGCATTTCGGGGTGCAAATATAAGAAATATTTTACAATTTGAAGTTGATTACTCGAATGCTAAAACAATTTTGTTAGAACAAAATTATCGATCAACTCAAAATATCTTAAGCGCTGCAAATGCGGTAATTTCAAATAATGAAGGTAGAAAGGAGAAAAACCTTTGGTCTGATGCGGGAAGTGGTCCGTTAATTACTGGTTACGTAGCTGAAAGTGAGCATGATGAAGCAGATTTTGTAGTGCGACAAATTGCAAGGCTTCGTGATCTAGAAAAATCTAAGCCAGGTGATACCGCCATTTTTTATAGAACAAATGCCCAATCTCGCGTATTTGAAGAGGTATTTATGCGAATTGGTATTCCATATAAAGTTGTTGGTGG
>JACCDU010650757.1_pt1 | contig 28005 bp, 20 predicted proteins | sample 7446081 | NCBI WGS metagenome assembly JACCDU01 (sample SAMN15323447, study PRJNA562643) | freshwater metagenome | isolation source: river surface water | place: USA:Blue River Watershed | collected 2017-08-17
AAACCGGTGATCGCTTTGGGCGTGTCCATGGCCAAAGGCGGGGACATCATCAAGCTGGGCCATTCTCTGCAAGAGGCAACCGCGCGGATTGAAAAAACATTGCCCGCTGGTGTGAGCTTGGCGCAGGTGCAAGACCAGCCCCAAGCGGTGGCACGCTCGGTGGGCGAGTTTGTGCGCGTGTTGATTGAGGCGGTGCTGATTGTGTTGGTGGTCAGCTTTGTGGCTCTGGGGTTGCACAAAGGCGGTCGCTACGGTTGGTATGTGGACATTCGCCCTGGCTTGGTGGTGGCCATCACCATTCCTTTGGTGTTGGCCATGACGTTTTTGGCCATGCACTACTGGGGCATTGGCTTGCACAAAATCTCGCTCGGTTCGCTCATCATTGCGCTGGGTTTGTTGGTGGACGACGCCATCATTGCGGTCGAGATGATGGTGCGCAAAATGGAAGAGGGTTACGACCGCGTGCGCGCGGCCACCTTTGCGTATGAAGTCACGGCCATGCCGATGTTGACCGGAACGCTCATCACGGCGGCGGGTTTCCTGCCCATCGGCATCGCCAAATCGACCGTGGGTGAATACACCTTTGCGATTTTTGCCGTCACGGTAATTGCATTGATTTTGAGCTGGTGGGTCTCGGTCTACTTTGTTCCCTACCTGGGCACCCTGTTGTTGCAGGTCAAGCCGCATGATGCGCACGGCGGCGAGCATGAGTTGTTCGATGGCCCGTTTTATGCCAACTTTCGCCGTGCGGTGACCTGGTGCGTGGAATACCGCTGGAAAGCGATTGGCATCACCGTGCTGTTGTTTGTCTTAGGGCTGGTGGGCATGAGCCGTGTGCAGCAGCAGTTCTTCCCAGACTCCAGCCGCCCCGAAGTATTGGTGGACTTGTGGTTCCCCGAGGGCACCTCCTTCAAGGTGAACGAGGCTGTGACGCACGCAGTAGAACAGCGCTTGCTGACGCAAGAAGGCGTGGAGTCCGTGAGCACTTGGATTGGCTCTGGGTTGCCGCGTTTTTACTTGCCTTTGGATCAGGTGTTCCCGCAAGCCAACGTGTCGCAAATCATGGTGATCCCCAAAGATTTGAAGCGCCGTGAATCCTTGCGGGTGGAATTGCCCACGTTGCTGGCGCAAGAATTTCCAGAGGCGCGGGCCCGCGTCAAGCTCTTGCCCAATGGGCCGCCTGTGCCCTATCCGGTGCAGTTCCGTGTCATGGGGGCAGACCCTCTGGTGTTGCGCCAACGGGCTGACGAGGTCAAAGCAGTCATGCGCGCCAGTGCTGTCACGCGCGGCGTGAACGACAACTGGAACGAACCGGTCAAGGTGGTCAAGCTCGAGATCGACCAAGCCAAAGCCCGCGCGTTGGGCGTGACCAGCCAGTCGATTGCGCAAGCGACCCGTACCTTGTTGGTGGGCTCGACGGTGGAGCAGTTCCGTGAGGACAACAAACTCATCGACATCGTGCTGCGCCAACCGGTGGACGAGCGTGATGCGATCAGCGATTTGACCAACGCCTATATCCCGACGGCTTCTGGACGGATGATTCCTGCCACGCAAATCATCAAGCCCGTGTTCGCCTGGGAGCCTGGGGTGATGTGGCGTGAAGGACGCGAATACGCCATCACGGTGCAAAGCGACATCGTCGATGGCTTGCAAGGTGCCACGGTGACTAAGCAGCTGTTGCCCGAGTTGAAAAAACTCGAAGCGCAGTGGGCGCAGACGGGTGCAACGCCTTATCGCATTGAGGTGGCGGGCGCGGTGGAAGAAAGCGCCAAAGGCTCGAGCTCAATTTCGGCTGGCATGCCCTTGATGTTGTTCATCACCTTCACCTTGCTGATGTTGCAGCTGCACAGCTTCAGCCGCGCGGTGCTGGTGTTTTTGACCGGTCCTTTGGGCTTGGCCGGCGTGGCGGGTGCTTTGCTGGTACTGGATCGTCCGTTTGGCTTTGTGGCTTTGTTGGGCGTGATTGCCTTGATGGGCATGATTCAGCGCAATTCGGTCATCTTGATTGACCAAATCGAGCAAGACCGGGCCAGTGGCATCCCGGCCTGGGAGGCAATTGTGGAGTCTGCCGTGCGTCGTTTGCGTCCCATTGTGCTGACTGCCGCGGCCGCCGTGTTGGCCATGATTCCGCTCACACGCAGCGTGTTTTGGGGCCCGATGGCTGTGGCCATCATGGGTGGCCTGATCGTGGCAACCGTGCTGACGCTGTTGGCACTGCCCGCCATGTACGCCGCATGGTTTCGGGTGGAAAAGCCGTCTAAAATGCGCGGTTGACCGATTTCAAGCGGGTGGTCTTTTGGGACCGCCCGTTGTTGTTTTGAAAAACCCGCGCGGGTGGCGAAATTGGTAGACGCACCAGGTTTAGGTCCTGACGTCCGCAAGGATGTGCGGGTTCGAGTCCCGCCCCGCGCACCATATCTTTCTGACAGCTCGTCTCAGAGACGGCTGTCGACCATGCCAATTTAGGAGAAACCACATGGCTGTGACCGTTGAAACTTTGGAAAAACTGGAACGCAAGATCACCTTGACGTTGCCCGTCGATGTCATCGCGAAAGAGGTGGACACTCGCCTCAAGCGCTTGGCTCGCCAAGTCAAAATTGACGGTTTCCGTCCCGGCAAAGTGCCCATGAACATCGTGGCCCAGCGCTACGGCTACTCCACCCACTACGAAGTCATGAACGACAAAGTGGGCGAGGCCTTTGCCGCTGCGACCAACGAAGCCAAGTTGCGCGTGGCCGGCCAGCCCGCGATCACCGAAAAAGAAGGTGCGCCTGAAGGTCAAATGTCGTTTGACGCTGTGTTTGAGGTGTACCCCGAAGTGAAGTTGGGCGATTTGGCCAGCGTTGAAGTGGAAAAAGCGTCAGCCGAAGTGACCGACGCGGCGATCGACAAAACCATCGAAATCTTGCGCAAGCAACGCCGTACCTTCGCTCAGCGCGGTTTGGACGGCGCAGCACAAGACGGTGACCGCGTGACCATCGACTTCGAAGGCAAGATCGACGGCGAACCCTTCCAGGGCGGCAAAGCCGAAGCCTTCCAGTTCTTGCTGGGCGAAGGCCAAATGCTCAAAGAGTTTGAAGACGCTGTGCGCGGCATGAAGTCGGGCGAAAGCAAGACTTTCCCCTTGAACTTCCCCGCTGACTACCACGGCAAAGACGTGGCTGGCAAGCAAGCTGACTTCTTGGTCACCTTGACCAAGGTCGAAGCTGCTCACATGCCTGAAGTGACCGACGAATTGGCCAAGTCTTTGGGCGTGGCCGATGCCACTGTGGCAGGTTTGCGTGCTGACATCAAAAACAACCTCGAGCGCGAAGTGAAATTCCGCTTGTTGGGTCGCAACAAGCAAGCTGCGTTGGAAGCCCTGGTCAGCAAAGCTGAACTCGACTTGCCAAAAGCCAGCGTGCAAGCCGAAGTCGATCGCATGGTCGAAGGCGCGCGCGCTGACTTGAAGGCCCGCGGCATCAAAGACGCCGACAAAGCACCGATTCCTGATGATGTGTTCCGCCCACAAGCTGAAAAGCGCGTGCGCATGGGCTTGGTGGTGGCAGACTTGGTTCGTGCCCACGAATTGCACGCCACACCCGAGCAAATCAAAGCACACATCGAAGAATTGGCTTCCAGCTACGAGAAGCCTGCTGAGGTGGTGCGTTGGTATTACAGTGACATGAGCCGTTTGGGCGAAGTTGAAGCCATCGTCATTGAAAACAACGTGACCGACTTCATCTTGTCTAAAGCGAAGGTTACTGCCAAGGCGGTATCGTTCGACGAATTGATGGGTCAAGCCTGACCTTTCTTCGTTCACAAGGAAACAACATGAGCGCACTGGAAACACAAGCCTTGGGCATGGTCCCCATGGTGATCGAGCAGTCGGGCCGCGGCGAGCGGTCTTACGACATCTATTCACGTTTGCTCAAAGAGCGCGTGATCTTCTTGGTGGGCGAGGTGAATGACCAAACCGCCAATCTGGTGGTCGCTCAGTTGTTGTTCTTGGAAAGCGAGAACCCCGACAAGGACATTTCGCTCTACATCAACTCGCCCGGTGGTTCGGTGAGTGCTGGCATGTCGATCTTCGACACCATGAACTTCATCAAGCCCGATGTGTCGACGCTGTGCATTGGCATGGCGGCCAGCATGGGCGCGTTTTTGCTGACGGCAGGTGAGAAGGGCAAGCGTTTCTCGCTGCCCAACTCCAAGGTCATGATTCACCAGCCTTTGGGCGGCGCCCGTGGCCAAGCAACGGAAATTGAAATTCACGCCCGTGAAATTTTGAAAACCCGTGACCAACTCAACCGCATCTTGGCCGATCGCACGGGCCAGCCGCTCGAGAAAATCGAGCGCGACACCGAGCGTGATTACTATTTGAGTGCAGATGAGTCGAAAGAGTACGGTTTGATTGATCAAGTGATCAGCAAGCGCGGTTAATATTCGAGGCACATCTTCTAAAGCATTTCATGGCTGATAAAAAAGGCGCTTCAAGCGAAAAAAACCTGTACTGCTCTTTCTGCGGCAAGAGTCAGCACGAGGTGAAAAAACTCATCGCAGGACCCTCGGTCTTTATTTGCGATGAATGCATTGACTTGTGCAATGAAATCATTCGTGACGAATTGCCTGAGGGGGACGCGGCGCAGCTCACACGCAGCGACTTGCCCACACCAGCCGAAATCAAGGCCAACCTCGACAACTACGTGATTGGCCAAGAACCCGCCAAGCGGGCCTTGTCGGTGGCGGTTTACAACCACTACAAGCGTCTCAAGCACAAAGAAGGCGCCAAGAAGGACGATGTAGAGCTCTCCAAGAGCAACATCTTGCTGATTGGTCCCACCGGTTCAGGCAAAACCTTGCTGGCGCAAACCATGGCCCGCATGCTGAATGTGCCGTTTGTCATGGCCGATGCCACCACCTTGACCGAAGCCGGTTATGTGGGCGAAGACGTTGAGAACATCATTCAAAAATTGCTGCAAAGCTGCGAATACGATGTCGAGCGCGCACAACGCGGCATTGTCTACATCGATGAAATCGACAAAATTTCGCGCAAGTCTGACAACCCCTCCATCACACGTGATGTATCGGGCGAGGGCGTGCAGCAAGCCTTGCTCAAGCTGATCGAAGGCACGATGGCCAGTATTCCACCTCAGGGTGGCCGCAAGCATCCCAACCAAGACTTCTTGCAAGTGGACACCACGAACATCTTGTTCATCTGTGGCGGTGCATTTGCGGGCTTGGAAAAAGTGATTGAAGCCAGAACCGAGGCCTCGGGCATTGGCTTTGGCGCCACTGTTAAGAGCAAGCAAAACCGCAGCCTGACCGAAGTGTTTGGCGAAGTGGAGCCACAAGACATCATCAAGTTCGGTCTGATTCCCGAACTGGTGGGTCGCATGCCTGTGGTAGCGACCTTGGCTGAATTGACCGAAGACACCTTGGTGCAAATCTTGACTGAGCCTAAGAACGCGTTGGTCAAGCAATATGGCAAACTGCTGGCGATGGAAGGTGCTGAACTTGAGATTCGCCCCGACGCCCTGCGCGCCATTGCCAAAAAAGCCTTGGCACGTAAAACAGGTGCTCGTGGTTTGCGATCTATCCTTGAACAATCGCTGATCGACACCATGTTTGAGTTACCTAACGCGAGCAATGTTGAAAAAGTGGTGCTGGAAGCAGCAACCATTGACGAAAACAAACCCCCCTTGTTGGTGTACCGAGAGGCCGCCAAAAAGGCTTGATGATTGATCTCGGGGACGGCGACAACGCTGTCCCCTTTTTACTGGAAGGCTGACCATGTCTGGACAACCACCGTTACCCGCTACCCCGATCGAGCTACCGCTCCTGCCTTTGCGCGATGTGGTGGTGTTCCCCCACATGGTCATCCCCTTGTTTGTGGGCCGCCCCAAGAGCATCAAAGCGCTTGAAGCGGCGATGGCCGATGAGCGCCGCATCATGTTGGTGGCACAAAAAGCCGCAGCCAAAGATGAGCCGGCGGTCACCGACATGTTCGAAGTCGGCTGCGTGTCGACCATTTTGCAAATGCTCAAGCTGCCTGATGGCACCGTCAAGGTGTTGGTGGAAGGGCAGCAACGCGCCAAAGTCGATGGCATCGAAGATGGTGAATCACATTTCACCGCCCATGTGACACCCATTGAAGTCGCGCCTGCTGAAGTGGGCAGCGAGGTCGAGGCCTTGCGTCGCGCGGTGATGCAGCAGTTTGACCAGTACGTCAAACTGAACAAGAAAATCCCACCCGAAATCTTGACCTCCATTGCCAGCATTGATGACCCCGGTCGTCTGGCGGACACCATCGCTGCGCACTTGCCGCTCAAGTTGGAGAACAAACAAGTCGTGCTCGATTTGTCGCCTGTGCGAGACCGTTTGGAAAACTTGTACGAGCAGTTGGAGCGCGAAGTCGACATCTTGAACGTCGACAAAAAAATCCGTGGCCGCGTCAAGCGCCAAATGGAAAAGAACCAACGCGATTTCTATTTGAACGAGCAAGTCAAAGCGATTCAAAAAGAACTCGGCGAAGGCGAAGAGGGCGCAGACATTGAAGAGATCGAGAAAAAGATCAAGTCCGCCCGTATGCCCCAAGAGGCGCGCAAAAAAGCCGATGCTGAGCTGAAGAAACTCAAGCTCATGTCGCCCATGTCAGCTGAAGCAACCGTGGTGCGCAACTACATCGATGTGTTGGTTGGATTGCCATGGAGCAAGAAAACCAAAATCAAACACGATTTGGGCAATGCCGAAAACGTGTTGAACGAAGACCACTACGGTTTGGACAAAGTCAAAGACCGCATCCTAGAATACCTCGCGGTGCAACAACGCGTGGACAAGGTCAAAGCCCCCATCTTGTGTTTGGTGGGCCCTCCTGGCGTGGGCAAAACCTCACTCGGCCAATCCATTGCCAAAGCCACGGGCCGTAAGTACGTGCGCATGGCCTTGGGTGGCATGCGCGACGAAGCCGAAATTCGTGGCCATCGCCGCACTTACATTGGCGCCATGCCTGGCAAAGTGTTGCAAAGCCTGACCAAAGTCGGCACGCGCAACCCCTTGTTCTTGTTGGACGAAATCGACAAGCTCGGCACGGATTTCCGTGGTGATCCTTCCAGCGCTTTGTTGGAGGTGTTGGACCCTGAGCAAAACAACAAGTTCGGCGACCACTACGTCGAGGTCGATTACGACTTGAGCGATGTGATGTTTGTGGCCACCTCTAACTCCATGAACATTCCGCCCGCGCTGTTGGACCGCATGGAAGTGATTCGTTTGTCGGGCTACACCGAGGACGAAAAAACCCACATCGCTGTGAAGTACCTGCTGCCCAAGCAGATGAAGAACAACGGTGTGAAAGAGACTGAATTGGCGGTGGAAGAGTCTGCCGTGCGCGACATCGTGCGCTATTACACCCGTGAAGCAGGCGTGCGTTCGCTGGAGCGCGAACTCTCCAAAATTTGCCGCAAAGTGGTGAAGGCTTTGTTGCTCAAGCAAATGCAAGCGCAAGTCAAAGTCACCGCTGATAACTTGCCTGACTTCTTGGGCGTGCGCAAGTACAGCTATGGCCGTGCCGAGGCACAAAACCAAGTGGGCCAAGTGGTGGGTCTGGCATGGACCGAAGTGGGCGGCGATTTGCTGACCATTGAGGCCGCCATCATGATTGGCAAAGGCACGATCACCCGCACCGGTTCTTTGGGCGATGTGATGAAAGAGTCGGTCGAAGCCGCACGCACGGTGGTGCGCAGTCGTTCACGTCGTTTGGGCATTTCCGAGGAATTGCTCGAAAAGCGTGACATTCACATCCACGTGCCAGATGGCGCCACACCCAAGGATGGTCCTAGCGCTGGCGCGGCCATGACCACCGCCTTGGTGTCTGCACTCACTGGCATTCCTGTGCGGGCCGATGTGGCGATGACAGGCGAGATCACCTTGCGTGGCGAAGTCACGGCCATTGGTGGCTTGAAAGAAAAGCTGCTGGCCGCTTTGCGTGGTGGTATCAAAACCGTGTTGATCCCAGAAGAGAACGTCAAAGATTTGCAAGAGATTCCAGAAAACGTGAAAAACGGTTTGGAAATCGTGCCCGTCAAATGGATCGACAAAGTGCTTGAAATTGCGTTGGAAAAAATGCCAACGCCTTTGCCAGAGGATGTGCCTGTGGTGGCCAACCCCGCCACGGAATCTGCGGCGAAAGCCGAGGCGATCAAGCACTGAGTTTTTTCTGGCGCGCCTGCTGCAGGGCAGAAAAAATGCGCTAGAATATGGCTCTCATGCGGGAATAGCTCAGTTGGTAGAGCGCAACCTTGCCAAGGTTGAGGTCGCGAGTTCGAGCCTCGTTTCCCGCTCCAAATTCGAAAAGGGAAGCTCCAGCTTCCCTTTTTCGTCAAAGCAGATGGCGCGATAGCAAAGCGGTTATGCAGCGGATTGCAAATTCGTCCAGCCCAGTTCGACTCTGGGTCGCGCCTCCAAGATTTCCCTTGTGAAATCAACAAAAAGCCCCGTCAGGGGCTTTTTGTTTTGGATAACATGTATTGAACAAATACAGGAGAGCCAATGGACGTCGCAGAACGCAACACTGAAGCCCGCGAAGGCATGCTTTCCTGGTCTGCTGAAGAACGTCAAGTGCGCCAGGATTTGGCGGCTGCCTACCGGTTGGTGGCGTTGTATGGCATGGATGACAGCATCTACACACACATCTCTGCGCGCGTACCAGGAAAGACGGATCAATTCTTGATCAATCCGTTTGGCATGCTGTTTCGCGATATCACAGCTTCCTCGCTCGTGAAGATTGATTTGGACGGCAAGCTGGTTGAGCCCAGCGCCTATGACGTCAACCCCGCCGGTTTCACCATCCACAGTGCCGTGCATGCCGCCAGACATGATGCGATGTGTGTCCTGCACACGCACACCGTGGCGGGGGTGGCTGTTTCTTCGCTGGCGTGTGGCTTGCAGCCTTGTAACCAGTGGGCGCTGCAATTCCATGACCGGGTGACGTACCACGACTTTGAAGGCATTGCGCTCCATCATGAGGAGCGCGTGCGATTGGTTGCTGATCTGGGGCCTCGCTCGCGCGCCTTGATTTTGCGCAACCATGGGCTGGTCACGCTGGGTCGCAGCGTGGCCGAAGCGTTCATTTTGATGCACAACCTGGAACGCGCCTGTCGAGTCCAGGTCGCCATCCAAAGCACGGGGCAAGCGGTTTACCCTGTGGGCGAGGACGTTCGCGAACTGACGGCCAGCCAATATGAAAGCGGCGACACCAATCGTCTCGCCTCTGCGCCCGCCGATCTTTATGCACGTGAATGGCGATCCATGTTGCAACGTCTTGCGCCTGCATCTACGACGGCCTATTCCGACTAATTTTCTGTCTTACTTGCTTGAACGACTCCACCCCATGAAAGTTATTTACAGCGACCAGCACACGGGTCACGATCCGCAGCACTTCATTGTGCGCGGGCGTCTGAAGCGCAGCAACGAACAACCCGAGCGTGGCACTTTGCTGCTCAAAGCGGCCAAGCATGCCGGCCACGACATTGTGTCGCCCCAGGACTACGGCGCAGGTCCACGAGCAGCCATTCACACGCCGCAATACCTGCACTTTTTGGAGACGTGCTGGGAGCGCTGGCAGCAGCTGGACGGGGCCTCCGAGGAGGTGATGCCCAATGTGCATCCCTTCCCAGGGCAACCCTTCACCTACCCCGACAGTTTGGTGGGTCAGGCGGGCTACCACATGGGCGACATGGCCTGTGCGGTTGGTCGCCACACCTGGCATGCGGCCACCTGGTCTGCCCATGTGGCCACGCATGCGGCACAACTGGTGCTCGACGGCGAGCGGGCTGCCTATGCCCTGTGTCGCCCGCCTGGGCACCATGCGTATGCGGACCGTGCCAACGGGTTCACCTACTTGAACAATTGCGCCATTGCCGCACAGCACTTGCGCTGCAAATACGACAGGGTCGCGATTCTGGACATTGATGTCCACCACGGCAACGGCACGCAAGGCATCTTTTGGCGCCGAAAAGATGTGCTGACTATTTCTTTGCATGGCGACCCGCATTTCTGCACACCTTTTTTCACCGGCCATGCACATGAGGTGGGTGAGGGTGATGGCCTGGGCTACAACCTGAACCTTCCGCTGGCGCGTGGCACACGCGATGATGATTTTCTGGCTGCTCTGGCCAAGGCGCTTGTGACCCTGAAAGCCTTCGCCCCTGGTGCGCTGGTTGTGGCCCTGGGGCTGGACGCACACGAAAACGATCCCTACCAGGCCTTGGCGGTCAGCACGCCCGGTTTTGCGCGCATTCTGGCGGAGGTCGCGCGCCTGGGTCTGCCAACTGTTCTGGTGCAAGAGGGCGGTTACTTGTCGGAAGATTTGGGGTTGAATTTGGTCAGTGCGTTGAGCGGGTTTGAGGGGGCGGCGTGACGTCGACCAGCGACTTGGATGCCGACATCCGTACTGCCTTGCCCGAAGCCGCTGTTTTGACGGCGCAACCTGCACCCGTCGCCACCGATTGGGCGGCGGCGTTGTTGCACCGCCTTTATGGACGCTCAGGCCAGCTCACCCCCCTCAGCGGCGAGCGGGACGCCAACTTTCTTGTGACCCCTGCGGATGGCAGCCCACGCTGCATGTTCAAGCTCTCGCACCCCGATGAGGCTGTGCTGGTTGCAGACTTCCAGACCCAGGCCTTGCTGCATATTGCCGCGACCGACCCAAGCTTGCCGGTTCAACGCTTGTTGCCTGATGTGCAGGGCAGCAGATCGGTTGAAATCCAGGATGCGCAGGGACGCACACGCGTGGCACGCTTGTTCAGCTACCTTGAAGGCCTGCCGATGCCGCAAGCGCAAAGGTCCGCTGCACAAAGGACCAGTGTGGCTCGCATGCTGGCGCGGCTGGATCTCGCACTGGCCGGGCTCCAACATCCTGCCGCAGAGCTTGAATTGCCCTGGGATATTCAGCGTGCCGAGCGTGTGCGACCTCTGCTGATGCATGTGCCGGAACCGGAACGTCGTGCAATGGCTCAAGCGGCATTGGACGGATTCGAACATCGTGCCAAACCTCTTTTGGTTGGACTGCGACGTCAACCCCTACACAACGATTTCAACCTTTACAACTTGTTGGTCGATCCGAGCGAGCCTTCCCAGGTGTCAGGCATTCTTGATTTGGGTGACATGGTGCATGCGCCGCTGGTCAACGATGTGGCTGTGGCGGCTTCTTACCACCTGGATCAAAACGGTGATGCACTGGGCACGATTGCCCAGTTTGCGGCTGATTACCATGCTGTGGCACCCTTGAGCACCGACGAGACTTTTGTGCTGCTTGATCTGGTGCGCGCACGTTTGGCGATGGTGGTCGCGATCAGTGGCTGGCGTGCTGCGCGTCAACCAGACAACGCGGCCTACCTCATGCGCAACAACGCGATCTCGTGGGCCCGGCTGAGTGCGTGTGCCGATTTGCAGCCGGAACAAGTGCAGGAGGCCATCGAAGCCGCTTGCCGTACCCAGGACCCGTTCCATGCCTAAAGTTTCCTTTGACGAACAACTGTTGGCCCGCCGTAGTCGGCTGCTGGGGCCTGCCTATCGCCTTTTTTATGACGAGCCATTTCATCCGGTGCGCGGGGAGGGGGTTTGGCTCTACGACAAGGCAGAAACGCCCTGGCTGGATGCCTATAACAACGTGGCCTGCGTGGGGCATTCCCATCCACAGGTCGTAGATGCCATTGCGCGCCAGGCCGCCACATTGAATACCCACACGCGGTATCTGCATGAAGGCGTTTTGGACTATGCCGAACGTTTGCTGGCCACCATGCCCGAGGCACTGAGCCATGCCACCTTCACCTGCACAGGCAGCGAAGCCAATGACTTGGCTATGCGCATTGCAACAGCTCACACGCAGGGAAGCGGGCTGATCGTCACCCAATTCGCTTACCACGGCGTGACCTCGGCACTCGCTTGTGCCTCGCCTTCCTTGGGGCAATACGTGCAGCTGGGAGCACATGTGCGTCTGGTTGCGCCCCCCTCGGGTGGCGACGCGCAGACGGGTAGTCGCTTTGCCGACGGTGTGCGTGCAGCCATTGCTGATCTGCAGGCAAATGGCATCAAGCCTGCCGCCTTGCTGGTCGATACGGTTTTTTCCAGCGACGGTGTGTTTACCGCCCCCGCAGGTTTTTTGCGCGAAGCCGTGGAGGCCATTCGTGCCGCAGGCGGTGTGTTCATTGCCGACGAGGTGCAGCCTGGCTTTGGTCGTACTGGTGAAGCATTCTGGGGTTTCATGCGCCATGGGGTGGTGCCTGATATCGTGACCATGGGCAAACCCATGGGCAACGGACACCCAGTGGCCGGTGTGGCGGTGAAGCCCGAGGTCATGCGCGCTTTTGGCCAGGCCAGTCGCTACTTCAACACCTTTGGTGGCAACCCGGTCTCAATGGCCGCTGCCTCGGCCGTGCTTGATGTGCTGACGCAAGAAGGTTTGCAACGCAATGCGCTCGAGGTGGGCCATTACCTGCGCGAACGCCTGCTGGGCCTGGGGCAACGCCACCCCCAGATCGGTGAGGTGCGCGGTGCGGGCCTGTTTATGGGGGTGGAGCTGGTAACTGATCGGGTCACGCGTGCGCCAGCCACGGCATTGGCCGCGCAGATCGTCAATGGTTTACGCCAGCGTCAGGTGCTGCTGAGTGCGACGGGGCCCCACGCCCATGTGCTGAAGATTCGCCCCCCTCTGGTGTTCCGGCGCGAACACGCTGATTTTCTGGTCGAGCGGCTGGACGCTGTGTTGAACGACATCCATCAAGGCTAGAAACCATGTGAATGCTTCGCGTCGATAATTCACGCATTCTGTTTTTGGCCTGATTGATTGTGCTTTCACCCCAAGTTAAGGTTGCTGATCGCGCCACCACGCCAGCTGCCATCCGTGTTTTGAGCCTCATCCCTCCGATGACGCAGCTCAACACGCCTTACCCATCGACGGCGTATCTGACGGGTTTTTTGCGCTCCCACCAGATCGATGCTGTGCAAGAAGACTTGGCCTTGGCCCTGGTACTGGCCTTGTTCACGCCCGAGGGCTTGGCGCAAGTGCGTGATTGTGCTGTGGCGCTGCCCGACGCCGAGCGTTCGGCGTGCGTGAATTATTTTTTAGATTATTTCTCGCGCTACCAAACCACCATTGCGCCCACCATTGCCTTTTTGCAGGGGCGTGATTCCACCTTGAGCCATCGCATCGCCGGGCGTGGCCTCTTGCCCGAAGGCCCGCGCTTTGCAGCGTTAGATGCGTATGGCGATGAGGGCAGTGGTGACCCCTTGGCCTGGGCGTTTGGTGCCTTGGGTCAGCAAGACCGGGCGCGCCATTTGGCCACCTTGTATTTGAACGATTTGGCCGATGTGCTGCGCGATGCAGTGGATTCGCGCTTTGAGTTTGTGCGCTATGCCGAGTCGTTGGCAGCCAGCCAAGCCACGTTTGAACCCTTGGCCCAAGCCTTGGCGGCATCGCCGAGCTTGGTGGACCAGGCCTTGCATCAACTCACCCTGCAAGCGCTTGCCAAGCATCAGCCACAGATGGTCTTGTTGTCAGTGCCTTTTCCTGGGGCGGTGTATGCGGCGTTTCGAATGGCACAAACCATCAAAGCCCACGACCCCAGCATTCGCATTGTGTTGGGCGGTGGTTTTGTGAACACCGAGTTGCGTGAGCTCACCGAGCCACGGGTGTTTGACTACGTGGACTTCGTCACCCTGGATGCCGGTGAGCGCCCTTTGTTGGCCTTGCTCGAACATGTGCAAGGCCAACGCAGCGTGCAGCGTTTGGTCCGCACGTTTATTCGCAACTCAGAAGGCCAGGTGCGCTTGATGAACTGGGCCGAACCCGATGTACCGTTTGAAGACGTAGGCACACCAACCTGGGATGGCTTGCCCTTAGACCGCTACCTGTCGCTGCTCGACATGCTCAACCCCATGCACCGTTTGTGGAGCGATGGGCGCTGGAACAAACTCACCGTGGCGCACGGGTGCTACTGGAAAAAATGTAGCTTTTGCGATGTGAGCCTGGACTACATCTCCCGCTACGAAACCGCCTCGGCCGTGACCTTGGTCGATCGCATGGAGCGCATCGTGGCCGAGACCGGTCAAACTGGGTTTCATTTTGTCGATGAAGCGGCGCCACCCAAAGCTTTGAAAGCTTTGGCGGAAGAAATATTGCGCCGCCAACTCCATGTGTCGTGGTGGGGCAATATTCGGTTTGAAAAAACCTTCACACCGGAGTTGGCCGAGTTGCTGGCCGAGAGCGGTTGTATCGCTATGTCCGGCGGCCTGGAAGTCGCATCGGATCGCTTGCTGGGGCTGATGAAAAAAGGCGTCTCGGTGGAGCAGGTGGCACGTGTGACCAAAGGCTTTTCGGATGCCGGCATTCTTGTGCACGCTTACTTGATGTACGGCTTTCCAACCCAAACCGTGCAAGACACAGTCGATGCTTTGGAATACGTGCGTCAGCTGTTCGAAAACGGCTGCATTCAGAGCGGGTTTTTCCATCGCTTTGCCTGCACCGTGCATTCACCTGTGGGCAAAGACCCTCAAGCCTACGGCATTGAACTGGTGCCCTTGGCAGAGGTGAGTTTTGCCAAAAACGACATCGGGTTCATTGACCCCACCGGGACCGACCACGACAGCTTAGGGCGTGGCTTGAAGAAAGCCATTTACAACTTCATGCATGGCGTGGGTCTGGAAGAGGATGTGCGCCAGTGGTTTGAATTACCCAAAGGCCAATGCCCTAAGCCAACGGTGGGGCGGCACCGGATCGCCAAGGCGCTGGGCTGAACCGCGCAGCGTGTTGGTAAAAGAAGCGCTTGGCCAGCTCCACCATGCACAAATAGGCCAACACCATGGCCGCCAAGATCGCATAAAAATAAAGCGGCGGTGGCACAAACCCAAGCTGTGCACCCACGGGGGTGAGTGGCAAGCCAATCGCCAGCGCCACCACGGCCAAAGATGTGGTGGTCAGCAGTGGGTGAGGGCGGCTCTTGAACGGATTGCCACGCGTACGAATGACAAAAATCACCAGTACTTGGGTGCACAACGATTCAATGAACCACCCGGTTTGAAACAAAGACTCGTGCGCGTTCAGCACGGTCAACAGCACATAAAAGGTCAAGAAGTCAAACAAGGAGCTAATGGGCCCGATCACCAGCATGAAGTTGCGGATGAAGCCCAAGTCGAGCACGCGCGGTTGAGATAGCTCTTGCGCATCGACCTGATCCAGCGGGATCGGAATTTCCGACACGTCGTACAAGATGTTGTTGAGCAAAATTTGCGTGGGCAGCATTGGCAAGAAAGGTAAAAACAAGGCTGCGCCTGCCATGCTGAACATATTGCCAAAGTTCGAGCTGGTGCCCATCATGATGTATTTCATGATGTTGCCAAATGTGCGTCGCCCCTCCAACACACCGGCGTGCAACACATGCAAATCTTGTTTCAGCAAAATCATGTCTGCCGCGGCCTTGGCCACATCGACCGCGGAATCGACAGACAAGCCCACATCAGCCGCATGCAAAGATGGCGCATCGTTGATGCCGTCACCCATATAGCCCACCACATGGCCGTTGGCTTTGAGGGCCAAGATCACACGCTCTTTTTGTGTGGGGTTGACGCGGCAAAACAGATTGGCAGTTTCCACGCGGCGTTGCAAGGCCAGGGCATCCAGCTGCGCAATCTCTTTGCCCGTCAAAACGCCTTGCACAGCAATGCCAAGCTGTTGGCAAATATGACGTGTCACCAAATCGCTGTCGCCAGTCACGATCTTGATGGCAATACCCAGTTTTTGCAGCTCGGCCAGTGCGGTTGCCGCGCTTTCTTTGGGCGGATCTAAAAAGGCGGCAAAGCCAGCCAACACGAGATCTGACTCGTCGTTGACCGCGGCTACTGTGTGATCGCGTGGGACCTCACGCCACGCAATGCCCAGCACGCGCAGCCCCTCCGCTTCGAGCGCGCGGTAGTGTGCGATGGCTTCGTTGCGTTTGTCGTCGTCCAGATTTTCCAGCACACCGCCTTCGTTGTGGCTGTGCGAGCACAGGCGCAGCATGTCTTCGGCAGCGCCCTTGGCCACCAACCAGCGTTGCTTGCCATCGTCAATCAAGACCGATACGCAGCGGCGCTCAAAGTCAAACGGTATTTCGTCGATCTTTTGCCAGTGCCCAATGTCGCATGTGTGGTGTTGAAGAATGGCTTCATCCAAAGGGCTTTTCAAACCAGTTTCAAAGAAGCTGTTCAGATAGGCCAACTCAAACACATGCGGGCTCTCGCGTCCGGACACATCCACGTGGCGTTCCAGCCGAATTTTGGCTTCGGTGAGCGTGCCGGTTTTGTCTGTGCACAGCACGTCCATCGATCCCAAATCTTGTACCGCCGTCAAGCGTTTCACAATCATGTGCTGTTGCGACAAACGAATGGCACCACGTGACAGCGTGACAGAAACCACCATGGGTAAGAGTTCTGGGGTGAGTCCCACCGCCAACGCTACCGCAAACAAAAACGATTCGAGCCAAGGCTTGTGAAACCAGGCGTTGACCAACAACACAAACAACACCATGCCCATGGTCAAGGCCATGATCAACATGCCAAAGCGCCGCGTGCCTACTTCGAACGAGGTGGCTTGGGTGGGCTTGTCCAAACTGTCGGCAATGTCCCCAATGGCGGTCTGGGTGCCAGTTTTGACCACCCACACCCGTGCACTGCCACCCACCACGGAGGTACCCATGAATACCGCGTTGGTGGCCTCTTGCATGTCGGTGGCTGAGTCAGGGACTGTGCCTGCATGTTTTTCGACCGGAAAAGCTTCGCCCGTTAGCAAGGATTGGTTGACAAAGAAGTCACGTGCTTCGATTACCAAGGCGTCTGCAGGAATGAGATCACCCGCATGCAAGATGCACAAATCACCGGGCACCACCTCTTGCATCGGAATGACTGTTGTCTGGCCATCGCGCCAGACCGTGGTGCGCACCGACACCGATTGCTTGAGTTTTTCCGCTGCTGCGTTGGCGCGGTATTCCTGCACAAAATCCAAGCTCACACTCATCAACACAATGCAGCTGATGATGACAAAGTTGGCTACTTCGCCCGTCAAGGCCGAGACAGAGCTCGCAATCAACAGCACGATCACCAGTGGGTTTTGAAACCGAGAGAAAAACTGCCGCAGCAGCGAATGGCGATGGTGGTTTCGAAATGTGTTGGGGCCAAACTGCGTCAAGCGTTCAGCAGCCTCTTGATGCGACAGACCTTGTAAGGCCGTGCCCAGGGGCTCTGATGCGTGCGTCCACCACGCATGATCAGCATGAGCGGATGTGTGTTTTTGCATGATGCATTAGACCTGTGGTGGTCGAAGAATATGAAAATTTTTATGAAGACAGCCTGTTTTACCGCTAAATTTCTTTTAGAATATTGACTTCGGTTAATAACACCGCGCGGGAATAGCTCAGTTGGTAGAGCGCAACCTTGCCAAGGTTGAGGTCGCGAGTTCGAGCCTCGTTTCCCGCTCCAATCTAAAAGCCTCGTAACAGTGTTACGAGGCTTTTTTTTGCCGTCCACCTCACCCATGCTTTTATTCGGTAAACGTTCGTTCTCCAGTGACAGTCCCCAGGCTATCTTCCGTGCCACGGATGATGCGGCCGGTGGTTGGCTGCAAACGACCAAACGTTTGGTGAAGTTTCGACTGCGTTATTGGCTGTGCAAAAAACAATTGGGCAGCATCCGTGCGTTTTTTATGAATAAAGGCTTGGCAGCTTTGGTCGAGTCGGACCTGCCTGCTCTGCTGCGTCCTATGCGGCCTTACTTGTGGCATGGGCTCAACCCAACGCAACGCACGGCCGCGCTGTTAGGGCATTTCGATTGGATGCTGCAACATTTCTCTTTGCCTGCGGTGCAAAACTTTTATGTTCACGGCTGGCACGAATTGTTTGCCCAAACTTATCCCGAAGGCACCGTGCGTTTGACTTTGCAGCCTGGACGTGCGCTGGGTCGTGAGGGTGAGTTAGAACTGCACCTCAAGCTCAATGACATCTCGGTCATGCGCACAGCGTTCAGTATCTTGCCGCGCGAGATGGTGGGCCTGCAGGGGGCAGGTGCGGTGTTGGTGATTGGCAATATGCAAGGCATGCGCAATACCAACTCAGAGATCAAGACCGTCACCCAAAAGATGGAGCGAACACGTCCGCACAATATTGTGATGACGGCGTTGCAAGGTCTTGTTCAGGGGTGGATGCTGACGGGAATGCTGGGCGTGGCCAACGACAAGCATGTGTACGCCAGTTACCGCACCCTGTCTAAACGGGTGGGGCAGAGTTATGACACCTTGTGGCAAGAGTTGGGAGCCCAAGCACGCATTGGTAAGGCGCACTGGAGTTTGCCCACGGTGTGGGAGCCCAAATCGGAACAAGATGTGCCCTCGAACAAGCGTTCACAGCTGCGTCGCAAAAACGAGATTCGACAAAAGATCTTCGATCAAGTCGCAGCGCATTCGCAGCGACTGACATGAAAAAAGCCCGCTCTATGTCTATGCAGCGGGCTTTTTTGTCGGTGCGACGCCTTACTTTTTAGGCAGTGTGCCGCCGCTTTTCACGCATTCATCCAAAGTTTTGAATTCGGTGAATTTTTTTGTGTTGCCATAAGAGTTGCTGTTCTTGTCGTGGCAGATGCCAGACTCAGACTTTTTCACCACGGGTTCTGCATTCGCTTGTCCTGCAGGTGCGCGGCCGCCACTCTTGAGGCACTCGTCCATGGAGGCAAAGGCCTGAAATTTTTTGGTGTTGCCATACGAGTTGCTGCTCTTGTCATGACAAATACCGGATTCCGACTTTTTCACGCTTGGTTCCGCAGCTGCTGGTGCTTTCTGATCTGCTGCATGGGTTGCGCCCAGACAAAGACCGAGTAAAACGGCGATGAGTGCTTGATGCGTGCGTTGTGCCATGTGTTAGCTCCTAAAGTGTGAATGAAAGGGACGAAGGAAGCGGTTGTTAAAAAAAGCTGTAGTTAATATAGCCGATGCCCTCAGTTCGCAAACCCGCTGGCGTAAAATTCGACCACGCAAAGACACCGCCCGAGTGGTGAAATTGGTAGACACAAGAGACTTAAAATCTCTCGCTTTCCGTAAGGGGCGTACCGGTTCGATTCCGGTCTCGGGCACCATCATTCAGGCTGCAAAGAAGGAGTTTCGTCATGGCACGTTATAACGCCGCGTATGAAATTCACGTCCATGGTCAAGTGCCACTCCGCACGGATGTGGGTTTGGACCAGTTGCAAGACGCGCTGCGACCTTTGTGGCAATACGCGGGTGCGCGTTCTCTGGACGAAGGCGCGACCAGCGCCTACCCAGAAGAACCCGGCATTCGCTTAGACGCGCAAGAGCATGCGCTGCAAATGTGCTGGACCGTTCCTGGCGATGACGACTTTCGTCAGTGCTTGGACGACATGTGCATGAACCTCAATGAGTTGACCTCTGCGGGCGCTGCCATTGAAGTTACTTTTTACGACAACGATTTTGACGACGAAGACGAAAACCGTGGCCAAGAGTCACGCGATGACTTCTTGATGCTCTTTGTCGGTCCCACGCCTGCAGACATCATGCAAGCCCAACGCGACATGTTGGTCAACGATGTGGTTCATCTGATGGAGCGCCATTTTGACGGTGCCGAGCTGGGCGGCGTGGTCAATGAAATTGACAAGCTCTTTTCTCAGCGCTTCGATAATTTGGTGAACTCTTTAGATCTGGGGCGTCCCCCCCGTGGTTCGGGGGGCAACGGGCACGGTGGCTCGGGCCATGGTGGACGCAAGCCGCGTCATTTGCATTGACCCCACATCACACGACGAGCAATGGATGACGCATAAAAAACCGGCCTCTGCAAAGAGCGCCGGTTTTTTTGATGCAGCTGGTATCAACCGGCGTTGATGCCAATGCCTTTGAATTCACCCGTGGCAATGCGTTTTTCCCACTCGGCAGGGCCGGTGATGTGGGCGCTGGTGCCACCTGAATCGACCGCCACCGTCACAGGCATGTCGACCACGTCAAATTCGTAAATAGCTTCCATGCCCAGGTCGGCAAAGCCCACCACCTTGGCGTGCTTGATCGCTTTGGACACCAAGTAAGCCGCGCCGCCCACGGCCATGAGGTAGGCCGACTTGTGCTTTTTGATGGCTTCAATGGCGGTAGGGCCGCGTTCGGCTTTGCCCACCATCGAAATCAAGCCAGTTTGCGACAGCATCATCTCGGTGAACTTGTCCATGCGGGTGGCGGTGGTGGGGCCTGCGGGGCCGACCACTTCGTCGCGCACAGGATCGACCGGGCCCACGTAGTAAATCACGCGGTTGGTGAAGTCCACAGGTAACTTCTCGCCCTTGGCTAGCATGTCTTGAATGCGCTTGTGCGCGGCGTCACGACCCGTCAGCATCTTGCCGTTGAGCAGCAGGGTTTGACCGGGTTTCCAGCTCGCCACTTCCTCTTTGGTGAGCGTGTTCAGGTCCACGCGCTTGCTCTTTTGGGTATCCGGGGTCCAGTTCACGTCGGGCCACAGGTCCAGCGATGGCGCATCCAAATACACAGGGCCTGAGCCGTCCATCACAAAGTGCGCATGGCGTGTGGCGGCGCAGTTGGGAATCATGGCAATTGGCTTGCTGGCCGCGTGCGTGGGGTACATCTTGATCTTCACATCCAGCACCGTGGTCAAGCCACCCAGGCCTTGTGCGCCAATACCCAGGGCGTTGACCTTGTGGTACAGCTCCAGGCGCAGTTCTTCAACTTGCGTGAGCTTCTCGCCTTTGCTGGATTTTTCCAGCAATTGGTACATGTCCAAGTCATCCATCAGACTTTCTTTGGCCATGAGCACGGCTTTTTCGGCCGTGCCGCCGATGCCGATGCCCAACATGCCAGGCGGGCACCAGCCCGCACCCATGGTGGGTACGGTCTTCAACACCCAGTCCACCACGCTGTCGCTGGGGTTGAGCATGTACATCTTGGACTTGTTCTCACTGCCGCCACCCTTGGCTGCCACGGTCACGTCGACTTTGTCGCCGGCGACGATCTGGGTGAAGATCACGGCAGGGGTGTTGTCTTTGGTGTTTTTGCGGGCGAACTGCGGGTCATCCACCACCGAGGCACGCAACATATTGTCAGAATAGTTGTAGCCGCGGCGCACGCCTTCGTTGACGGCGTCTTCCAGACTGCCGGTGAAGCCTTCCCAGCGCACGTCCATGCCGACTTTCAAGAACACGTTGACGATGCCGGTGTCTTGGCAAATCGGGCGATGACCGATGGCGCTCATCTTGCTATTGGTCAAAATTTGTGCAATCGCATCTTTGGCCGCAGGGCTTTGTTCGCGCTGGTAGGCGCTTGCCAAGTGGCTGATGAAGTCGGCCGGGTGGTAGTAGCTGATGTACTGCAGCGCAGCAGCAACCGATTCAATCAAATCGTTTTGGCGAATGGTGGTCATGTTCAGGGTCCTGGAAAGGGCTTGGAGACAGAGATAAAACAACAACAGAGTTTACTCAATGCCCCTGTCACAAGGCTTGCAATTTGCCACAGACACGACCAAGAAAAAACCCGCTGGGGTGAGCAGCGGGTTGGGAGCGAGGGCGTTAGGCCTTTATTTGACAGTCAAAACCCAAGCGGCCAGTTTTTTGGCTTCGGCATCGTTGACTTGTGTGTTCGCAGGCATGGGCACGGGGCCCCATGCGCCTGCACCGCCTTTTTGAATTTTGCTGGCCAGCTTGTCGACCGCTGATTTATCGCCAGCGTATTTGGCAGCCACGTCCTTGTACGAGGGGCCAACCAGTTTTTTATCGAGCGCATGGCAGGCCATGCAGTTCTTCGCCGTTGCCAATGCCTGGTCGGCAAAAGCAGGGCTCAACAAGGTGGTGGCAGAAATCAAAGCTAAGAATGTACGTTTCATGGGTTCTCCTTTAATTAATAGTCGTCCAACACAGCGCCTTTGCTGGCACTCGATGCGTTGAAGGCGAATTTGGCCTGCACGCCGCGTACATAGCGCGGCGCAGGCGCAGTCCATCCTTCTTTGCGCTTGGCCAGTGTGGCGTCGTCCACGTTGAGTTGCAGCAGCAGTTGGCGTGCGTCGATGGTAATGGAGTCGCCTTCGTGGACGAACGCGATGTTGCCGCCAGCCGCCGCTTCAGGTGCCACGTGGCCCACCACCATGCCCCATGTACCCCCTGAGAAGCGTCCATCGGTGATCAAGCCCACGCTTTCACCCAAACCTGCACCAATCAAAGCACCTGTGGGGGCTAGCATTTCAGGCATGCCTGGGCCGCCCTTGGGGCCAAGGTAGCGCAACACCATCACGTCGCCAGCCACAATCTTGCCGTCCAAAATAGCTTTCAGGGCGGATTGCTCGTCATCAAACACGCGCGCTGGGCCAGTGATGACGGGGTTTTTAAGACCTGTGATCTTTGCCACAGCACCTTCGGGTGACAAATTGCCTTTGAGGATGGCCAAGTGACCTTCGTCGTACATCGGGTTGTGGATGGGGCGAATCACATCTTGGTCGGCGCGGGGGGCGTCTGGGATGTCTTTCAAGTTCTCCGCCACCGTTTTCCCGGTGATGGTCATGCAGCTGCCATCGAGTAAGCCAGCCGCCAACAATGTTTTCATCACTTGCGGAATGCCACCCGCGCGATGCAAATCAACGGCCAAGTACTTGCCGCTGGGCTTCAAGTCACAAATCACGGGCACTTTGCGGCGCACACGCTCAAAGTCGTCGATGGACCATTCCACACCGGCGGCGTGGGCGATGGCCAAGAAGTGCAACACGGCGTTGGTGGAGCCGCCGGTGGCCATGATGACGGCCACGGCGTTTTCCAAGGAGGCTTTGGTCACGATATCGCGCGGCTTCAAGTCTTTCTTCACGGCTTCAATCAGCACTTTGGCGGACTCTTGTGCTGAGTTCAGCTTTTCATCGTGCGGGTTGGCCATGGTGGAGGAGTAGGGCAGGGACAGGCCTAAGGCTTCAAAAGCCGAAGACATGGTGTTGGCCGTGTACATGCCGCCGCAGGAGCCAGTGCCTGGAATGGCACGTTGCTCGATTTGTTTGAGGTCCTCGTCGCTCATGTTGCCGGCGGCGTTTTGACCCACCGCTTCAAACACGCTGACGATGTTCAAGTCCTGGCCCTTGTAGTGCCCGGGCAAGATGGTGCCGCCGTACACATAGATCGCGGGCACATTGGCACGCAGCATGCCCATCATGCCGCCAGGCATGTTCTTGTCGCAGCCGCCGACCACCAGCACGCCGTCCATCCACTGGCCTTGCACGCAGGTTTCGATGCAGTCGGAAATCACTTCGCGGCTGACCAGCGAGTACTTCATGCCTTCGGTGCCCATGGCCATGCCGTCGGAAATTGTGGGGGTGCCAAAGATTTGCGCATTGCCACCTGCCGCCTCAATCGCAGCCACCGCCGCGTCTGCCAGCTTTTGCAAACCGCTGTTGCAGGGCGTGATGGTGCTGTGGCCGTTGGCCACGCCGATCATGGGTTTGGAGAAATCGCTTTCCTCGTAGCCCATGGCGTAATACATGGAACGGTTCGGTGCGCGGGACTTGCCCTCGGTGATGTTGGCCGAGCGACGGTTGATCTTGATGGTTTTAATGTCCATGTTGACTCTGAAATTTGGTTAAGCCTTGAGTTTAACTGCGGCTGCTGCCGCTGTTGCGTCGCCTTGGCGCAAGGCACAATTGCCGACTATGTTGTTACACCCCTCGATCGATCCTGTCGCCCTGCAAGTGGGTCCCTTGGCCATCCATTGGTATGGCTTGACATACTTGGCTGCATTTGCCTTGTTTGTGGGCTTGGCCCGACTGCGCTTGCAGCATGCACCTTATGCACAGCAGGTAGCGCTGGGCACGTGGTCCAAACAAGACATTGAAGATATTTTGTTTTATGGCGTGATGGGTGTGGTGCTCGGGGGGCGCTTGGGGTATTGCTTGTTCTATAAACCCTTGTATTACGCGGCGCACCCGTTGGAAGTGTTTGCGGTGTGGCAAGGCGGTATGAGTTTTCATGGCGGTATGTTGGGTGTGTTTGTGGCCACGGCGGTCTTTGCTTGGCAACGCCAACGTGCTTGGCTGTGGGTCACCGATTTCATTGCGCCTTGTGTGCCCACAGGCTTGGCAGCAGGGCGGGTAGGTAACTTCATCAACGGTGAGTTGTGGGGCCGCGAAGCTGATCCCATGTTGCCGTGGGCGATGGTGTTTCCAGAAAGTGGCAGCTTGATGCCGCGCCATCCTTCGCAGATTTATCAGTTCTTGGGTGAGGGCATCTTGCTCTTCGTGGTGTTGTGGCTCTATGCACGCAAACCCCGTCCTGTCGGTGCAGTCTCGGGTATGTTCATGATGGGCTACGGCAGCCTGCGGTTCATGGCGGAGTACTTTCGCGAGCCCGATGCGCACCTGGGCTTGCTCGCCTTAGGCATGAGCATGGGCCAGTGGCTGTGCGTGCCCATGGTGGGTGTGGGCCTAGCCTTGTGGTTGCACGCCATTCGCCAGCCCCAAAGGCATTGAGTTTTTCTAACGGTTGAGGGAAAGTCCTAGTTAAACAGGACCTTCTTTGTGCGTTTTCAAAATCATAATTACCCGTAATTACACAAAATTATGAATTTGAAATTCATCGTTGAACCCTCATTTCAATGCGCGCAGTTCCCAACTCTTTGCACCATGATGTGGCCTCTCAGCTGAGGGGCTATATCTTTGATGGTCACCTCAAGCCAGGCGACTTCATTGATGAAGTGTCTTTGTGTGAGCTGTGGGCTATTTCGCGTACGCCGTTGCGTGAAGCGCTCAAGGTGCTCACGGCGGAAGGCTTGGTGCGTCACGAGCCACGACGTGGCTGTTTTGTGAACGAAGTGACCGAGCAAGACTTGGACGAAATTTTCCCTGTCATCGCTTTGCTCGAAGGGCGTTGCGCTTTTGAAGCTGCGCACCGCGCCAGCGATGCGGATCTCAAGGCCCTAGAGGTTTGGCACCAACGCTTGAATGACCACGCCCAAGCTGGGCGTATTCCCGATTACTACGCCGCTAACTTTGCCATCCACGAAGCCATCATTGCATTGGCGCACAACAAATGGCTGGCGCAAGCCATTGCCGATTTGCGCAAAATTTTGAAACTCGCGCGCTTGCAGCAGCTCCACGCACCTGGACGCTTGGTGCAAAGTTTGGCTGAGCACATGGCTGTGTTTGAAGCGCTCAAAGCCCGTCAACCGCAGGCGGCTGAGTCTGCCATGCGTGACCACTTGTTGCAGCAACGTGAAGCATTGCGCACGCTGGCACGTAACCAGCAACGTGTTTTAACAGTCTGAATCAAAGGCACGGCATGAACGCAAGTACATGGCTCACAAGCAAACTCAATCTGTTGCGCAACACGGCGACCTCGAGTCAAGCCGCGCCCGAGCAAATGCGCTCCACCCGCGAACGCTTGGACGCCACCTTGCGCCAAGAAAAAGAAGCCTTGTCGCCACGCTCTTTGCGCCGAACGCTGTCGTTGCTGCAAGGGGTGGTAGATCCTCGGGTGAGCGAAGTAGAAGGCGGACGCCGCGCCAAAGCCTTGGCCGATTGGTACGCCAAAGCGCAAGCTTTTGAGCGACAAGACCTGTGGCTCTTGATCAGCGAACAGTTCGGCCCCGACGCGGCCAAAGTGCGCGCTGCCCGCGATGACTATGACGCAGCGCTGGGTACGGTGGAAGAGGGCCCCGCAGAGATTCGCTTGCGCCGTGCGCTGGTCTCCCCCCGCACGCGGTTGTTGCAACGCTTTGCCGCCTATCCCGGAGGCATGCGGTTTTTGGTCGACATGCGGGCGGAGTTCTTGCCTCAACTCAAAGGCAACAAGCGCTTATTGGCCTTGGACGCGGAGTTGGAGAATTTGTTTTCCACCTGGTTTGATGTGGCGTTTTTAGAGCTGCGCAGCATCAGCTGGGATTCGCCCGCATCGCTGATTGAAAAGCTCATCAAGTACGAGGCGGTGCACGACATTCGCAGCTGGGCCGATTTGAAAAACCGCTTGGACAGCGACCGTCGCTGCTATGGTTTCTTTCACCCCAGCTTGCCCAACGAACCGCTGATCTTTGTGGAAGTCGCGTTGCTCGATGAGATCGCCGACAACATCATGCCCTTGCTCGACGAAGGTGCTGCGCCCGAGGATTTGCAAAAGGCCACCGTGGCTATTTTCTATTCCATCAGCAACACCCAAACAGGTTTGCGTGGCGTGAGCTTTGGCGATTCACTCATTAAACGCGTGGTTGAAACCCTACGCGGTGAATTCCCCAAACTCAAAACCTTTGCGACCTTGTCACCGATTCCGGGCTTGCGCGCTTGGCTGTCGCGCAACGTCGACGAGATGCTCAAACAACTCAACGACAAAGAGCTCACCGCCTTGGGCCGTGAACTCAGTTTCGAGCCCCCCACGGCCACCCATGTGTTAGCCGCGTTGGAGCAACCTGTGCTGTTGAGCGCCTTATCACTCAAGTCGCCTCTGCGTTTGTTTTTGACCCGCTGCACAGCGCAGTACCTGGGGCAAGAAAAACAAGGCGACCAAGTGCTGGACCCCGTGGCTCGTTTTCATCTAGGCAACGGTGCCCGTATTGAGCGCATCAACTGGTATGCCGATGCCTCCTCCAAAGGCCTCAAACAGTCGCACGGTGTGATGGTGAATTACCTCTACGACTTGAAGCGACTCGACAAACACCGCCAAATGTTGGACAAAGGCATTGCACCTGCTTCCAGCGACGTGCAAGCCCTGTATTTGAAGTGATCACCAAAATATCAACCCTGAAGGAGACTGACATGACATGCAACCACCACGCGGTGACCCGCCGTGACGTTCTACGCTGGGGCAGCGCAGGTTTGGCTGCTGCCAGTTTGGGTGTGCAAGCCGATCCCAATTGGCCGAGCAAACCCGTCACGCTGATCGTGCCCTTTCCTGCCGGCGGCGGCACCGATGCGTTTGCACGTCCGTTCTCGGCTCAATTTGCCAAACAAAGCGGCAAGACCCTGGTGATCGACAACCGGGGAGGCGCGGGCGGCAACCTAGGTGCAGGCATTGCGGCCAAAGCCGCCCCTGATGGCTACACGCTTTTCATGGGTGGTGTGCACCACTCCATTGCGCCCTCGATGTACCCCAAGCTCGACTACGACTTAGAACGCGATTTTGTGCCCCTGGCCTTGCTGGCCGTGGTGCCCCAAGTGCTGGTGGTCAATCCGAAAAAAATTCAGGGTGACTTCAAGTCGTTCCTAGATCAGGTGCGCAAAAATCCAGCCAAATTCAACTACGGCTCAGCCGGTGGTGGTACCTCGCACCATCTGGCCGGTGAGTTGTTCAAGCTACAAACCAAAACCTTCATCACGCACATCCCCTACCGTGGTGCAGGTCCTGCCTTGCAAGACTTGATCGCGGGCAATGTGGACATGATGTTTGACGGCTTGGGCTCTTCTGCCCAGCACATTAAAAGCGGGCGTATCAGGGCCCTGATGGTGTCGGGCAACAAGCGCAATGCCGCCTTCCCCGATGTGCCTTGTGCGGCAGAGCTCGGATTACCTGAATACACCGTCACCACCTGGTATGGCTTGTGGGCACCCAAAGGCACACCTGCCGATGTGCAAACACGGGTCGTAGAAGAGGTGAGAAAAGCTTCTGCGGGCGAAGACCTCAAAGCCGCTTGGGCGCTCAACGGCGCCGAGTTTCCTAATCTCAGTGGTGCGCAATTTGGTGGTTTTGTGAATGGCGAAATCAAACGCTGGGCCTCTGTGGTCAAGGCCTCGGGCGCCAAACTGGATTGATCAACTCTGCTGTCATCATGAATCACAACCTTTACGCGGCCCTGCGTGCCGCTTTCCCCCAAGACTTGAACGCCACAGCGGTGGAGACCGACGACGGCCTGCACTACAGCTGGTCCGATCTGGAACGCGCCAGCGCCATGATGGCCAATTTGCTGGACTCACTGGGCGTGCCCAAGGGCTCCCGCGTCGCCGTGCAAGTGGAAAAGTCGGTCGAAGCCATGATGCTCTACCTCGCCAC
>JACCDU010287727.1_pt1 | contig 27941 bp, 30 predicted proteins | sample 7446081 | NCBI WGS metagenome assembly JACCDU01 (sample SAMN15323447, study PRJNA562643) | freshwater metagenome | isolation source: river surface water | place: USA:Blue River Watershed | collected 2017-08-17
GCCGTGCTGATTTTCATTCTGCCACCGAGCTGGGACGAGCTGCGCTCGCGCCTGGAGCGCCGCGGCGAAGACGCGCCCGACGTCATCGAGGTGCGCCTGAAAAACGCCGCCGAAGAGATGGCGCAGGCCAAAGAATTTGACTACGTTATAATCAATGAATTGTTTGAGCGGGCGTTGTTCGACCTCAAAGCAGTTGTCCATGCCCAACGCCTCAAATACGCGGCCCAGAGCCGTGCCCGGGCAGACATCTTTCAAGCCCTCAACATCACCTGAATCCTGGAGAATCCTGATGGCGCGCATCACCGTTGAAGACTGCCTCGAAATGATCCCCAACCGTTTCCAGTTGGTTCTGGCCGCCACCTACCGCGCGCGCATGCTCAGCCAAGGCCACACGGCCAAGCTGGAAAGCAAGAACAAGCCGGCCGTCACCGCCCTGCGTGAAATCGCCGCTGGCAAAGTCGGTCTGGAAATGCTCAAAAAGGTCCCGGGCTAATCCGTCATTGCGAGCCCCAAAGGGGCGCGGCAATCCCCCCCACACACTCAGCCCGCGCCGTAAGGTGTAAAGTAAGGGCATGAGTGCTGTCGTCAAACCCGTACTTTCTCCTGCCAGCCCTGCTGCGGTGAATGCGGCCGCCGCCAGCTTTGCAGCGCTGGTGGCCAAACTGGACTACCTGGGCCCCGAAGGCATCGATTTGGTGCGCAAGGCCTACCGCTTTGCCGACCAAGCCCACCTGGGCCAAAAACGCAGCAGCGGCGAACCCTACATCACCCACCCCATCGCCGTAGCGGCCCAATGCGCCGAATGGCGCCTGGACGCCCAGGCTCTGATTGCGGCCTTGCTGCACGACGCCATGGAAGACTGCGGCGTCACCAAGTCCGACCTGGTGGATCGCTTTGGCGCCTCGGTGGCCGAATTGGTGGATGGGCTGACCAAGCTGGACAAGCTTCAGTTCAACACCCGAGAGGAAGGCCAGGCTGAGTCGTTTCGCAAAATGCTGCTGGCCATGGCGCGCGACGTGCGCGTCATCCTCATCAAGCTGGCCGACCGCACCCACAACATGCGCACCATGGGCGACATGCCGCGCGCCAAGTGGGGGCGCATCTCCAGCGAGACCCTGGAAATTTACGCGCCCATTGCCAACCGTCTGGGCCTGAACCAGACCTACCGCGAGCTGCAAGACCTGTCGTTCCGCTACCTTTTGCCCTGGCGTTACAAGGTGCTGGAAAAAGCCGTCACGCGCGCGCGCAACCGCCGACGCGACTTGATGCAACGGGTGCAAAAGGAAGTGGAGCAAGCCTTCGCCAAAGCAGGCATGACGGTGCGCATTTTTGGCCGTGAAAAAACCTTGTACTCCATCTACAAAAAGATGGACAACAAGCACCTGAGCTTCGCGCAAGTCACCGACATCTACGGCATGCGCCTGATTGTCCCCAGCGTGGTCGATTGCTACACCGCGCTGGGTGTGCTGCATCAACTCTACAAGCCGGTGCCGGGGCGTTTCAAGGACCACATTGCCATTGCAAAATTGAATGGCTACCAATCGCTGCACACCACCTTGGTGGGCCCCTCGGGCATCAACATCGAATTTCAGATGCGCACCGACCCCATGCATGTGGTGGCGGAATCGGGAGTGGCCGCCCATTGGCTGTACAAGGCACAGGAGCCTGGCAGCGAACAAGCCGCGCGATTGGGAACCAAGTGGCTGCAATCCTTGCTGGACATTCAAGACGAAACCCACGACGCCACCGAATTCTGGGACCACGTCAAGGTGGACCTGTTCCCCGATGCAGTGTATGTGTTCACCCCAAAGAGCCGCATCATGGCCATGCCCCGCGGCGCCACGGTGGTGGATTTCGCCTACGCGGTGCACAGCAACATTGGCGACCGCACGGTGGCAGCCAAGATCAATGGCGAAGCCGTGCCGCTGCGCACCGAATTGCGCAACGGCGATGTGATTGAAGTCATCACCGCCACCGACCCCGCCCCCAACCCCGCCTGGCTGGGCTTTGTGCGAACCGGTCGTGCCCGCTCAAAAATTCGTCACCATCTGAAAACTTTGGCGCAAACCGAGTCACGCGAGCTTGGCGAGAAATTGCTGACCCAGGCCATGCGCGCCGAAGGCATTGAAACCTTGCCGCCAGCCGAAGGTCGCTATGTGCCCATGTGGGACAAATTGCTGCGCTTCACAGGTAGCCGCACCCGCGATGAATTGTTGGTCGACATTGGCCTGGGCAAACGTGTGGCCAGCATCGTGGCCAAGCGCCTGGTGGGCTTGTTGAGCGAGCTCGGCCAAAAGCCCGATGCCCTGCTGCTGAGCCGCGAGCGCTTCACCGCGCACGAAACCCTGTCGCAAGGCAGCGTGCAAGTGGATGGCAGCGAAAACGCCTCGGTCCAGTACGCTCGCTGCTGCCATCCGGTGCCGGGCGACGCCATTGTGGGCTACCTGGGCCGAGGTGAAGGCCTGGTGATTCACACCGAAGACTGCGCAGTGGGGCAACGCCTCAAGCACAAAGACAGTGAACGTTTCATGGCGGTGGAATGGGCCGATGACCCGGTAAGAGCTTTCGACGTGCCCCTGTTGGTGACGGTCAGCAACGGCAAAGGCGTGCTGGCGCGCGTGGCCGCGGCCATTGCCAAAGAAGAGGCCGACATCACCATGGTCAACAGCGGTGACGACTCTGCTGGCGATGAAACCATCGAGCTGCGCTTTGTGGTGGCGGTGCGCGACCAGTCGCACCTGGAGTCGGTGCTGCGCAGCTTGCGCCGCACCAGCTCGGTCAGCCAGGCGCGGCGCGTGGTGTCTTCTAAAACCTACCCGGCAGCAGGCGGGTAACGCACGGCCAGCACTTCCACTTCTTGCGCACCTTGCGGCGTGACCAGTCGCACCACATCGCCTTCTCGGGCTTTGAGCAGCGCACGTGAAATCGGCGAGATCCAGCTCACCTGACCCTGCAGGCTGTCGGCTTCGTCAATGCCCATGATGGTGACGGTACGCTCCACGCCCTGCTCGTCCACATAGGTCACCGTGGCACCGAAAAACACCTGATCGCTGCCATGGTGCACGCTCGGGTCGGTGACCTCGGCAATCTCCAGGCGCTGGGTCAAAAACCGGATGCGGCGGTCGATTTCGCGCAAGCGCTTCTTGCCATACAGGTAGTCGCCGTTTTCAGAGCGGTCGCCATTGCTGGCCGCCCAATGCACGATCTCCACAATGCGCGGGCGCTCGTTGTCGATCAGCTCCAGCAGTTCGGCGCGCAGGCGCGCGTAGCCCGCAGGGGTGATGTAGTTCTTGCCGCCTGCAGGCAGGGGCGGCAAGCCAGGCTCGTCATCGTCGTCCGACTCGGTTTCACGGGTGAAGGCTTTGCTCATGGCACCTCACAAGGAAAAAAGCCCGCCTCCCAAGGGAGACAGGCTTTTTAAGATGGCGCGGCTGGCAGGATTCGAACCCACGACCCCTTGGTTCGTAGCCAAGTACTCTATCCAACTGAGCTACAGCCGCTTAAGAGGTGAAATTGTAGCATGGTTTTCTACGGGCGCACCGCCGTCGACTCTTGAAGCCTGCCGCAAGGACTTTCAAGCCGAGAATTTTAGGAACTCTGAAGGAACCTCCACCCATAGGCTCAACAAGATGAAAGAATTGCTTTTGCCATGGCCATCCAGGTTGAGGCTGCCATTGACGCCGCCTTCGAGCACGTTGTCGATGACAAAATTGAACGCAGGGAGCAAGGGCAGGTCGTAGCGCGTGACAGCGGTCGCCCCGCGATGGGCATAAGCCGCTTGAACGCGCTCTGGCGTCAATTGCAGAGACAAGGCCTCGTAGGCCTTCGCGTCGTAAGGCATGACGCAGACATTGAGGCGGTTGCCTTTATCGCCGGCACGGGCATGTGCCACAGCGTGCAGTTGCACCTTGACTTGGGCGGGCGAGCTCATGCCAGCCACTCCTGCGCCGTGTGCAAGCTGTAGCTCACCTTGAGCAACCCGGGGTCGATCAGGTAAGACTGGGTGCGAATCCGTTGCGTGGTGCGCCAGCGCACCCCGCCCCCACCCGCAGGGCCGCAGCAGTACAAAGCCAGGACCTCGCGTGCCGCCTGCTCGGCATCGTCTTGCAGGGCCGAAGACGCCGCCAAGCGCACCCGCACATCTTGCGGCTGCGCCGAGGCGCTTTGCCACAAAGTGCCCGCGTCACCATCGTGCACGCTGGCCAGGCCAATGAGGTCGATGCGCAAACTCACTGGCAGTTTGCGTTGCGCCACACGCTGGCGCAGCACTTCTGCCGCGCGCCGGGCACGCGCCACACAGTTGGGGCCGGCATAGGAAATTTCGCCCTCCCCCAACCAACCGCCATCGAAACAGGCGGTGACTTTGACGGTGCTTGGTGCCGGCTTGCCGCGCATGCCTTGAATCTGAACCCGGTCCACACCCACCTGCTCTACGCTGACACCCGTCAAGTCCAGCACCACATCGGGCGTGATGTAGTGCGAGGGGTCGTGGATTTCGTAGAGCAATTGCTCTTTCACCGTTTCGGACGTCACCAGCCCACCGGTGCGCAAGGCCTTGCTGATAAACAAGCGGCCATCGGCATGCACTTCGGCGATGGGGAAACCGACATTGGCAGGATCCGGGACATCCTTGTACCCCGGGTCTTCAAAATAGCCGCCGGTGATTTGCGCGCCGCACTCCAGCAAATGTCCCGCCGTCGCGCCCACTGCCAGTTGCTGCCAGTCGTCCATGGACCAGCCAAAGTGATGCATCAAAGGCGCCAAGGCCAGCGAAGGGTCGCCGGTGCGTCCGGTCACCACCACCTGGGCGCCGGCTTTCAAAGCTTGCACGATGGGCTGGGCAGACAAATAGGCGTTGGCGGCAATCAACTCACCCGCAGCCATGTCCAGGCCGGCATCGGCCTCGTAGACCTTGTGCTCGTTCAGGTTCAAGTCCTGCACATCGTCACCTTGCACCACGGCGATACGCACATGGCTTTCGCCCAAGCGCTTCGCCAGCCGCGCAATCACGCGGGCCGCAGCCGGTGGGTTGGCCGCACCAAAGTTGCCGATCAGCGTGATGCCATGGCGCAGGCACTTGAGCAAAATGGGCTCGAGCAGGCGCTCCAGCATGGGCTCATAGCCGCGCTCGGGGTTTTTGCGTTTTTCCAGTTGCGCCAAGGCCACGGTGCGTTCGGCCAGGGTTTCAAAAAACAAAGCGCTCGGCCCGCCCAGCTCAATCAGGGTGTCCACCACCGGGGCGGCGGCGTCTACCCTGTCCCCGGAAAATCCGGAGGCATTGCCCACACGAAAAACAGTTGCCATGTTGCTTGTTGGCCTTGAACGCCGTCAATCCACTTTGGCGCCGGAAGCTGCAATCAGCTTGTTCCACAAAGGCGCTTCACTCTGGTTTTGCAAACGGAACTCTTGTGGTGACGCACTGGGCGCGGGGTCCATGCCTTGCGTGGCCAGCTTGTCACGGATGTCTTGGCGCTTGAGCACTTTGACGGTCGCCTCAAAAATTTTCTTCAGCTCGTCTGGAGGCGTCTTGATGGGCGCATACAAACCAAACGAGAAGCTGATGTTGTAGTCGGGCAAGCCAGCCTCTTTCATACCCATGATGTTGGGAATGGCGGCCGATCGCTCTTGGGTGGTGATGGCCAAGGGGCGAATGCGCCCTCCCCGCACCTGTGGCAACACCACAGGCGAGGTGCCAAAAATGACCTGCACATCGCCCGCAATCAGCGACTGCACCGCTGGCGCGCCGCCTTTGAAAGGAATGTGCAGCATGTCGGTTTCAGCCACGCTGTTGAAAAGAATGCCCGCCAAGTGAGGGGCAGAGCCATTGCCGCTGGAGCCAAAGTTCAGCTTGTCCGGATTCTTTTTGGCGTAGGCCACCAACTCCTTGATGTTGCTCACGGGCAAGTTGCTGTTGACGGCAATCACCATGGGGCCATTGCCCAGCAAGCTCACAGGCTGAAAATCTTTCTCGATGTCATAAGGTAATTTTTTGTAGAGCGCTTTGTTGATGTAAGGGTTGCTGCCCACCAACAATGTGTAGCCATCCGGCGATGATTTGCTGACAAATTCGCTGGCCAGGTTGCCTGCCGCGCCGGGCCGGTTGTCAATGACGGCTGTTTGCCCCAACTCCTCGGCGATGGCTTCACCCACGGTGCGGGTCACAAAATCGCCGGACCCCCCGGGGGGGTAGCCCACCACAAACTTGATGGGCTTGTGGGGATAGGCTTGGGCCAGAACGCTGCCACACGCCCAGCACCCCCACAAGAACCCGAGCCAGACTCCCAACGAGCGTGCACGCATTTGCTACCTCCTAGCGACCTTGAAATTGCGGAGTTCGCTTTTCGGCGAAGGCTTTTCGCCCCTCTTTGTAATCTTCACTGCTGAAACAAGCATCCACCATGGCCGAGACAGCATCCATGTCGCGTTCGGCCGAGGCTTTGCGCAATTCCAGCAATGAGCGCTTGGCGGCCGCCAGGGTCAACGGGGCGTTTTCGCACACCATTTGCGCATAGGCGCTGACCGTTACGTCGAACTCGGCCACAGGCACCACTTGCTTGAGCAAGCCGATGCGCAAGGCCTCGTCCGCACCAAAGATGCGAGCGCTGAAAAACAAGTCGGCGGTGTTGGCCACGCCCACCACTTCGGTGAAGCGCTTCACGCCATCGAAGGCATAGCCCAAGCCCAATCGTCCGGCAGGCATGCGGAACTTGCCGTCCGCGGCGGCCATGCGCACGTCGCAATTCAAGGCCAGCCCCAAACCACCGCCCATGCAAATGCCGCGGATTTTGGCCAGCGTGGGCTTCGGACAATCCAAGACCGAGGCGTAGCCGGCTTTGGTGGCGTTGTTGTAATGCGCGCTGGCATCGCCATCGCGATGGGTGTTGAACTGCGAAATGTCTGCACCGGATACGAAAGCTTTGTCGCCGGCCCCTTGCAAAACAATCAGGCGAACGGCGGGGTTGTCGACCAAGGCTTTCATGGCCAGGGGCAGCGCCAGCCACATGTCGTAATTCACCGCATTGAATTTGCTGGGGTTGTTGAAAGTGACATAGCCCACATGCCCTTCCACGTGATGGTCCAACTTGCCCACAGCTTGGGGCGCCGCTTCACTCATGATCAGATCACTTTCTTGGTTTTGAAATGTTCGATGGCCTCGGCCGAATAGCCGAGTTGCGAGAGGATGGCTTCGTTGTCTTCGCCCAACTCTCTTTGGGTGAAGCTCACCGCAGAGGGGGTGCGGGACAGCTTGAAGGGTTGCGCCACGACGCGAATGTGGCCACGCCGCGGGTGCTTCAGGGGGACCGCGGCTTGCAGCTGTTCGACTTGCGGGTCTTCAAACACCTGCGCCATGTTGTAAATAGGGCCGCAGGGCACGCCAGCATCGTTCAATGCGTGCACCCAATGCGCGGTGGGCTGAGTTGCAAAGCCTTTGTTCAGTTCAGCGTTGAGAAATTCGCGGTCTGCCAGACGGCCTGGGTTTTGTTGGTACTTCGGCTCGTCGCGTAAATCCAATCTACCCAAGACCTCGCACAATGCGCGGTACTGGTTTGTGCCAGACGCGCCAATGTTGAAGTAACCATCGCTGGCTTGGTAGGTTCCCATGGGCGTGGCAAAGGGGTGGTCATTGCCAGCTTGCTCAGGAATTTCGCCATCGATCAAATACCGTGCGGCCTGGAAATCGCACAAATGAATCATGGACTGCAACAGATTGGCCTGAACCCACTGACCCTTGCCTGATGTTTCGCGTTCCAACAAAGCAATGAGCACACCAGTGGCCGCAAAAACACCGGTCCCCGAGTCCGCAATGGCAATGCCAGCCCGCACCGGACCTTGCCCGGGCATGCCTGTCACCGACATCATGCCGCCCATGCCTTGGGCAATTTGGTCAAACCCCGGGCGCTTGCGGTAAGGGCCGTCTTCGCCAAAGCCTGAAATGCTGGCCAGCACAATGCGCGGATTCACCGCGGCCAAAGTATCGTAATCCAGCCCCAAGCGAAACTTCACATCGGGCCGATAATTTTCAACCACCACATCGGATTGCTCGACCAGCTTGTAAAAAATCTCTTTAGCTTCAGGCTCTTTCAAATTCAACGTCAAGCCCCGCTTGTTGCGGTGCAGGTTGAGCATGTCATAGGTGTCGCGCCCGCCCAATGAGCCCTCATTGGGGTCCAGCCCAGGAGGCGACTCGATGCGTATGACTTCGGCGCCAAAGTCTGCCAGGATGCGAACACAGGTGGGCCCAGAGCGAATGCGTGTCAGGTCCAAAACTTTGAATCGCTTCAGCGCCAGAGAATCCGAGCTCAGGGGTTTCATGGGGTCTGTGTCCTCGCAAGGAAGACAGCATAAGCGAGCCAGACGCCTGCAAGCGTCTGGCACAAACCCTTAGGTCGCAGGGGCGACAGATGGCAACAAAGAACCTTAGGGCGCGATGGCTTCGATGGCGATGTCGATGCGGACCTCGTCACCCACGTAAGGTGCGTACTTGCCCGCATTGAATTCGCTGCGCTTGATCAGCGTGAAGGCGTTGGCGCCGATGGCCGGTTTTTTCAGCATCGGGTGCGGCATTGCTTGAAAGCTGGTGACAGTCAGCGTCACAGGCTTGGTAACGCCTTTGAGGGTGAGGACGCCTTCAATGGCCTTGGGCTTGTCGCCCTCGAACAGCACCTTGGTGGATTTGAAGGTGGCTTCGGGAAACTTGGTGGTGTCCAGGAAGTCTTCGCCCTGAATGTGTTCATTGAAATCCGTCGAGCCCGTGCTCACCGACTTGATGTCAATGACAATCTCGACCGAACCGCTCTTGGCTTCGGCATCGAACACCACCTTGCCCTTGGTTTTGCTGAAACTGCTGAGTTGGGTGGAGTACCCAAAGTGGGAATACGAAAAACGCGGGAAGGTGTGCGCGCCATCCACGTTGTAAGTCACGGGGGCTGCCATGGCAACGGTTGCCGCAGCGCTGGTCAATGCGATGGCCGTGAAGAAGTGTTTGAGGTTTTTCATTGAAGGGCTCCTTAAAAAATCATTTGCCAGGAATGGCGGTGAGTTGAAATTGAACTTGGATATCGTTGGCCACCACATCGAACTTGGCCCAGGGACCTTCCCCGATGGAAAAGTCCGCGCGATGCATGACGAAGCTGCCACTGAACACGCCGCTGTTGCCTTGCACCGTGTACTGCAGGGGAAACTTGAGGTCTTGGCTTTTGCCTTTGATGGTCAGCACACCGCTGACCTCAAACTGGTTGCTGCCGATGGACTTGATTTGACGTGAGACAAAGTTGGCCTTGGGAAAGGCTTTCACGTTGAACCAGGGTTTACCCACCACCTCGTCGTCAGCCTCTGACGAGCCCGCATCGACGCTGGCCAAATCGATTTCCAATTGCGCTTGTGCACTGGCCGGCTTGGCCGGGTCAAAGTTCAGTTGTGCCGTGAATTTTTTGAAGCGTCCGTCCATGCCGACGCCCATTTGCTTGTATTGAAACGTGACCTTGCTTTTGTCCGCCTGAATTGCCTTGTATTCGACGGCGCCAGCACTCATGGCCAATGTGCCGCCCAGCAGCAAAAGGGAAAAGTATTTCATGGGGTGTCCTTGGTGTTGGCACGTTGCAAAGGCAACATGCGTTTCAAAATATCGTCACGGTCCTTCCAATGGTGCTTGATCGCCGCGGCCACGTGCCCGGCCAACAACACCAGCAAGAAGAAGTTCAGGGACTCGTGCACTTCGTGCAGCAGGTGGCCCAGGGCTTTGTCTTTTTCCAAAAGATCGGGCAAAGGCAACACGCCGAACCAAACCGTTTGGACGCCCTTGGCAGAACTGAGCAGCCAACCCGACAAGGGGATGAGGATCATCAGGCCGTAAAGCACCGCGTGGCCAAGATGGGCCACTTTCTGCATCAACGCAGACATGCTCTTTGGGTAAGCCGGCGGCGGGTTCAACAGGCGCCACACCAGCCGCAGCCAAACGCACAGAAAAATGCTCACGCCAGCCCATTTGTGCCATGCGTAGTACTGCAATTTTTCGGGCGACAAAGGCATATCGGTCATCACGAAGCCCAAAGCAAGAAGGCACAGAATGACCAGTGCCATGCCCCAGTGGAAAAATTTCGCCAGCGCGGTGTAGCTGCTTTGCATCATTGCGCTCCATTCTCAAATGCGTAGCCATCCATGGAAATGACGTAATCACTGATGCCACGGTAAAAAGCTTGGGCACGCGCGTCTGGGCCGGCAGCACCGAGCGCAACAAACAAGGGCAACAAGTGGTCTTCGCTGGGATGCGCCTGGCGTCCATCGGCGTTGTGTTGGCGGTAGCTCAGCAACTGCGTGTGCTCATGGGCGATCAATTTGTCATGCACCCAATCGGCGAATCGCTGAACATAGGCTGGCGTTTGCCCCCCCGTCGAAGCGGCGACATGCCAATCTGCGAGGTTGTGGGTGATGTTGCCAGACGCTACCACCCAAATGCCAGTCTCTGTCAATGCCGACAAAGCTTGGCCCAAGCGCAGCGCGTGTGCGGGACCGGCATGTGTTTGCATGGACACGGGCACGATGGGCACCTCGGCATCGGGGAACATCTGACGCAAGGGCTGCCAGGCGCCATGGTCCAAGCCATGCTGGCTGTCGTCCACCACGTCCAGGCCCGCAAGGCGCAAAGCTGCCGCCACTTCGCGGGCCACTGCTGCCGAGCCCTTGGCCGGGTACTGGAGTGCGTACAAGGCCGCAGGGAACCCGTAAAAGTCGTGAATGGTTTCAAGCTGCCTGGCGGCACTGACCGTGGGCATGCGCGTGTCCCAGTGCGGGCTGACCACCACGATGGCGCGGGGCGGCGACAGCTTGTGAACGACTTCAGACATGGCCGCCCCAGCAGCGCCCGGGTTGAGTGCAAAAGTGGGGGCCCCATGCGGCACAAAGAGAACGTTGCGAAAGGTTTTCATCAGAGACTGCGGTGTGTGAGGCATTGAATGTAAGAAGAAATTCAAGGCATTAAAAGTAGCAAATCATCAATTATTTGTTGCAAAATAGACAACAATGGACAAACTCAATGCCATGCAACTCTTTGTCAGGGTCGCTGAGACGGGCAGCTTTACCGGTGTGGCCGATCAGCTGGATGTGGCACGTTCGGTGGTCACCCGCCAAATTTCGGCGCTGGAAAAGCAACTCGGCACCAAGCTCATGACGCGCAGCACACGCAGCCTGAGCTTGACCCCAGCGGGCGCCACCTATCTGGAAAAATGCCGCGTCATTCTGAACATGGTGGACGCAGCGGAGTCCAATCTGTTGGCAGAAAAAAAAGAGCCGCGCGGCCGCATTCGCTTGGGCCTGCCCCTAAGTTTTGGCTTGCAGCGACTGATGCCCCTGTTGCTGCAGTTTTCTCAGGCCTACGGGCAAATGGAATTGGTGCTGGACTTTTCAGACCGGCGCAGCAACCTCATCGAAGAAGGCATTGATCTTTCGATTCGCATCACCCAACACCTGGCGCCTGGCGACATCGTGCGCAAGCTCGGTGAGTCCCGGCTGCTCACGGTTGCCTCACCCCAATACTTGGCAACGCACGGCGAACCGCTGCATCCCCAAGACTTGGCACATCACGCCTGCCTTGTGTATTCGCAAGACTTTCAACCCACACGCTGGACCTACGGCGCCAAAGATGGGGGTATCGACGTCACCGTCCGGCCACGCTTGGCCGCCAACAATGGCGATGCCTTGTTGCAGGCGGCCGTGCAGGGCATGGGGATCACACGTCCGCCCGACTTCATGGCGCAGCCTGGACTGGACAACGGCAGTGTGGTTCAGATCCTGGCCGATTACGAACCCGCGCCTTTGGGCATTTATGCGGTGCTGCCCAGCAACCGCTATGTGCCGCATCGGGTGTCGGTGCTGATTGATTTTTTGGCGCAGGGTTTGGCCCATCCAGCCTAGGTTGTCGAAGTCACCACGCGATGTGTTCGCCCTTGTGATCCACGAAAGAAGCGCCAGGCTTGACAGGCAAAGAACGCAGGGCCGACCACATGCCCGCGACGGACTCGTGTGGCTCTAGCAATTGGGGCACCGAAGCGGTGAACATTTTGGACAGCTCAGATCGCACCGTGCCTGGCTGAAGCGCGACTACGCGCAGCGCTGGATTTTTGCGTTGCAACTCGATGGCGGCTGTTTGCAAGTACATGTTGAGCGCGGCTTTGGCCGCACGGTAGCCGTACCATCCGCCTTTTTGGTTGTCTGAAATGCTGCCCACGCGTGCTGACAATTTGGCATAAATTGAGGGGCCGTTTGCCAACAGAGGTGCAAAGTAGCGCAGCGCCAGAAGCGGGCCCACCGCGTTGACTTGAAATTGGCGCAACAAGGCATCTTCCTGCACACTGGCCAGCGACTTCTCTGGCCCGATGCCCTCCAGCGTCAAAGCACCTGTGGCGTCAATGATCACATCAAAGGGTCCCACGGCCTGGCATCTTGCGGCTTGCTGGCGGATGGTGTCCGCGTCCAACAAGTCAAAGCCTTGGGCGGACCGAGAAATCGTCTCGACATGTGTGCAATGCGCATCCGCTTGAAAGGCCTGCACAAAGGCATGACCAATCGCGCCCGAGGCACCGAGGACGAGGGCTCGGTAAGGCCCGTCAAACAGGGACGTCAAGTCGTTCAACCGGCAGAAGCCTTGGGTTTGGCTGCAGGCTGAACCTCCAAAGACACGGGTTCATCAGGCTTTTTGAAGCACATTTTTTCGCCGTCCCATTGTTGGCCACACCAGCATACGCCCTCAGGGTTGATGATGCAGGTTCCTGTGCCACAGCATCTGGGGTCATCTGTCATGTTTTTCTCCAAGTTCGGTTGAATCCACAGTTGGCACGTCGATGGCGTCAATGATGCACCGTTTTGTCGGAAGCATCCACGTTCATGACAATCACCCGGTCAGGCCGGGTGATCCGGCTGTAAACAATCTGGGATTTGCAAGCAAAGCTGATGTCGGCGTTTTGAGGGGCCGTGATTTCAGTGTGATCGAGGTAGACATTCAAAAGGCTGAGTTGATCCAGCACAACGCGCACCTCTATCCACTTCAGAATGGGATCCAAGTGTGCGATGTCTTCCACGTCGTGAATCCACTGCCACGCCTGTCCACGCGGCACGCGACGGCCACGGCCGTCTTTGTTGTGAAGCATGTAGGAAAACTTCATGGGGTCGTTAAAACGACATGCCCAACTGAAACACGGAGTTGGGCGCCTTGGGCGTCATGGCCATGGGCAGCGGCTTGAACTTGAAGCGGCCCATCGCATCCGCATAAGCCTTCACCTCAGAGGCAGAGAAATCTGCAAAATCTGACAGCATGAAACCCTTCAAGGTTTTGATCACCACCTGCGCCAGTTCCTGCACATAGGATTCACCTGCCGATGCGTCACCAGTTGCTGGGTCGTCCAGCAAAGTTTTCTCAAACACAGCGGCCACATCCCAAATGGAGACACGCGCTGCGTCGCCTCGCAGCGTGTAGCCGCCACCCGGGCCCTTCATGGACAAAACGATGTCGCTGTCCTTGAGCGGCTTGAGGATGTTTTCCAAGTAAGAGATTGACAAATCAAGGCGCGGTGCAAGCTCTGCGGTGGTCAGGTACTCGCCGCCCCTTTGGCTTGCAAGCAAGACGCACAGTTCAATGGCGTTGACTGTTTTCTTTGAAATCATGATTGAATCCTCTATTGAGTAGTATTTTGAGATATTTATCTACTCAAAAGTATTTTTCAATGGATTAAATCAATATTTCGTCATATTATCTACTCAATATCTACTCATTAAGACGCCTTTCATGTCTACAGTTCCCGCAACAGGGCCACGCTTTCGAATCGGCACTGTCTCCAAAACAACAGGCATTCCTGTTTCAACGCTCAGAATTTGGGAAACGCGCTACGGCGCCTTCAGCCCGGTCAAAACCGAAGGCAAGCAACGGCTGTTTGAAGAGCAAGATGTCTCCAAGGCCATCTTGCTGAAACAACTCTCTGGCGAAGGCCACGCCATCAGTGCGATTGCCAACCTGGATTTGGCGCAATTGCGCCGAATGCGCAATTTGCAGCACGGCACGCCACCCAAACTTGCGAAAAACGATGAACCCCTCTGCTTGGCCGTCGTGGGTTTGGGCATGGCCAACCGCATTGAATCCAAAAAATTCACCCTGGGATTCAGACAAGTCAAGCTCAAAGTCACCGATGTGCTGGCCGACTTGGACGCTGCCAAAACGGCCCACCTCTCCAAGCAGTCTCAAGTGCTCTTGGTCAAAGTGAGCACATTGCACACCACGGTGCACGCCAGCATCCAGGCACTCATCCAAAAGCACAAATTCGCACAAACCATCGTCATCTACAACTTTGCCCCTGAATCGGTGGTGCAAGCCATGAAATTTTCGGGTCTGATGGTGCGGCGCGAGCCCATCTCGGACAGTGAATTGGCAGAACTGCTTCAATCCGTGTTGTTCGTGGATTCGGCCCGGACCCAAGAGTTCGGAACCTCCGGCACGGTGATTTCAAGCCGCAAATACTCCGACGAAACCTTGGCGCGGGTCGCAGGCATTTCCACCAATGTGCTGTGCGAGTGCCCAAGGCATGTGGCGGAGTTGATTGCACAACTTGCCAGCTTTGAAGAGTACAGCCAGGAGTGCTTGAACCGAAACGTCGCCGACGCCCATCTGCATGCCTACTTGCGCTCCATCTCGGGATCAGCTCGGTCTTTGTTTGAAAACGCCCTGGAAAAAATTGCCCAGCACGAAGGCATTGATTTGCGCGAAGGTACGCCATGAACTCAAAAACCTTGAATGTGCTCGGAACGCCGCTGGTTCCCTGCTCCTATGACCCGCTGACAGGCTTCTTCCGCGACGGTTGCTGCAACACCGATGCACAGGATCAGGGAAGCCACGTGGTGTGCGCGAAGGTCACACAGGCTTTCCTAGATTTCTCGCTGAAGCAGGGCAATGACCTGGTCACCCCACGCCCGCAATACCGTTTTGCAGGCCTCAAGCCGGGCGACCGTTGGTGTTTGTGCGCCTTGCGCTGGAAGCAAGCCTATGAAGCGGGCGTTGCCCCCAAAGTCATTCTGGAAAGCACGCATGCGCGCGCGCTGGACCACGTCACCTTGGAGCAGCTTCAATCTTGAGCCCCCAAGAGGGAACTGCCAATGGAGCGAAAATCTAGGAATGCACGAACCAACGCCTCATTACGCCCCACTTGAAAAGATGCCAAGCCAGATGGCACATCAGGGCTTCAGTGTGCTGGATGCCACCAACGTTGCCAAATGGGCCGCTTGCTCACGGGATGAGCTGAACGCCCTGTCCGCCGACTGGAACGACATGCCGCACGACCAGCACTTAAAGGATGGCGGTCGCTACCGACGCCGACGCCACAGCAGCTTTGTTTTTGAGAACGGCACATTGACGCAAGTGCCGCACCGCGCCCACTGGCAATCGCTGGACTACAACGCACTTCACGGCGGGATGGAACGTTGGTTCGAACCCATTTTGGACAGAACGCTGCATCAGCCGGCCTGGCCCAAGCTGTTGTCTGCTTTGGCCACCACTGCGAATCAACTGCGCGGCATGGACACCCGATGGTGCATCGAAGCGCATCAATTTCGCATCGACACGACCGACGGCATTGGCCGGCCCACACCCGAAGGCGCGCACCGCGATGGCGTCGATTTCGTTGCCGTGTTTGTGGTTGACCGACAGAACATCAAAGGGGGCGAGACGCGCGTCTTCGACGCCCACGGGCCAAGGGGTGAGCGGTTCACCCTGACGCAAGCTTGGTCGTTGCTGTTGCTGGACGATGCGCGCGTGATTCACGAAAGCACGCCGATCCAGCCGTTGGGCGCTCCAGGCCATCGTGACACGCTGGTGGTGACCTTGCGCGCCAACCATTTCCAAGACCCAGCTTCATGAAAATGTGTTTTGAATGGCAGGGCGTGAGTGACTTGAACACTCGACCCAAGGATTAAGTTATACCCAGCACTTTCAAAGCCATTTGGTAAGAGTTTGCTGGTTGAGTCACATCGAAGTGCACAGTTTGCCAACCCGCTTGAATGGCGCCCACCACATTTCGGCTTTGATCGTCTACAAAAACACAATCTTTGGGCAACACTTTTAGCGCATGACTGCACATCTCGTAAGCTCTCGGATCTGGCTTAAGAACTCCTGTGTGAGTCGCATCAATGATGACATCAAAAAGTTGCAATAAAGGCAGCCGATCTCTAAAGCTGGCGCCATAAAACAGGTCCAACTCATTTGACAGCACGGCTAGCTTGCAACCGGCCGCTTTGGCTCGATGAACAGCGGCAATGGCCTCAGGCCGTATGACCGCATCAACATCAGCACCCCGCGCGCGCTGCACAAATGTCTGCATGTCTTTCCAGTCTTCGCCCAGCAATTTGCCCACGCTTTGAGTGCGCTCCATCCAGTATTCACGCTCGGTGATTTGATCTGCCTGCATAGCTTGCCATAAGGGGTCAGTCTCTGGCGCAAACGGGCCACGCCAAGTCAAGGCTCCGGGTGGCAGACCCAAAGCGGCCTCGCTCAAATGATGTGTTTCAAAAAGCGTACGACTGATGACACCGCCAAAGTCAAGCACCAAAGCTTTGGATGAAGGAATCGTCATTGTGCAACTTTTTGGATCAAGCCTCGGTCAACCCAATCATCCAATACAGCGAGCACTTGCTGAACAAAAGGTGCGTCATTGATGTGTGACTGAATTCGAGATACCTCTATGCCCTCAAGATTGCATTTGCCGAATTCATCCATCATGGCGGCCAATCCCTCTGGGTCGTGCATCGGCGCTCCTGGGCGGTCCCATTCTTCGATACCTAACTCGGGCAAGACCAGATGCACTGGCCCTTTTGCCTGCCTTAGTCTGTTGACCAACGCATGCGCAAACTCTCTGCGCATGTTTTCGTCGATGCCCACAGATGCGATCAATCGATTGTGCTGATGCGATGGTCGTCCAGCAAATCGTGCGGGCATCTGCCCCCAGGCCGGGTAATCAACCAAATCTGTGGCGCCAGGCGCCACGATCATGGGGACACCCTTGAGACCTGCGCCCATGAGCCTTTCAGGCCCAGCGTTTACGACAGAACCACCCATTTGATTGACCACTTCTTGCAGGCTGAAATCCATCACGCATGCAAACTGCCCTCGAGCAGCCAAAGATTCAAATGCACGACCGCCCATGCCTGTGGTGTGGAAAACGGCCAAGTCAAATCCGCGCTGAAGCAATTCGGGTTGAAGTTTTACCATGTATTTCAAGCAGCTCGAGCCCAAAGAAGTCATGCCAACCACGGGTCGCTCGAACCGAGGTGCCCGCGCAACACGGCAAGCACCCACCACAGCGCCCGCGGCTTGCGCCAACGCAGATTGGCACAGGCTGTTGAGTCCATACAGGCCACCTGCCCACAACACCATCATCAAATCGGGGGGCATGCGATCCGGTGGCAAGAGAGGGGAAAACGCCACCGTCGACAACACCACCTTGGGGACACCCAATGGCAAACTGCTGGCCACATCAAGGGCTAAATCAGTGCCCATGGTGCCACCTAACACCAGCAGACCGTCCATTCGACCTGCTTGTTGCAATTGCGCAGCCAGCTTGCTTGCGCCCAGCGCCATGAGGGCCATGGCGCTGTTCTCATCGCCACTTTCAATCACGTGTTGCAGGGTCACACCTGCGGCCTGTGCTACTTCAGCATTGGATATGTCCGGCGCCACCTTACCTTTTGCCAACACCCCAACGTCCATGACCCGTGACTGTCCGCCTGCAGCCAATACCTGCTCATGCAGGAAGCCTATCTCGTCGCTTTTGGTGTCCACCGTACCCACAATGAGGATGGTCGGTTGCTTCATGCGCGGCCCTCTTGCACTGCGGCAAATGCGCCTTCCAGAACGTCACACATGAAGTCAACTTCTTCAAACGTAATCACAAGGGGAGGCGACAAGATCAAATTGGGCCCAGAGATGCGCACCATCAGGCCAGCCTTGTAGGCTGCTTTGGCCACTCGTGCCGGAATGTCGCTTGATCGGGCCATGGGAATGCGTTGAGCCTTGTCACTGACCATCTCAATGCCCAGCATAAGGCCCACACCGCGAACATCGCCAACAAAGTTGCAAGAGTCCACCAACTTACCCAAACGACTTTGCAAATGCGCGCCCACGCGTGCAGCATTGCCAGTGACGTCAAGCGCCTCAATTTGGTCTAGTGTGGCCAGCGCCGCTGCCGCTGCGAGGGGGTGCGCGCTGTAGGTATAGCCATGTGACACTGAGGCCGTACCCGTGGTGTCGGCATCAAATACATCTGCAATGCGGTGATTGATGGCGGTTGCACCCAATGGGATGTAGCCCGAAGAGATGCCTTTTGCCAGACACCACATGTCTGCATTCACGCCCCACAGACGAGTCCCAAACAATTCACCGCTGCGACCAAAACCTGTCACAACCTCATCTGCAATTAACAAGACGCCATGCTTGTCACAGATCTGGCGCACCAGTGGCCAGTAATTGGGCGGCGGCACAATCACGCCTCCCGCGCCCTGCACAGGCTCCGCAATGAATGCAGCCACCGTTTCTGGCCCCTGAAACACGATTTCGCGCTCTAAAAGTTCGGCACAAATTTCTCCCAATCGGATGGGGTCGTCGGTGTAAGGGTTGTGATAAACCCAAGGCGTGTCGATGTGAAAGCAGCCAGGCAACAAGGGTTCGTAGGCGCGGCGAAAATTGGTGTTGCCATTGACACTCATGCCACCAAAATGCACCCCGTGGTAGCCCTGCCTCAGGCTGATGAACTTGAAGCGGTCAGCCTGGCCTTTTAGCTTCCAATATTGGCGCGCCACTTTGAGGGCGCCCTCGACAGCGTCTGAGCCACCGTTGGAAAACATGACGGTTGCCACGTCTTCATGATGCATCGTCTGCACCAAACGCTTTGACAACTCGATGGCTCTCGAATGCGTGGTGCCACGAAAGACATTGTAAAAAGGCAACTCGTCCATTTGCGCCACGATAGCGTCTCTGACCGGCTTGTTGCTGTGGCCCAAGTTGCAAGCCCACAAGCCACCCACACCATCCAGCATCTTGTGGCCATCGACGTCCCAAATCCAACAACCTTCACCTTTGGCAATGATGTCAGGCGTGGTCTTTTTCATGGCCCCTGGGTGCGCCATTGGATGCCAAATGTATTGTGCGTTATCAGCTTTGAGTTGGTCTTTGTTCATGTCGTTTGCTTTCAAAATCAAAGCTGAATCCAAGCCGATTTCAGGTCTAGGTACTTGTCTAAGGCATGCATTGACTTGTCGTGCCCATTACCCGACTGACGGACCCCTCCCAAAGGCATGGTGATGTCTGGGCCGCCATAGGTGTTGACGTGCACTACACCGGCCTTGATGGCGCGCACCATTCGGTGAGCGCGCGAAAGACTTCCCGTCCAGACGGCAGAGGCCAAGCCATAAGTTGATTCGTTGGCCAGTCGCACCGCATCGACCTCACTGTCAAATGGCATCACGGCCAGCAATGGCCCAAACACTTCTTCACGCGCCAGCGTCATGTTGGGCGTGACACGATCGAACAGTGCAGGTGCCATGTAATGGCCCCCTTCAATGGGATGCAAAACTTGGCCACCCACGACAAGTCGGGCCCCTTCATTCTGCGCACTCTGCACTGCTGCTAAATTTTTGGCCAATTGCCTTGCACTGCTGACGGCGCCGATCTCGGTGCTTACATCCAGCGGGTCGCCCACACGCAGCTTGACTGCAATGTCACGCAGTCGGTCTACAAATTCATCGTGAACTTCACGTTGAACCAACAGGCGCGATCCCGCGACACACACTTGCCCACTGTTTCGATAGATGCCTAGCGCCGAAACTTTGGCAGCCTGAGCCAAGTCAGGTGCATCGCTAAAAACAATGTTGGGCGATTTTCCACCCAACTCAAGGTAGACCCGCTTGAGATTGGACTCGGCAGAGGCTTTGAGCAGCATGCGGCCCACAGGACCAGAACCCGTAAAGGTCAGGATGTCGACGTCCATGTGTCGGGCAAGGGCGTCACCCGCTGCTGCGCCAGTTCCAGAGATCACGTTAAGAACGCCTGGCGGCAACCCCGCCTCTATGCACAATTGCCCCAATCGCAGCAAAGACAATGATGCGTCTTCTGAGGGCTTCAGCACCACTGAATTACCAGCTGCAAGTGCGGGAGCAACTTTCCAAGCAGCAATCATCAATGGAAAATTCCAAGGAACGATGGCAGCGACCACGCCGACCGGCTCTTTGTGAATCAGCCCCAAGGTACCTTCAGGCGTAGGCGCAATTTCGCCATTCACCTTGTCTACGCACTCGGCGTAATAACGAAAAGATCCGGCCGCACTTCCCGGCTCGGCCTTCCAGGCCATGGCAATTTCAGTGCCGTTGTCGCGCACACCCATCACAGCAAGCTCGGCATGGTGCGCCTCAATGCGATCGGCAATTCGGTGCAACACTTTTTTGCGCTCGGCTGGCGGCATGCGCGACCAAACGCCTTGCTCAAAGCTGCGACGTGCCGCCTGGACCGCTTGATCGACGTCTTCAGGTCCTGCCGCAGCAATGCGGCAAAGGGTCTGACCGTCAATGGGCGATACCGCAGGTAAAGTTTGGCCTGAAGCTGCATTCACCCATCGCCCATCGATCAGCAACTTCTGATCGGCAATGTTGTGAAGGCGCAGTGCATCGATCTGTTCTTGTTTCATACAAAATGTTTAGCCTGGTACGTGCAACACAATGCCGTCTAACGCGCTGGAGGCTACCAATTGGCAGCTGAGTCGGCTGCCTGACTTTCTAGGTGCAATCACAACTTCAAGCATGGCGTTTTCCACATCGCTGATGGCTGGGCAAGCAGCCAGCCAGGCGTCGTCGACGTAAACATGGCAAGTAGCACACGAGAGACATCCACCGCACTCACCTGCGATGCCAGGAACACCATTGAGCTGCGCTGCATCCATCAGGTTGGTGCCTTCGTTAACGTCGTCACTCAGACGATCGCCGTTGCTCATGATCCAGTGCACTTGAGGCATGTTGCGTTCTTTCGTTTGGGTTCTGCTTTAGATGAATCGAATGTAGTAGTCGCGAAGGGCATCACCTTCAAGACTTGCAGTTCGTTCGATTTCATGGCGTTTGATGCCTACATGGTTGGCCACCAAGCCTTCACCGATGGCTTGCGTCAGGGCTGTATCTGCTTCAAGCGCATCAAGAGCGCCGCCAAGGCTTTCTGCAACACTGTGTGTAGCATCCTTATTTTCCAAACAATCTCCCGTCTCGATGGGCTGCAGGGGATAAGCATGAGCCACACCCAACCTTGCCGCCTGCAACACAGCCGCTGTGTGGGTATAGGGATTGGCTGTCGCATCGCCCATGCGATGTTCAATGCGCGCGCCTGGGCCGGCTTCGGCCGACAGGCGAACCGTGACACCACGGTGATCGACCGCCCAGTTTTGCCAGAAACCCGACAGGCTGGCAGGTTGCAGACGTTGGTACGAGTTAGCGCTTGGCGCAAGCAGTCCAGCCAGCGCCTGGTGGTGCTTCATCAGCCCAGCTGTGCAGCCAAGCGTAAGCGCATTGAATTCGCTTGCATCATGTCCGCCCGAGATGGTGTTGTGGCCTTTTCCATCTTGCAAACTGAAGTTGATATGGACACCACTGCCACCAGCTGTCAGGATAGGCTTGGGCATAAAGGTCAAAACGATGCCGTGCTGAAAAGCCACTTCGCGCGCCAGCAATCTGAATAAAAAAATATCGTCCACGGCCTTCACCGCACGGTCGTAGGTCAGCGTGAATTCGAACTGAGGCGCGTCGTATTCCGTGTTCATGCTGTCGATGCGAAAACCTGCAGCGGTTGCCTTTTCCCAAAGCGAATCTGTAAAACCTCTGGGGTCAGAAAAGGGTCCTGTGGCGTAAACATGTGCTGCAGGCGTTTCATAGGGCTTGAGCGACCCATCGGGCTCCATTTGAAAAGCAAAAGCTTCAAGCTCGATACCCACCATGGGTTCATATCCCATGCTTTGCCAATCTGCCACTGCGCGCTTCAAAGCACTCCGACCACACATGGGCAATGGACTGCCATCATTGGCTTTGAGATCGCCAATCGCCACCTTGGTCAAGGGCTGCCATCCGGGTCGAATGTCCTCGGCAGTGTATGCCGCCTCCATATCGGGCAACCCCTCCATCACCATGGCACCTGGCACAGGGATCAGCTCTTTTTCATAGGTCACGCCAAAGGTGCCCCGACAAAAACGGGCTCCGCCATCTTGCCCATGCTTCAGTGTGACGTACTTACCACGGGCGATGGCCAGATGGTCACAAAATAAAACCCGAAGACGCTCTTGGACGTTAGGAGTCATGATGTTCACCTTCATAGTAAGTGCATGCGCACCGGTAAGCGTTTGATGCCACACACAAAGTTTGATCTTAAAAACAAGTGCTCGCCTGTTTGTTCAATGCGCTCAACGCGTTTGATTAACTCTTGCAGCAACACACGCAGCTCAAGTCTGGCCAGCCACATTCCCAAACAAGCATGCGGACCTCCCTGTCCAAATGAGAGGTGACGATTGGTGCCTCGGCTCAGATTGACGCTAAAAGGTTGCTCGAAGGCTCGTTCATCTCGATTTCCCGAAATAAACCAAAGGAGCACCTTATCGCCCGCCAACACCTTTTTGCCGTGGTATTGAAAATCTTCGGTAGCCGTGCGCCTAAAGTGCGTCGCGGGTGAGGCCCAGCGAATGAACTCGTCAGCCACGCCTTCCCAAGCGGCATCACCTTGCACGGATTTGAGTTGGGCCATCAGGCCAGGCTGGTTGGCCAAAGCGTGCAGCGCTGCTGCAATGGCGTAGCGCGTGGTGTCGTTCCCCGCAGCAACAAGCAAACAAAAGAAATTTCGAAATTCGTTGTCACTGATCACGTTGCCCTGTGCGTCAGGTTGAGCAATGAGGTGTAACACGCCACTGGCGTCACCCCCGGTACCTTGGCGCGACATCAGCTTCGATGCGTAATCGTAAAGATCTGCGCCGGCAGGTGAGCGGAAAGGCATCAAACGATATGCATCGGTGTCTATCTTGTCCACCACATGGTTGGTGAAGTCGCCGTCGGTGTTGGCCATCAACGCATCACCCTTATCGACCAACCAATCCAAATCTTCTTCAGGCAAACCGGCAATGCGTCCTAGCATGCGCATGGGCAACTGGCGCGCAATGTGATGGGTGGCGTCAAACTCACCTAAAGTCAATGCTTGGTCGAGAATATTCACACACAGTTCGCGAATTTGGTCCTCGTACAAAGCCATCATGGGCTTGGAAAAGGCTTTGGCCACCAACATGCGTGTTCGCGTATGTTCTGGCGGGTCAGTTTCCTGAAAAGTTCGCCTTGCCAAGTACTCCTCGCGCGTTTGGTCTTCCATGCGAATGCCCTGCGCCGAACTGAGCCGTTGATGGTTTCGATTGAGCTCCAAAATGTCGGCATGCCGCGTGACAGACCAGAAGCCCTTGCCTTCTGACCAATCGCACCAAGCCATCGGATCCTCATCACGAAGTCGCTTGAAAGTGTTGTGAGGTGTGCCATCCACAAAACTGTCGTGATTTGTCAGATCGGCATGGCCATCATCAGTCGGTACCCAGACGGTCATTTTTTTGCATCCCTTGCGTATTCCATGAACTGCACCATCCAACGCCCCCAAAGGGTTGCGTCTGACATCTGAGAAAGGCTGACCATTGCATTTTCTAGGGTGCCTGCGTCTAGTTTGCCCTTTAAGTGGCTCAACAGCGCTTGCATGAACTTCAATGACATTTCGGGGTGATATTGGGTCGTCCAGATGTGTTGGCCTATTTGCATCGAAGCTATAGGACAAAAATCGTTGCCTCCCAAGCATTCAGCGCCATCGGGCAATTGGGTGACTTGTTCATTGTGCGCAGCCATCAAGGTTGTCGCGGCCAATGCAGGTTGCATCCATGGACTTTTTTTTCGCCAATACGTGGTGGCCGTGCCCAAGCCCCAACCCTCTGCATAGCGCGACACTTGTCCGCCCAGTGCTCGCGCGACCGCTTGGTGTCCAAAACACAAACCAATCAACGGTTGTTTGGCAGCATGAATTTGACGAATAAAGTCAAGAAAGGGTATCAACCACACCAGTCGGTCATCGTTGACAGACGCTGGGCTGCCCGTGATGACATAGCCGTCAAAGTCTAGGGGACTGGTTGGCAAAACCCCGTCTTTCACTGGCACTGTTTCGAAAATCCAATCAGGACGGTGTTCTTCAAGAAGATCCGCCACCTTTTGACCATCATTCGGAAACTCGGCAGCGAACGCTGATTTGTCATCGTTGGTCAGCAAAATGGCAATGCGCAGGTTCATCGGATGTTTTCCAAGCTTCTTGCCAATGCTATGCATTTGGCGCATGTGGCACTATCAAGTTTGGGCACCGAAGACTGCGGGTTTTCACGAGAAGCCGGCATTTTAGAAACGGGCACACTTGTTCATTCAAACCTACTGGCTGTGATCTATCGCTCATGACCTCCTCAAGTGCCTGCGAAACTTGGTCTCAAGTTCTGGACACTCAGGACATGGACCAGCACGCCTTGGCTCAGCAGGGCTGGGCACTACGCTACGAACAATTGTCTTCAGGACAATTCAAGGGCCGCATTCATCAGGTGCAATTACCCGAGGTGACCTTGCTGCGAGAAGACACCAACATCGCTTTGCGTCAGCGAGGTCGGCTAGACGATAGCGTTTACGGTTTCGCCATGGCGCTTCAAGACCCGAGGGATCTGTTCTTCAATGGCCAACGGGTTCCTTCAAATGCCATCATGTGCGGCAAAGGCGATGAAGTTGACCTGACCACGCCTGCGCATTTCACCTTGATTGCCGTCGTGGTTGATCGGCGCCTGCTCAATCCTTTGTGGGAGCGCATGTACCAGAAACCACTGGCGCATTGGCTAGAAAAACAATTGGTGCTACAAACAACTGACATCAAAGCACAAAACTTGCGTGATCTGCAACTCACTGTGCTGGACCAAGCCACTGCCTTGGCGCATCGACAACACGATCCGCAAGCTCTGAGGCAGTTGCGAGATGAGATTCTGATGGAATGGCTTGAAGCACTGCCTTCTCAGGTAGATACCTCCGAACTTCCCAATTTAGAGCGACGAAAAAAATTGGTTGATCGCGCCTGTGAACTCATGATGGGACATGCCGATGAACCGCTTTCAATTCTTGAAGTGTGCAGCCGTGTTGGCACAAGTCGGCGCAAGCTCAACTACTGCTTTCAGGACGTCTTGGGAACAACCCCCATCAAGTACCTCCGGTCTTTGCGTTTAAACAGTGTACGGCGGGCCATCAGGCAAGCAGCGCCTGGCGTCACCATCCAAGACATTGCCTCACATTGGGGCTTCTGGCACTTAAGTCAGTTTGCACAGGACTACCGGCAACTGTTTGGGGAGTTGCCATCGGACACCCTTCAAAAGCGCTGAAATCAAGGCCAGCCAAAGTGGCACCGCGGTTGACAGCGTGATGCACCCTCGCTTCGGCGCACAAAACGAACCCTTGGCCATGGCGCAGCGCAGTGGCAGCGCCTTTGGCCTCGACGTTGATTTAACTGGTAGGGGGTGGTTGTCCAACACCCTAACTCTCTATTCACACTCAATCATGCGTGGTCTGCACCGGTTTCATCCGATGCCGTGGCATAGCCGCCCGTCCAGCCCTTGCTGGCGTCGTCATCGCCGCCGGGCTTGATAGCCATGCGCACCAGCGCCTGGGTGCCTTTGGGGATCAGGTTGAACTCGCTTTGGCGATATCTCCAGTTCTTTAATCCCGACCAGACCCTGAGCCAAAAGCACCCTTCAGTCACATAATATTGACACTGAAAGAAAAACGCAGATAATTTCTGACATGCGCACTTCTGAAACGATCCGGCAAGCGATTGCAGCCCAGCCCCAAGGGGCGGTGTTCTCCAGTGCCGACTTCTTGTCGGCAGGAACGCGTGCGGCCGTTGATCAAGCACTCTTTCGATTGATGAAGGACGGGACCATCGTTCGGGTGGCCAGAGGGCTGTATGCCACAGCTGGTCAACCTGTGGATGCGCAAGCGGTGGCCAGCGCTCTTGCACGCAAGACAGGCGAGCACGTTGGACTTGCCCCCGTCGAAGGGGCTGGCGAGGTGTTGGTGGTACCCACCTCGGGCCTGTCACGCACCCTCAAGGCGGCGGGGCACACCGTGCAGTTCCAACGCATGAGTCAAAGGAAAGTCCAACTCGCTGCCAGCCCCAAGGGCCGGGTCTTGCTTGCGCTGTGGACCCGGGGCATGAAAAACCTCACGACGCTAGAGATACAGCGCGCCACGGGTGACTGGGCCGAAGGGGAAATCGACAGCTTCGCAGCGCTGATCCCGGCGTGGCTGCGCACCGCTATCCAGCAAGCCAATGCGCCACGAAAGTCCGTCAAGATCGGTTTATCAGGTGCGTATGACTGGTCCAACCCGAACATCCGGGACGACGTGCTGATCGGGAAGGTGCTCGAGAAGCATAAATTCGAGGACGTGGCGCGGCTGTGCTTCTACTACGGTGTTCCCAAGGTCAAACGCGTGTTCAAGCGGCGAGCGTTTGAGCCCATGACCACTGCCAGTGTGACCAGGATGCTGGGCAACATCAGCAAAGGCCTGCGAGCATCACAGGAGCATGCACATGCATGAGCTCAAACTGGAATTCATGCCAGAGGCGACGCAAAAGAACTTTGCTCGCCTCAAGGACGACCCCAGACTGGCTGGCTTCACGCTGGTCGGCGGCACTGCATTGGCCTTGCAAATTGGGCACAGGATCAGCGAAGACTTGGACTTCAATATCTTTGGCCAGAAGTTGCCTATCAAAGCCATCGACGGGCTCCTGGATGATTTGGCTGCAGGTGGTGCCGCGATTGAAAGCCTGATCACATCCGAACAAAAGCTGGGATTCAAAATCAATACGTCAGAGAACCTGGACCACTACATTCAGGACTACCTGATCGATGGTGTCAAGGTGACGTTTCATTCGCGCAATGAAGGTGATCGGCCCAAGGCGCAGATTGACTTCCTGAAGTCAGCCCCCAAGGTGGTCGTATCCAAGGGGGGATTTGATGTGCTGGGCGTCGATGGGCTTCTTGTCATGAAAAGCATCGTTGTCTACGACCGCGTGAAGTCTCGGGACATCTACGATTTGATGGTCCTCACAAGAGACCATGGCTATACGCTAGACGATATCTTCACGGCCATCGATGCCTACCAGCCCATCAGGCACAAAGATCCTGAGCACTTGAAGAGTGTGGTTACAGGCCTGATTCCGCTGGACAAAAGTGACGAAGGATTTTCTAGCATCCATCTGAATGTGAAGATGGATGATGTTTACAAGTACTTCAAAAAGCTGATCAACGACTATGAAATAAGGGTCGTTCAGCAATTACGGTCTTAATTGCATATTCCAGTCTCTCTCTGGGATACAGCCAAGAGAATTTTTCAAGAATGGCGCCAGTACTGGGCCTCAGCGCGATGCACGAACTGCGTAGAGAGCAGTTCGCAGGTGATAAATGGTAGAAAAGTTAATCATGAATAGCCACCAAGTCATGAGTAGGTGGCGCCAGCCCCTATTTCATGCCGAGCATGCGTGGTAGTGAATCAGGGGAAAAGCGGCCCTCAATTTCGCCCCCAAACAAGCGCTGCCTATGCCTACGTGTCGCCATCCGCTGTCGAACTAGGTGTATTGCAGCTACCCCTCGGAAAGAGTATCATTCAGTCGTTGACCCAAATTTGAGGAATATTTTCCTTACAAATCAATATTTTAAGAGAATCCTTCTAGAAGGTAGATGATCTAAAATTGATGCCATGAACATCACTGACCGCATCAGACGCTCCGTTCGTGGTCGTTCCGACCTCGTGTTTCGGCCTGCTGACTTCCTGGCATTTGGCAGCGAAGC
>JACCDU010374745.1_pt1 | contig 27898 bp, 46 predicted proteins | sample 7446081 | NCBI WGS metagenome assembly JACCDU01 (sample SAMN15323447, study PRJNA562643) | freshwater metagenome | isolation source: river surface water | place: USA:Blue River Watershed | collected 2017-08-17
ATACTTGCCTTTTACCACCCGCCTCAACTTCCATGTCTGAACTTTCACTTGCCGCACAGGCGGTGCTAGATGCCGCATACCAAGAAATGGACTACGCCCCGCGTCGTCACGTTCAGTGGGTCACCGCTGCCGCCCTGCGAGCTGCTGCGGAACAAGTGGTGCCGGAGGAGCCGCTTGAAGGGGGTGATCTGCGCTGGATATTTGAGCGCGATGCCCGCCAGGCTTGTCGCAAGAAACTCCTCGCAATCGCTGTTGAGCTTGAAGCCCAGTAGTCACCTTCTCCTCTCGCCCTGGCTCGCATATAGTTGTGGGGTAGCGAGTTTGCACCTCCTACCCCTGGCCACAGTTCCCTAGAAACCATGACCCAACAAGATTACGACAACGATTTGGTCTTCCGCACCAACGGCGAAGAGTACGCCCGAATTGACGGAAGCAAAGCGTGGAAGCAAGGCGAAGCTCTTTCTCACAAGCTTAGGGTCAAAAACGACTGGCAGCCCAACACCATCACCTTCAATACAAGAGGCGTCAATGAAATCGCCAAGTTCACCGAAGAAGGCTTTTACTACAAAGGTGAGTTCATTGAGGATGCTGGCGAGGTGCATCGCCTGCTGAAAGAAGTGCTGGGCCAGATGAAGGCTGAGCAAAGCCAGTAGTCCACGTCTCCTCTGGGTCTGGGCTTGACAGCTGCTTACTGGCAGAGTAATGTGGTCGCGTCTCAACTCATTCCATGCCTACCACACTTTCAACGCTTTGGGCCGCTTTCGTGGAAGAGCGGTCAATTTCTTTATGTCCTACTAGCCTTACTTCTGACTACAAACAGGTTGGTAAATGGCTTGATCGATGCCCAATTCAAGATTTATCACAAGCACGCAAGATCATGATTTGGATCTTGGGGGAAAAACCAGTACTTGCTTCTAGGCGTTTCGCAATGTATACAAAAACAATGTACAAATGGGCGGCACAAGAAGACGTGAACTATATGGATAAAAATCCATTGGCTAGTTTTAAAATGCCTAAAGCACCTCAAAAAGATGGAGAGATTGTTGTAATACCACGAAATGAAGTTGCTCTAGTGCTCGCAGCCCTGGAAGCAAAGAAAACATATAGAGCAGTTAACTGGTCTTGGTATACAGAATTTATGCTTCAAACAGCAATGCGGACAGGAGAGGTTCGCGCTGCCCGCTGGGATGACATAAAAGAAAACAAGCTTTTAGTACACCAAAACTACACGCTTACTCATGGTTTAAAAAATAGTACCAAAACAAATAAAAAACGCTGGGTGCCATTAAATAAAAAATGTCAAGATATTTTAAACAAACTTTCCCAGGTTGAAGAATATATTTTTCCTTGGGATCGATTAGCTTTTCAAAGTTATTTTCACAAAAAGTTGAAGCCTTTATATCAAATTGAGTTAATTTCTCATTGTTATCGTCCCTATGATTGCAGGCACACGGCAATCAGTCGTTGGATTGAAGCGGGTATACCTGTGCCACAGGTGGCAAACTGGGCAGGAAACACTAGTGAGGTAATTTTTAAACACTATTGCAATACAACAAAAGAATATGAAATGCCTGAGCTTTAATTGATAGAATAAGAAAAAACATTTGTTATGGCTACTTTTACTTGGGCGATTGCTAATTTGGAGCGTAAACTCCCCGATGGAGATGTGCCTCCCGATGGTCAAGTGTATATTGCGCATTGGACCGTAAGCCTGGAAGATCAAGGTGAAACAGCCGGCGCTTATGGCTCTGTTGGTTTTGGTGATCCAGAACCTGATAACTACACTCCGTTTGATCAACTTCTTGAAGATCAAGTCATTGGTTGGGTAAAAACAGCTCTTGGCGATGAACAAGTTGCCTCCATTGAAGCGTCGTTGGAGGCACAAATCCAAGAAAAATTGAACCCCACACATGCGGCTGGCGTACCTTGGTAATTTTTGTTATACTTTTTGAAGTTATTTGTTCGTTATGGCTTGCAAAAAGTCTGAGCTGATTTCGGCGGTCAACTCCTTTGGTTCTGCTCGCGCCACCGGTGACGGCAACCTGATTGCTTTCTCTGCCAATCTTATTGGTCAGCTGGTTGAAACTCTTGAGTTTGCTCCAGAGGAAGAAGTAGTAGAAGACACTGAAGTAAAAGAAGCCGAACCTGTGTGATTATTGACTTGATCTAGAGTAATAAAAAGCTCTAGGTCGATATGTCAATTAAATTTTCGGACGCGGCTAAGTTTTACAAAGAAGAAAAGCATCAACTCGATGCTTGGAATTGGCTCCAGGCTCAGGTATCCCCTGATGTCCTGGAGTCATTTGCATCTAAATACCGCAATCCACCTAAGCCTATTGTTGAGGTTGCCAACACTTGGGATGGTGTTATGGCAGCAGCAAAAACAGCGGGCGCAAAATGGCCTGAATGTGTTGCTGCACAATGGGCACTCGAATCAGGTTGGGGCCAGCACACATCAGGCAAAAATAATTTTTTTGGATTAAAAGGATCTGGCTCTACAGTCAGCACTCAGGAATTTATCAACGGTCAATGGATCACAATCAAGGCAGGTTTCCTTGATTTTCCTGATCTACAAACCTGTGTTTGTTACCTTGTCGATCGCTGGTACAAAGACTTTGGTAAGTTTAAAGGCGTCAATAGAGCTGCCAGCAGGAATGAATGTGCCCGTCTATTAGTTAAAGAGGGGTATGCCACCGATCCCGACTATGCGACAAAATTAATTCAGATCATGGATCGTCAGCTCCAAACCATTGGAGAGAAAGAAGATCCCAATCCACATAACAACAACTTCAACCCCTGGAGCCCATTTACATACAAGATCACGCCTAACATTAGCTATGGAGAATTAACACTTAACCAGGAAGCACGTCGTTTTACGAAGCAGTATCAGTGCGATACAGCCAAAGAACTTTGTTTATTCTTGGAGAAAGTTCGTAAGCAATTTGGCAATAAGCCCATTATTATCACAAGTGCCTCTCGTCCGGAACCAATCAATACTCAAGTTGGTGGTGCCAAGAACTCAGAGCACACTTACAATGCGCCATCCAAGGGAGCAATTGATTTTTACATCCAAGGAGTAGATGTACAGACTGTACAGAATTGGTGTGATAAAAATTGGCCTTATTCGCTAGGATACGGTGCGCCTAAAGGATTCGTCCATCTTGGAATTAGAGAAGGCAAGCCACGCGTCCGCTGGGATTATTGATGTGAAAAAATACAAAGAACCACGTATTCGTGTCAATATGTGCTGGCAAATTGGCGACGATAAAAAATGCGTGACCCTACCAAAGGAGCACGCATACGAAACAAGAGATTGGGTAGAAGAGCAAGGAGGCTGCGTGTTCTGGTTTCAGGCGTTACCTGATTAATCAGCGTTGTTTTGCTTTGCCGACAACCAAAGCTAGAGTTTCGATAATTTTATAGAGCTTGCCAACAAACTTATCGTCATGAGGTGTTGGTGTCATCGCTGTGATAATAGATGCCACAGCGTGAATGGCAAGTGCCAGTTCGATGTACTTGTTAAAGTCCATGGGTATCTCCCGTTTCTTTTATTCTAGATTCACTATCTATCAAATTCAAAAACTTCAGTTGGTTTAAAGAAAGCTTCCCAATCTTTTTGTTCGCCTTCACTGATATTAGATTTTTTCTTTTCCGTAGGAGTCTCCCAGAAGTAATCGTCTTGATCACCAAGTCTGCCCCACTTGGGCGCATGCTCCACATCAAAATACCTGGTGGATACTTTAAAGTCTGGCGTCAATAGGTTTTCGGGTGTCAAAGACGGATCGACCATGCGGCATCGGTTGTTGGGATAAGCGCCAATCTGACCATTCTCTAAAGCAATGATGTTATGTGACTTGTGCTCATCTGGAAATTCCGAGAAGTAGAAGTCTGGCTCGTTACGATGCGGATGATAATTATCAATTGTGAATAAGTACTGACCTTTAAGACGTTTGCCGCTTCTTACGTGAACTTCCATCTCCATGTTATAGATCAGATTTTTTTCAATCACTGTAAGACCAGTGTCAAATCCATTCCAGAACTGCAGATCTGGCAGCTCTAGATCAGGTGACGGCGTTTGCGGTGCATCTGGATGATCTGAATCCCATTCAAGAAATGCGCTAATAGGTAACTTGTCATACATGCACGCATGACGAGTAAGGTACGTTTCAAAATAAAGCGCGCGTCCGGGAATTGATTTACAACTGACCCAATAACCCGGATAATATTCTCCATGTCCTTTTTGAAAATCATAAAGATATTCAGCTCTGACCCACACTTTTATCGGCGGGACATTCGCAACGAGAGTAGTCATTTTCTAGGTGGTTCCAGCCTCTACCTTTGATGATATCGCAAATTCGACTGGGACTGACTTTGTATTTAATTGCTAGCTCTTTATTTGTGATACCAGAAGCATACTCTTCTTTAATGGCTTTAACTTGAATTGCTGTTAATTTTGACCAGGAACATTTTTCTCCGTGTGGTTTTGTTCCATCACGCCATTGATCAAAGCTATTTTTAGCAGGAGTGCCATATGATAAATTTTTGACAGTATTGCAGAGTTGGCCACTAGAACCATGGCAAACTACCATGCCTGCTGGCTGAGGCCCTAAAAAAGCCATAGCAACCAATTGATGAGTTAACCAGAGTTTTGTTTTTCCTTGTTTTGATAGACGCAGTCCATAGTAATGGTTGTTTATTTGAAGACTTTGTTTTAAAATTTTGCCTTTAAATAATCGGTCAGATTTTCCACCGGGATACTTAACAATTCTGTCAAGACTGCGTACGTCCCCTTGATCACTTACCTCATATAGATTTTCATAACCGGGAATTGGTGCCCACACCTTGACCGGTGGGACGTTAGCAACCAGGGTTGTCATTTACAGGTCGTAGATTCGGCACCCTGGTGCTTCAGGGTTTTCTACACAGTAGCGCAACCAAGCAGCTTGTGGTGAATTCTTGGGTGTTTTCTTTTGGAACAAAGCAAGAATTTGTTTAATCATGGCCTATTAGTTAAAGGCACAAAGAGTTCAGGGAAACGATCTGTGTCCTGATGCTCCCTATCCCATGCATTCTGCCATTCAGACAATGAATGGTCATGTATTGTTTCGTAATACGCATCATTGCCAACTTCAAGAATAATTTTAAAATCGTCAAATGTGTTTGACGGAATACGATCACCGATATACCAGGTAGAGCCCTCTGATACCGTTAAAGTAACTCCGGAATTAATCGTACAGCTAACTTCTGTAAATGCGTTTACGCCAACAGGTATAATTGTATTTACAGTTACAGGACTTTCAATATTTGGAGAATCGATATCAGTTTCTTGCAGGCAAACACTTCCATCTAAATCTTCTAATTCAAAAAAAGCTTCACTAACAGGAAATTCAATGACAACTCCTAATTCATAATCAAGAGTTTCATTCCGTGTTGACGAGACACAAATTAAATAGCTGCCAGCATTTAGCGGATAATAACGATCATCACCACGATCAATTCGAAGACGATTAAAAGTATTATACAAATCAGATTGAGAACTCATCGCCGTATCTAAATACGGGATGTAAATAGATCCATTGCTATCTGAATGGATTGAATCGGCATCAAAAATAGGGTTGCCTTGAATTGGTGTTTTGTTTAGATCATATGCAGAAACTTGAATATATTTGGGTCGCGGTGGGCCTTTTGTCAGAATAATCCAACCAGGCTCTGAAAGAGTGACCACAAACCAGTGGTTGAAAGTGCCGCCACCAATACCACCGTTAGATGTTTGGTTTGTATCTGCTCTACCAACAGGTTTCCATTGCGCTCCAAGAGTACCTTTTAAATAACGTAAAGATGTTTGACTAAACGTACCTAAATTTAAAGGGTTATTCTGAGTTCTTTGTGGTTGACTTAGTGAACTCCTGGACATATGAACCGTAATACAACTCCTGCATCTCATCATAATCGGGGGTATTTTTGTTTACTAGTGGATGTTGTATTGTGTTTTTATACTGCTGCTCAACAATAGGTACAGGTTTATCCTTCAGTTGATTTTGAGCGCAGTGCATTGTTTTTGCTGGATTAAATTCAACACAAAATGGATGGATAGTTTTTGGAGGAAATGTACGATTCCAACTTGAAACCAAATGGAGAGGGTTAAGACAGTTTTTATTTTTGCATGTGCGTGTAACAAACATCTTGCCAACATCTCCCCAAGCGCATTGATAGATTGCCTTGTGAACATTGATATTGTCATTCATCCTGGGGTTTTCAAACGTGCGATAAGAAGGAAACCGCACTCGTTTAGCACCAAGCCAAGGTACCTCCCAACAGTCATCCCACTCACCGACAGAGATTTGATTCCAAAGACCAAACAATCTGGCTTTGTAGTTTTTATTCAAGTAGTTGATGTCAAAACCACAATTATTGCCTTGGATTTTGCGAGCACATTCGTAACACCAATGTTGTTTTAAGTCACGTACACGATGTCCATGAGCACAGTAGTAACCGCGATAAAATCCATGTGGTTTCAATTCTTGATCATCCATGTCATGGATGTCAGGAATAAATGGAACAGTAGAAATTGCCTTGGCGGTTTTGACGATTTGCTTGGTAATGTCAGCCATGCTCAGTGTTTCCTTTGTGAACAAAGTTGTAGTTAGTGTGCGGATCTCGAAAAACAAGATTACCTTCTTCGTCTCTGACTCGACGCCTATACTTAGGCGCGGGACGTGTCCGACGTTTGTACAGCGTCAGATTTAAGCGGTTGTCGCGCGTGTCATTGTCTTTGTCGTGCAATACATCGGCATCCCCTGGATCATTACCAGTACGTAAGTAGTACACGACACGGTGTGCTGGATAGCGAATACCAAGAAGAGATACAACATAAAACCTGCCATCCGTACGCAAGATCCCCGCTGGATCACCAGCGTCATGATGGCGATTAGAAGTCTTCCACTTAAGACCAGAAGGGTGATCGGGCGTAAGTTCCAGGTTTTCTTGCGTCCACCATAAAGGCGGCATCTCGTGATAAACGCGTGCCATGGGGCCCAGGGATGTGGTCTTCATTGGAAGTTTACCGCATTAACGGGTATGTGCAGCATACGTGTCGCCAATTCCTCGTTTGATAAGCGCGACTACGTACTTATTTACTATATATAAGTCGTGATCACTTTTTATTTAAAAGTGTCGCATTAATCTGATTTGTCTTATTTGCGTCTCACACAAGATTGCAAACCATTCTCAATAGTGACACTTTTGTTTTAAAAGTGATCACGCTCTCCTTATGGTAAATACGGATGTAGTCGCGCTCGCCACAACACGGTAGACCCCCTTGATATCACCCCACTTACTGCACATACCTGCTTATGGACACAAAAAAGCCCCTGCCTAAGCAGAGGCCCTGGGTCCCTTGACGCTTGATCAGGCTACTGCACTTGCCTTTTCTTTCCGCAGACTTTTACTTTTCTTTTGTTTTCGTGGCTTCTCACTAATCTCAACTGGGACCGAGTGATCCACCTGGTTCATGACATCTTCAAAGATGCCGCCAAATTGAGACGCAACTGTGTCCCACGCAAACTGTGGATCCATTACTCGCTCACGGCATCGCTCACCCACATGTTGCCGGTATGTACGGTCCTGGTACAGATCCTCAAGAATCTCAGCAAGGTGATCAGAGGATGGGCACGGCATCTCCCGTGCGTAGTTGGTATCCACATCAATGTGGTCGCAACGAATCAGTTCGCCATAGCCGTCAAAGATCTCTTTGCAGGATGTGTGGTCAGGCACGACTTGCGGCACACCACAAGCTGCGTGTTCAAAGTTGACAAGTCCCCAGCCCTCACCTTTGCAGGTGTTAACGCCCACATCGCATGCGTTGTAGATGGTATTGAGCATGTCCACTGATACGTTCGGCGGACCTTCCGTCTGCGTAGTCATGATGATGCGACCGTTTGGATCAAGTCCTACCCTTGACATCTCTCGTCCAAAGATGCCCATCACATCCCAGCCTTGATCTTTCATACCCATGTGTAGATAAAGTTGTGCATCTGGTTTATCTACAGCAAATTGGGCAAAGGCTTTAATAGTGATGTCTTGCCTCTTGCGGAACTGATTGCGATTCCCGTTAAACACAATAAAGATGTCTTCCTTAAGACCTAGTTCACGACGACATTCTTTCTTGTCCTTGGGATAGAACTGACCTGGCGTGACGCCATGGGGAATGACGGCAATCGGTTTACGGATACCCCCTTTCACAAATTCGTGTGCACCAAATTCCGTGTAGGAGATGATGGCATCCCAGTCATTGGCGGTATCAGCGAGACAACCAATCCAGCCATACGAATCCATGGGGGCATAACCCACGAACTTGAACTTACCTTGCTTATGAAGATCTTGAATTTGTTGGTACTGTGCGTTAATGATCCACATGTCATTGATCGTGAAGACGATATCGGGTTGCTCCCGTTCAACAACTTCACGAATACGCTGCTCACCAAACGGTGCGGTCTGGAATCGGTTAGATGAAGGATACATCTTGAAATCCTTCTGCTGCTCACATGGATCACCCCACCAGTTATGAGCAAGTACTACGATTTCAAAATCGTCTTTTAGACGGTAGATGACATTTTCAGTTACACGTGCAAAACCAGTCATGGCGACGATATCGCCACACCACAAGACTTTAGTTTTTTGTTTCAAGGCAATTAAGTTACTCTCGTTTTACTATACAGAAACAGAAGGAGTTACTGACCGCACCAACTCTTTCTCTTCTGATGTTTTTGCTTTGAGTTTTGTTTTTAAAAACTCAGCCGCTCGATGCGTCTGAGTCGTATTACCACAGGTGTATAAATCGATAGCGCAATAGCCAATTTCCGGCCACGTATGGATAGATGCATGCGATTCAGACAGTAATGCCAATAGCGTCACCCCTTGAGGCTGGAACTTTTCCCCAAAGATACGTAGGACATTTGCTTTTGCAAGGACAAGAGAAGCTTCAAGTAAACGTTGAAGCTCCTCGTAATCATTCAGGATTTCTGAATCACAGCCGTAGAGATCCAGGATTAAGTGCCGGCCATTGCTCACGTGACTTCCGCAATATTCTCCATTGTCGCATTAGTAGATGCAGTGATGTCCATACCGTAAAGAGGCAGATATTTTTGTGGGTTAGCAGCTACCTCAACGATGGAAGGATAGGTTTCATATTTAGGATTTGACTCCCTGATTACGGCGTTAAAGACAAGGAGTCCTTTATTGGTCTTCTTGCTGAAGACATTAAGTTTTAGCTGGTGCTTACAGATGTCAAAGAACAAGACTTCAAATCGACCCCGACCCACAAAGCCTACGTTACAGCTACGGCAAAATTCTGCATAGCTGGCATAGAGCCATTGTTGCCAGTTTTGATAAAAATTGTTGGAGCCCTGTGCATTTTTACAGGTCCCAACAACAGACTTAGCACCAGGATCGTAAACAATATGCTGGCTCATCCAATCCAATACTGGATTAGAACGCAGGCTTTGCTCTTTCTCATACTTCTGGAAAAAGTCGACATGTTGTGCGGTTTCCATTAGGTATGAACGCATGTCGGCTTCTGGCATATCCAGTAACCAGTTCACGAGCCCTGGCAGTAGAGGGGCAAACTCACCCTGCGGGTTTCCTTTGTTATCAAACTTAATCAGTTCTTTTTGTTCTGCTTGGCCGCCAGTAAACGGACGATCGAATGGAATAGTAAGACGACGACGGGCGAGTCCAGACGTATAGTCGGTGGATTGAATTGCTTCATTGGCAGTAATGATAACCATCCCATGATATTGAAAAGGATCCAATGCTTCTCCTTGGTATTTACGCTCAGAGCGAATCCAGTCGTTACCAGTGATTGCTTTTAGTCTTGATACGGAACCACCCCAACGATCTGCGTCCTGGAACAGCAGAAGTTTTTTACCCATGTAAGCCGCTGCTTCAAAGCGGTTTTTCTCCATGTTTTCAAAGTCTGTGGAGTAGGTATTGCTCCTCCCCACCAGTGCTACTGCCAGGTTTGCGTAGGTGGATTTACCCGATTTACCTGGACCCACAATCTCCAGAAACTTCTGGATCTCGTAGTTACCAAGGAGTGTTGCGCGTAGCCATGCCCTAAGAACTTGGGTGCGATTCCAAGAACCATGTTGCGTGTGCTTCAACCATTTAATAATTTCTTCGCAAGTAGCCGATGGGTCATATTCGTATGGCATTTGTTGTGTGATGTATAGATCACGTTTGAATGGATGCAGCTCCCTGGTTTCTACCTCCAGCAAACCATTGGTAAAGAGTAGGTAATCCATACCGTCATACCATTCATCAAATGGCACTAGCGCCTGGAGTTGCTTATACATATCTTCCATCAGGTTGTGATTAAACCCTCTGGGCAACCAACCAGATGCTGCAAGATCTTTCAGGTTTTCCCTGATGCTGCCATACATCTCAATCTTGGTTTTTTTCTCCCACAGTCCCTTCCTTTTGTCATAGAGAAAGAACTGGTTGTGGGGCTGACTAAACAACAAATCACCTGCGTAAGCAACAAGCAATTGATCTGCAATCTCATGAGAAGGTCTGTTATGCCCCTTGGCATCTTTTGGTTCTTCCCCATCCGTTTCTTTTCTTTTGTTTCGAGCAGGAGCTTTTTGTTTCAGCGGCGGACGTGGTTTGTCAACAGCATCAGCGCCAAGAGATAAGAGTCCTTCCATGTGATCTAAGATGTCTTGTTCAAGGTTTGGCAGAATTGCAGCAACTGCTTCTAGCGTTGCATCATCAGGACTTTGTACCCGGTATTCTTGAGAAGGAACCCAACCGTTCTCTTTAGCAACGTGAACGAGTGATCCGATACCACGACCACCACCTTTGCTAAAGGAGAGCCAACGCTTGTGGCATTCACCTTCTTTGTACTTATCGCTTTGCTTGGACCATTCATCCCATTGATCCAACAGCGATTCATCCAAGCTGTGAAGCGATTGACCGACCATGATCCAGATGTCATAGTCATCCGTCGCTTCTGGGGGCATACCCCACATTGCTTCGGTCGCAAGTTGGATATCACGGTCCAAACCAATGACACTTTGGATGGCAAAGTTACCGCCGATAACACGTGATACTTCTTCGGCAGGTTTTCCTTGCTTAGCGTTTTTGGTGATGATGTTATTGAGAATCCAGTCCGGGAGTTCGGGCAGGGAATCAGACCACTCAAAACCCAAGCCATCACCTGTGTAGTAACCATCCGTTTCCGGATGTGTACCCATCAGTACACCTTGGTGCTTTTTCCAAAGGATCTCAAGTTTCTCTTTATTTTCTTCCCCGTGCCAGGTGTATTTATTTCTAAGGAAATGTTTGTGTTTATCGCGGTTTAGTTTGTAGAGCTTGCGTTCGCGGCCGACTTTACCGCTGAAAATTGTTAGCGTTGGGGGCAGGGCTTCTGTAAGGGGGAGATCTGAGATCTGTTCGATGAGAGGGTAGACACTTGGTCCATCAACATCAACCCAGACCAAACCATAAGGATGGTTATAGGCAGGGCCGCCAAGTACACCAATTGCTTTACAGTCACCGGTTGTAAGTTCCTCTTCAATTTCCTTGACACTGAATGGTTTGTTCTGCCAGCCCTGGATGTAGGGATCTTTATTAGGTCCTAGTGGAGTTAACGGCCAGTCCAGAGGGATGTAATCGAGCCGAATTTCACCTGGCTTAAGTGTTTTCTGGTTCTGGTTCGTCATACTTCCAAGGGGTTCTTGATTACTACTGTAAGGTTTTTCTCTGGGCAGCAGGACTCTTTTAATAAGTTATAAGCATGAAGATGCATCGCAGACGGTAGGACAAAGAGATCCCCATCAACCGCAGTTTTCATGCGGCTTGAAAGGGTCTGCATCCATTCGCCTACGCCAATGACGTAGGTGCTCATGGGGCTTGTTCGTTGTTCTTTCATCTTAGGCTGCCTAAGCCAAAGCACTCTCAAAACAATCCTTAAGTTATGAGTCTTATGAGACTATTTTTTTTGACAATCGAGCTGACCAGGCCAAAAACGATTACTTTTTGAGATGTTTTCTTCAGCTGTTAAAATTTGAAGATTGGTTTCAACATGCAAACCACACATATATTTACTTGTTAGTGGATAAATGTGATCTACATGATGAGCAATACCATTTTCACGTGTTAGTTCTATTGCTTTTTTGTATATTTTTTTAATTTCCCCTAAGTCCGCCCATGGCGCTACAGCCTGTTTTCTAGCAGCCCTTTGTTTTGCGCGCAGTGCTCTTGATTTTTCAGGATTATTTTTATGCCAATCAGTGCATAACTTAAGATGACGCTCATGATTTTTTATTTTCCATTCTTTATTTTGTTTTGATAATTTTTCTTTATGTTTTTTATAGTATTCTTTTCTATATTTTTGATCTTTTATTTCAGTTCTTTTTTTGTTTTTACTGCGCCATTCTTTAAGATATTGCTTCCTACAATCAGGGCAAGTTCTTTCACCTATTAAGTACTGATGCAATCCTTTCTGACAAAGCTTAAAACCTGGTAAGATGTCCATGTGACCAGTGATGTTGGTTGCCGTGGGGCAGGGTGTTAGCGCACCGCTGCCCTTAAATTTTAACAATTTTTCACTGAGTTTGTTCTTTATATTGTTGACGTTTATCTATTGCTTCAAATTCTTTCATTACCTTGTTATAGATTTGAACTGCATCCTCTTTTGTGACAACGGCCCGTTCACAAGCGATCGTCCATGCCAGGCGCTTCCTGCACTCCATCTTGCCGTTCGGGTTGTAAGCCATCAGTGTACCAAGGTGCCGTTAGACGCATTGCCCCACCTAGCTTTTGGGATTCGCCAGTCTGGAGCACAGGATCAACCGGATATTCACGATAGATCGGTTTGTTTTGTTCTTCCCGTTCTATCTCGGACTCAATCCGATTCTCAAGCTCTATCATATCGAGACGAGCCTTGAGCTTGGCTTCAAACCAAACACGGTTCCACCACTTAATTATTTCTTTGTATATGTCCCCAAGAAGTTGTTTGATCATTTAAGTACGTAATTAAACCTTCTAGTTTTTCAACTTTATCTTGTATGTGTCCTAATGCAAGATTGCACGAGTGACAAAGCAATCCTCTTATTTTTCCAGTTGTATGACAATGATCTATATAAAATCTTTTTCTTCCCGGAGCACCGGGCACAGTAGAGCGACAACCTGGGTTGGCACAGCAACCACCCTGCGCCTCTAAGATTTTTTTATATTGCGCATAATTTACACCAAATTTTCTTTCTACTCGCAATTCATTTTGGCATTCACGGCACAATGAAGAAGGGCTTGGTTCACCATTCTTTTTGATATACCCGGAAAATCCAAAGCAATCTAGTTGTTTTATTGTTTTGCAACGAGTACAAGTTTTAGATGAGATCTGGGTCATAAACGCCACAATTTTCGATTTGTGCATAGTACTCAGCGACCAACGCGTACCAATCTTCCCTCAAAGAATCAAGAAATTTTCTTGAGATTTTGAAGATTTGTGTACGAACAGGCGTAGACACTAAGATTGCCGCTTGTTGGACGGTCATGCCAAGGGTTTGCTCAATCGCAATGTCATACGCGGCAAGTTGTTTGCAAGTTTTTTTGAATTTAAGGTGACCCCCGAGCAGATCCCTCCACTCCTGGGAACCTTTCTCCAAATCTTTTGGCCACTTGCGGCTGTATGGTTTGACGCTGGTTTTTAGGTCCGCGAGCGTAAGTTTGTTATTAGCCACAGCAATGATGTCAGGAGCACCAGCCCAAGCACGACCTTCTGAGTCACAACCCCAGACACGAGCCACGTCATCAGCACCAATAGTGAAGTCAAACTTATCCAGAACAGGGGACTCGGCCCAAAGGACTTCCTGGAACTGATCCAGGATTGGTGGCATACCTGCCCAAAAGTCCGCATATTCCTCTTTGATTTCAGGATTTTTGTTTCCCTTGAGGTACTGTTCCATGCCGTAGTGGATAGCAGTACCCCTTTCGGCAGCAGCTTCTTTAACACCTGGGTTAGCTTTTGACCACATTTCAAGCTTCCGTTTGTTTGCTTCGGAAGCTGTTTCGCCAATAATAGTAGTTACAGACGGCGCAGGCCCAGTGGGTAACGGAGTTGTATAGTGACGTTTTCCGTTAAGCGTAATTCTGGCTGCGGTCTTGTTAAGTGACCGCATCATCTCAGGTTGCTCGTCCTTGGTCCTAATCCAAGGATCTGATGTATTCAGTTTAGCAACCATTGATGGTTTTGTATATTGCTGCTAACTTAACATATAAATGAGCTGTGTGGCATGGAAGATTTTAACTACGCGATTGCAGCGATCCTTGGGGCAATGCTAGTGGTGATTAGCATGGATGCATACCTGTTCTTCGTAGAAGTTGCTTCTCGGCAATGAACAAATTTTTTCTTGGTGTTCAAGGTTATCTGTCGTGCTTAGGCTGGATGCTCCCTGCTCTGTGGGAGTGGATTCTAGAATTGTCGCCCGACCTCCGCTTTTGGAAGTGGCACACTGATCTAAATGATCACCTTTGGTACGCCGAACGTGTCAATGGTCGACTTGCCATGTTGGCACTGACCTTCCTTCTTATCTGGTGCGCAACCCATGGGATCAAACTTAACGAGATTCTATTTTGATTTTGATGACGACTGCCGCACTGGCTGTTTTGAAGGCTTGGCATTTGCGGATGTTGAAACCATAGAAGCCGATGGGTACGAGCAAGAATTACAGCAGCAAGAAATTGCTTATACTCGGATAGATCTATAGGTTTATTCCGTGAAGCTGACTGCCAAAGATGTAGTCCTCTATGCAGTCTGCCTGAAAGATCTGCATGTACGTTTTGATACCAACGCAAAAGTCATACCGTTTTACGGCGATGAAGGTGAACATGCTGATGTAAATCCTTATTGGGGTGAGATGAGTTGCATGTACACCCTTTGGAATGATTGCGACCATCCCTTCTTTGGCATTGTTAATTATCGTCGCAATTGGGAAGAGCGTTTCCTATCCCAGCTGGAGGATGACACTTTATACATTCCACGTCACGTTACTTTTCCATTCTCCGTTCAACAGCAGTTTTCCCAGGGACATGGCGGTGGTCTTGACGAAACAGTTGAGATGTCCTTGGAACTAGCCCGAAAGAAAGCAATTCCTTTGACGGAGGAGATGCTGCTTGAGATGTGGGGCCAGCCCAAGTTTTTTGAAACACTTCAGGTCATGGGCCCTAACTCAGCCATGAATAAATATTTTGATGTTGTGTTTGACATTCTCCTCCCAATTTGGGAGGAAGGCAAAGGATATTTTCTAGATCGTGGCGGTTACAATAAACGCGGGCCAGCTTTCCTGATGGAACGCCTGCTTACCGCAGTTTTCCTCAACAAAGAACATTTTTTTGGTTCCCAAAAAATTCAAGAACTTCCCTTTGTTGTTTATCGATAACGATGCAAATCACTCAGATCTTCTTAACGAATAATAATTCGGAACTGCCTCTTTTTTTGCAGGAGGCAACGCAGACTGTTGCCAAATGTTTTCCCAATTTAGAACACAAGATCTACAGGAACAAAGACGTAGAGCAGTTCCTGGAGAAACACTATGGTGAAGATGTAATCCGCGCTTATCACAAGGTCAAGCCTTATTCCTACAAATGCGACCTGGCACGCTACTGCATTGCCAATGTGGTAGGCGGTTGGTATTTTGATATTTCGTTGCGTTGTTTAACAGGAGTCAATCTTCCGCCCGACTGCAGGCTTTTTGCTTTCCGTGACATCAATCGGTACACGCATGTGTCATGGGCATGTGATGGCGCTGCTTTTTATACACCACCGGACAACGAAATTTTGGATGAAGCAATCTTCCAGATTGTGCGCAACATTGAAGATGAGTACTACGGCTTGACACCATTGTGTCCAACGGGCCCCACTGCATGGGGCAAAGCAATTGCCGTAAGCAACATCGATAACAAGGTGCTTTTTGGTGATTCGGTCGAGTTGACACCCAACCATCCACACAAAAACAAGGCTTTGGTGCTGCCCGATGGCATGATCTTTGCCCTAAAGAAGCCCAGTCATGGAGGAGATTTAACAGGACTTGGCGCTACCGGTGTTAACAACTACAATGATCTTTGGTACAACCAAAACCTGTATGTTAAATGATGTAAAGCTTACTCTATACGGAGGCACTGGCATCATTGGGACGTACTACAGAGGTATGTACCCATCTCAGCACGTCGAGCGTGACCACTGTTGTCCGCTGACAGAGGATGTGTTGTATCTGATTAGCACGACTGACAACACCAATATTTATACCAGTCCTCAACTTGACATACATACCAACTTATCGGTGCTTGCTAATCGGCTGGATTACTGCCGTGACTTTGGCATTAACACATTTAACTTTGTCAGCAGCTGGTTTGTTTATGGGCCAACTCACGTGAAGCCCACCGAGCAATCCATCTGTAATCCCAACGGCTTTTATTCGGTGACTAAATATGCCGCTGAGAAATTGGTAATGGAATATTGCCAGGCGCATGGCATGAAGTGGCGCATTTTTCGTCTTGGCAATGTATATGGTGGGCCTGATAAGGGCACAGAAAAACGGAATGCCCTTCACCGTATTATTCAATTCTTAAGAGAAGATAAAGATGTTGAGGTGTACGCAGGGCTATCTCGTGATTACGTTCATATTCGAGATGTGTGTAGAGCCATGAACTTCTTAGTTACGCATGGCGAGCACAACCAAATTTACAACGTTGGCACGGGCATTGAAACACCTTTGCTTGACTGTATTTCTAATGCCAAAGATATTTTGAAATCACGCAGTAAAGTTAACCGCATCTCCCCTCCGGAAGACTATAATCAAGCAATTAGATTCAGCCTTGATTGCACCAAGCTTTACAACCTTGGCTACAAACCAATGCTGACATTACAAGAAGGTCTTGAGGATTTATGTCGCGATCAAAAGTTTTGTACTCCGGACCGTACTTTGACGGGCAGGAAATAGAAGCGGCGGTTGCGACGTTAAAGGAAGGAGCCTGGTACCCAGCCGGTAAAGAAGTTGATAAATTTGAACGCGCATTTTCCAAGCGGTTTGGATTTGATTCATCTCTCATGGTGAACAGCGGCAGTTCCGCCAACCTTGTCATGCTTGCGGCCCTCAAGAAATACTTTGAGTGGCCTGATGGCGCAGAGGTAATTGTTAGTGTGGTTGGTTTTCCGACTACGATCAATCCGATTATTCAAAATGGATTGACTCCCAAGTTTGTCGATATTACGTGGGACGATTTAAATTGGGACCTCTCGCAAGTAGAAGATGCAATCACGGACAAAACAGTTGCAGTTTTCAGTAGCCCTGTTTTGGGTAATAGTTATGACCTGGATCGTCTACTCGATATCTGTGAACGGCACTCACTGAAGTACATCGCAGATAATTGCGACTCACTTGGTTCTAAGTGGAATGATGATTACTTAACAAAGGAAGCCGTTGCTGCGTCGTGTTCTTTTTATCCGGCGCATCACATTACGACCTTTGAAGGCGGAATGGTTTCGTCTAATCTTCCCGGCTTAACTACGCTTGCCCGCCAGTTTGCCTGGTGGGGACGCGATTGCTATTGCGTTGGCGAATGCAACATGCTGGCCAAAGGGATGTGTGGTAAGCGCTTTGATACGTGGCTGCCTGATTATGACGTGGTTGTTGATCACAAATATGTTTTTAGCCAGATCGGCTACAATCTCAAGCCCTTGGATTTACAAGGTGCAGTCGGCTTGGTGCAACTTGAGAAATTTGATGAGGTACATACGATCCGCCGTTTGAACTACAAAACGATCGTGGATTATTTCCAAGATTATCCACTTGAGGTGCAGATTATTGGTGAGAAACCACAAGCTGAAACCTCTTGGTTTGGCGTCCCAATTGTTTGTGACAACCCTAAAGTAAAGCAGGTACTACAGCAGCATCTCGAAGGCAATGGCATACAGACTCGAAATTATTTTGCTGGTAACCTGCTGCTCCATCCTGCATATCGGCACTTGGGCAGTGCTAAAGATTTCCCCAATGCGTACGAAGTCCTCAAACGTGTTTTCTTCCTTGGCACCTCCCCTTCTCTTACATACGACAACATCCAATATGTAGGGGAAACCATCCATTCTTTTATGGTGAATACACCAATTGCGTGCGATGGTTATAGCTATCACTTTGATCTATAGTTATTGCATACGTGACAACGTCAAATGTTATTGATTAGTCCTATACTGAGAACACCAAAGGAATCAGAAATGTCTCTTTCTGCTCAAGTTAAAGAGTCTATTGAGAATGCAGCCAACTGCATGCGTGATGCCCTTGCATTTGCTGCACGTACTGAGCATCCCATTACGATTACCACCATCTCTGACATCTTGTGTCGCCTGGAATCCCTTGAGCAAGTTGATGATTTAATGCAGCAGTTTGCCAAGAAAGATGAAGGCAAGACGAATCCCTACCGAGGCTGAACGCCTCGAAAAATATTTAAGCACTCTTCCTATTCCTTATCCAACAGTTAAGGAAATGGAGTGTTTATTGCGTCCGTGTAAGTGGCGTAAAATATTAGAAGAACGCAAGAATACTCCTGATGGCTCAGGATGATAGTAAGTACACAAAACCAGAATTACGCGAGCGGATTAAAGATCGTGTGATGGCTGGATCTGAAGGCGGCAAGCCAGGCCAATGGAGTGCTCGTAAGGCTCAGATTGTGGCACGTGAATACAAGGAAGAAGGCGGCGGATATCGTGGGGGCAAAGGAGAAAAACAAAAAGATTTAGAAAAGTGGGGCAAAGAAAAGTGGATGACAAAAGATGAGTATGAAAAAAGGAGCAAAGCAAAGTCTGCTGCCAAAAAGTACAAGGATAGTAAGTAATGGCAGACAAAGCAATTCAAAAAGGTTACACTAAGCGTTACCTACCAGAGAGCGCATGGGCTTCACTGTCTAAAGAAGAACGTGAGGAGACTGACCAAAAGAAAAGAGCTGGTAGCAGAGACGGTAAGCAGTTTGTAGCTAACACTGAGCGTGCAAAGAAAGCAGGACGTGCAGCTCGTCGTTACCGCAATAGCAAATAAGTTGTGATATCCTGACACACGGAGCAATACAGCTCTGGGACTAATAGTCGAAAAGTCTCTCCACGTTACGAACGTAGTGCTTAGTAATAAGCAGAGTGGGAAGGAAGTGTAACCCCGGCTTGATACACCGGGGTTTTTTGTTATAGTAAATTATCCGGGGATTAGCGCAGTTTGGTAGCGCAATTGCTTTGGGAGCAATGGGTCGCAGGTTCAAATCCTGCATCTCCGATTATTGAGATTTTTAATAGACCACGTTTATTAAAAACACTGATAAATTATATGTACACGTGACAAAAAATTATACGTGGCCTGGGCTAACGCTAAAAAACGTATCGATAAGAATCGACAAAAGCTTCTGGAGTACAAAAAGACTTTGCAATGCGAGAAGTGTGGGTTGGATGATCACCGTGTCCTTGAGTTTCACCACGTAGGCGATAAGGATAACAACATATCATCCATGGTCAACCACGGTTACGCCTGGAGCAGAGTAGAAGCAGAGATTGAGAAGTGCATCCCGCTCTGCTGCAACTGCCACAGACTTGAGCACTGGGCAACTTAACGAAATTTAAATTGGACAGGATAGCCAGCCCCTGGTTGGATAAAACCAAACTTATCAGCTAAAGACAAAGCTCTATCTGCGAGTACTCGGCTGTTTTCTTGTTCCCCTACCACCCCACCAACCATAGAGCCTGGCGCAAACAAAGGTGTACCTACGTTGTAGGAATTAAAATCGTATCTTTCATTTGCAGTTTGACCGTCCTGTACCTTATAACGACCCAAGGTATTAACCAATCCTTTATTGACAAGCTCTGTTTGTTCTTGATTTAAACCTAAACCTTGTGCACCAATATTTACATAATCACCAACAACATAGTTAGATGGCGTATATCCTTGTTGTCTTTGTTTAATCTTTTGTTCTGTTGTTGGAACAAATAAATCGTTTCGACTTCTTAATCCTAATTGTTTTGTATATTCATTTACTCTTTGATCTAATGCGTTTACTTGATTTATTTGTTCTTGTGTTGCAGGCAATCCTTTGCCATACATATTATACATTTCGTTTTGACTGTTTACTTTTCTAGAAGCATTTATCCAGTCGTTAAAAGTTTTTTCAGCGGTTAACCGTAAAGGATCTACCGTTACTTGTTGTGTTAGTTGTTTATTAAGTAAGGTTTCTGCAGCTTTAGTATCAGCTGGAATATGTGTTAATGGTTGTGACGTGCCCGAAAGAAACCTTGCAAACATTCCTTCCTTAGCAGGAACAATACCCGCTTCCATCCCTTTATCTAAAATAGGAACCGCAACTTTATCACGTACTGTTTTATAGATTGGTGATTGGGAAATATTACGTATATCAGGAGCAATACTAGAAGAAATAGAAGCTCCCCTTGGCAAGACACCTTTAAACACATTTTTATCAAGTTGACCGTATCCTCGATTAACTTGATTGAGTAAGTTTTGAAACAGGTTAGGCATTAGCCATTCCGCAACGTAGCCTTTGCAAACCAAGCGGCTTTAAAGGCTTCTCCGCACAGTTCAGCCATATAGTTTTGGATATCAATAGCACCTACCTTGGCGGCAAGGGGCTCTAGTTTTTTGGACTTCATGCCCAGCTCTTCAAGGTTTTTGTAGTACGTAGCGAGCTGATCGGTGCCTTTGTAACTGGTAACATGCTGGATACCAGGACCAGCATCAGCTAATCCCCTGGCACACATGGGCATTAAATAGTCCATACTACGGATGAATTCACCAAGCGTATCAAACTGAGTCTGATGAGCTTCGTATTGGTCTTTAAGGAACCCATGCACCCCGAGGAAGTTAGACCCCTCGTAGTTCAGGTGAATCAAATGGGCTTGTGTTTGAAGTTCCTTGAGGTAGGAACAGAGGGAAATACATTGCTGGATGAAGGCCCCGACATCACCATTCTTTGATTTACCAGGAGCTTTAGGTTTAGCTTGAGGCTCTGGCAGCGCTTCAGGTGCAGGAGCTTGTGGCATAGCAGCCACTTGAGGACCAGGAGTATACATGGCGTTTGTTCAGTAATACTAGTTTATCAGCGAGAAATTTCTTCCCAATCTAACGCTGCATAAACATCGTCACCTGCACTTTTTGTTTCAACTAACAAAGAAAATTCTTCTGGTGTTCCTGTCAAACCATCACGACGCAGTTGAAAATTAAACAATGCTTCTTTAAGAATGTTTAATGATACAGAGCTTTGCGTTGTAGAAGAGATGTAACCTTTAGCAAGGGGTGAACCACTACTGGTTGATGTACCTGTCAGGTTGTATTCAATGGCAGAATCAGAGCCTGCACTTACCCATGTACCACCCGAAGTTGTTGCCCCCTGTTGAAGGGTCCATGCAAATGTACCGTTATTACCAACTCCCAAAATACTGGTAGCAGTTGGAATAACAATAGCGTCTAGTCGATTTGGGCTTGCTTTAAGACGGATAGATACAACAGGGTACTTAACACCTGTAGCTGTTAGGTCATATGGAGTAGAGACTGGTGTACCAACAGTGTTTTGTTTACCACGCAGTTCATAACCACCTTCTGAAATAACAGTAGAACACACTTGTTTTAATGTGCTACTACTTGCAGTAGTACCAAGGTTTTCAATCTCGTATCTTAAAGGTAAGCTTGCTGTTGTGATATAGGTTGAAGTGATTCTATTGGCGTGGTTAAAAGCATGACACTGAACAAATTTACCGTCGATAATAAAGCCAATGCGTACAGTACCAAGACCAAGCCATTCCACATCCATCCAAAGGATTTGTGCTTTGGCAGGATCAAGTGTTAACCCAGATGGACCTTTGCCATTTAGCTTGTCAACGTTCCAATCATCTTGGTTAACAATAGTTTCTGTTACTGAACCAGTTACTGCACTGCGTTCGACAAAACTATTAGTTGTCCCACTGATCTGAAAGTAAAGACCATTGTCATTATTAAAGTAACCAACCCGCTGACGCAGGTTGGCTTTAGCAGTTTCCATTACAAATGTTGACATGACCAACAAGGATTTCCCTGGTTGATACGAAAACACTTGTTTGGTTTCACGCTTGACGTAAGCACCAGATGTGGTGGGTACGTTCAGGGTCACAAGACCTTGGTTGGCATCAAAAGTTGCAGTGGAACCAACACCTGTTGCCGTTGCCCACAACCCATTGTCTTGATAACGATGGCTCGAATCAAATAGGGTTAAGGGTTGAGAGATTCGTTGACGGCCAAACGCATCAGCCGATGTACCAGCACTTTGCGTTTCAAGTGGTTGACCACTGCACGTTTGTACTTTTACAACGTCGTAAATAATGGTTTGACCTGACTCTCTATAAACAGGCATTGTCTTAATTACTATTATCTTTCTTTATTATCTCAGTCCTCCACTTTGAATGTAGATGGCCATAGTCACGTGGCTCAGTAACTGGTACATCGGCTGCACCACAGATTCCACAAGTCCCTTGGTGGTAACAGGCGTAGTGATGCGGTGGCCCTACGTAGGTACCACGCTTATACCATGTGCCATAGTTTTCACCACAGCAATGGCATATCCATTGGGGGTACTCAGGATCGTTTGAGCGAGACATCAGTCCTGACCAAGGTGATGGTAACGCAGCATATCAACCAGTTCTTTAGTACGTTCATATTCTTTTTGCGCATGGCCCATGGTTTCTATTGCAGCTTGATAGAAAGCTTTGTAGAAGTCTTTTCCTGAAAGCTCGTATTGATATTCGGCAAGGGTATCAGCAAAATGTTCCTTTGCTTTTTCCATCCACTTTGCTTTAGCAGATGTATCTTCCAAGGTGTCAGTTGCGTTGGTTGTGTCGTGCATGTTTTCTCGTGAATCTTTGGTTACAAGAGGTTCATCCAGTTGCGCAACAACTCTGTGGTTGCGATACCATTCTTGCCATTCCTTGATGGAATCAATAGGTTCTTGTGTAGTGTCCATAAGTAAAAAGGCGTACCACTAGTGTGGCACGCTTTATAACAAAAGTGTGTTCAATGTAAACGTTAAGAAACAGGTTGAAGCTTACCTTCTTCGTATTGACGGACAGCATCCATCATTTCAAAGTAACGATCCCGCATAATGGGCCCAGCTTCACGAAGACAGAACTCTTGCCACAACCCTGTATAGAGTCCTACAACACCAGGTCCACCATTGGCACGATCTGAACACTGATACATGTGTTCCATGAAGTCAGCTTTTTGCTGCTCCTTTTTGACATCCCAACCTGCCAAGTAGTCAGTGTTCATCATGATCAGTCGTCACCTGCGATAGAAGTACAGGAAGTATAGACGCCAGTGACCTGGTCTAGTTCAAAAAGCAAATCATGCAATTCATCTTGTAATGCTTCTGCAATTTCATCGGCGGTTTTGCCGCCGAAAGAATTGTATGCAACCTCAACATCAACCGCAAATGATACGGTGAGTTTAGGTACGGAGATAGGTTCCATCTCTTGGATTAAAGACTTGCTTACCTTAGCAGGAATTTAATTTCCCAGCAATCTTTCTAACGAATGCGCTTGATGCTCTTGGTAGTACCCAAGTCGTTGTTGAATTAAGTTGTAGTAATTAATCGCGGCATCCACCATTTCTTCTGCATCCATGGAGGATGCAAGATTTTCATTGGCAAGCATGGCTGCTGTCAAGATGACAACACCATGTTCCATCTTGGAACCAATGGTTGCTGAAAGAGGGGTTCCATCGTTGGTGAACCCAGCGATTAATTTGTTAAGCGCTGCGTCTCCGTTCATGGAACCCCTACTGTTTTAACTATTGTACTGGCATTTACTTAGCTGCTTTCTCCCGCTGGAGGTAATACCAATACGCATTAGATGCATTCTGGTGAAACCGTTTACCAACGAGAAGCTTGAGTTTTTTTTCCTCAAGGTCACCGTACTCTTCTACGTGATAAGGAACAACCTCACCGTTTTCTTTAAGCATGTCAAGTTGCAGACCATTCATCTCCAGCTGGAGATCAAAGTCTTTGATGGCATGCTCATGGCAGCTCATCTTGATACGAGCGTCATCACTATCAATCGGTGCAGGAATCTTCTCGTAGAAGCTCTGCTGGATACTCGGATGGTACCAAGTCCATTCGCGGTTCTGAGAAGATCCGTTTGGATCGGACGGCATATTCCTGGATGACTTTGACACCGATTGGTAGTTGTCTGCCTTCTTGATAGGCGCTGCGTATGGCATCGAGGTTAGGGAGGACTTTAGTGGTTGTTTTAGGTTCTGTTCTCTCGTCGAGAACTTCTCCTGACATTGATCGTAATACAGTTCGCTTGGTTGTGGTGACTGTTTCTTCAATGCAATAAAGTTCTCTTTCTGTAGTGTGCCAAAACTCCGGGTCCGTGGAGACTTCGACTGTGAGTTCCTTCTTTTTAACAAGGGTGAACTGGTAATTACGACCGGTGATCTTGTTCGAATCCAGCGGTAGGACCCGACGTAGATAATTTAACAGACCCTTGAGGGAACGGAGTTGCGCCTCGTGATGACGCTTTGCTTGTGTGATGAGATCACCCTCTTTCTTAATACGCTCTAATGCATCCTCATGGGACGCCATAGCGTAGTAAATGCGATCAACCTTTTCTGAACGAAGATCGGCACATGCTTCCAGCTCAGCTTTAGCCAATTCCTGGGACTCAGGAGTAAGAAGAGGCAGAGACTTTTCGAGAGCATCATAGTGCTCGTAGAGTTTGAGAACGTTTAAGTCTTTAAGTTTAGCTTGAGTAAGTTGAGTCATGATCAGTTGAATTGCATTTGAATTTTGTTGATTAGATATGTGAGGGCCATGCCTGCGGCGGCCCACAAAAGATCTTTCATTACCGGAAGTACGGCAGCAAACAAAGATTCAAACATGAGATTGAGTTGAGGTGAGTGGTCAGTTTTACGTCATGACCAGGACGCTCACACCCCTGAGAGCAATTAGTCTACCAGCTTTGTCAAGCCATCAGTTGTTGTTTCAACCAGCTTGTCAAGATAAGCAACAAGAGCTTCAACTTTGGCATTGACTGATCGGATCTCTTCCATCAGCTCTTCCCTGGAGGGAGTCAAACCAAAGATTTCAGATTCTTTGATTGCTTCAGGGTTGTTGGCTTTCTGGTACCGCCGGCAATCATCATTGCTTGTGTAAACAGCATCGTTGTACATTTCTAATGCTGTCTTGAAGTCAACATTCCCTACACCTTCAGCGGAAAGAATGTTGCAAGCATCAAGGTAAAGCCTGGCGGCATGCCGAACATTTGCCTTGAAAAATCTTTCGTACTGCTCAAAGGGCAGTCCGTAGGTGTCAATCGACATAGCAATCACAAGCTTTTCGAAGTGCATCAATCATAAAGGTTTCTTGGCCCTCTGGACCCAAGTCGGTCCACCATTGCAGATCAGGATCTGTTTCATCCCACTCAATCTGAATGGTCCCAGAGTTATCTTCTTCTTCGCTGTATTCAATTTGCAACTTCGTGATTGAAGCTGGGTCACCAATTAACATCATTGTTTTTTGACGGCAGCTTTGAGTTGTGGTAATGAGGTACCAGGGAATGGGACATAGCCTGCCTCCATCATATTGAAGAACAGATCCCATGCATCATGCTGGGTAAAGATCTCCTTGGGTTTGTAGGTACGCCAATGACTTAGCGGTGCTTGTGCGCCTGAGTTGGTATACAGAAGTACAAAGCGACCATCACTGATGTGGTCAGCGGGTGGTGCATACCACCAGGCTACACACTTCTCAGGTGTACCACTGGGGCTAGCATTGCGTGCTTCAGTGCGTTTGCACAGCAACTCACGGTACTTGTTGAACCAACTCAGGTGGATGCACCAGGGTTTGAATCCTTGGATCTCGGACGCAAAGTCAGATAGGTTGCAGAGCTGACGCTGATACGACCCACACGAACACCAAGGTTCACCCATGACAGGTGTGGATTGGTTAGTTTCCATGTCGCTGTCAAGGTCAATGGGCCGATTCGGAAGCCGCAATCCGTCTGGTGCAACCAGATGTCCAAGATCCGTTTGATCGGACTGGAGGAGTGTTGTGACTTTGTTGGTGTCTGATACATGTATAAATTTGTCAGCCCAATGCGCCTGAAGTTGTGCATTGGATGTCAGGTGTCCGAGTGCGTGCGAGTAATGCCAGCCCTTAAAAAGAATGTAAGCATTGTTGTGCCATACACTAGGGCCACGATAATTAGGACCAAGGTAAGAAAAGAAATCTTTGAGACGGTGAGTGTAGTTAGTGTAAGCAACCTTAATCAGTTCCCTGTTGTAAGTCTGCTCGCTACCATCGCGGCGCACCACAAGGCAATCATCGCCTCGCAAATAAATGCCGGCGATTTCAGTGTCATCAAAATCCTGGAACGCACGACGGATATTTGTCCGCGTGTAGATCGTTGCTTGCGCCGAGTTGAGTTCGAGTTGAGTTTGGTTTGACATGAGTTGAATTGAGTTGAGTTAGCGGTTGAGCCAGTAGTCCTGCTGTGCCTTGTCCTCCTTGGCTTGCTGGTAAGCACCCTTAGCCATCCTATACGATCCATAGATGACAGCAGCCCATGCTGCAGGAGATGGTAGCAGTAACGCAAGAGCACCAGCAACCAGTGCCGTGGTGCCGCCTGCTTTTATAGCAGCTTTTTCTTCTGGTTTCATGTGTGGAATCCTTAACACAAATGGAAGCTTTTAATCAAGTTTAGTTACAGAAGTAGAATAAATTCAAATACTCTGATCTCATGTTGCAATTTGAAATGGGTCCAGAGGAAGAATTCTGGCAAGAAAAAATGATACGTTCCATTAATGAATGCAATTCAATTAGTGAGTTAAAAGAAATGGCTACCTTGCTAACAAAGATAGCCACGATGCGTCAAGTTGCAATCAAAGGATTAGTAAAGGATGCCATGGACTTGATGCATAGCCAAGTTGATCATGACATCCTTAAACAGCTCACAGACTCTGATCCTCACCAGTAAGTTCATCACGTGCAGGCAATGCTTTCACATCAACTGCATCTGTGGTACGAGAGACGGGAAGAATCTGTACACCATCTTTGATTCCATATGCACCACCAAGACGCTGCGCATCTTGGCGAGAATGTTGGTTGATGTAATCTTCAAACATCTCTTGGTACTTCCAAGTCGACTCACGATCTTCATCAGGAATCGAAAGACGATTCAATGATTCAACCGCATCTTCCTGGGAGCTGTAGTCAGGAATCTCAAAGGACTCGATGGCGCAAATCTCAACGTTGTTGGCACCACGCATTTCGTTAGCAAGCACAGGTACAAACACCGTGGTGGCATAGAACTTTTCGTTGAATGCCAAAGGCACTTCAGAGTCCAGTGCTTTGCTCAGGCACTTAGACATTTCCTTTTCATACAGCTTGACCTTATCGGAAACATCGGTGCCATTCAGACCCTTGAGTGTCAACACCATTGGGATCTTGTGAGCACGCTTGTTGTCCTTGGTCAAGATGTAAACAAGATACTTAGTACGTACGCTGTACTTACGCTTGTACATCTCACCTTTGCTGTTAGCAAGATCAGATGCAATCTTGTCGTTTTCAAACAATGCTTTGACTTCTGGATCCTCAAAGGTTCCAATCGTCTGCCTCATACCTGTGGTTTCCTCAACCATGAGGGGAGAACGTAAAAGGATTTGAACTCGAGGCTCAGTAAAATTGAGTCCTTCTTCAATCGAAGTGTTGGGAGCCATACCAAAAGTTTGCTTGTAGTCCCAGATAACTGAACCTTTAGCAAACTGATCTTCAGTGGCACTCCATCCGCAAGTGTCCAGATCTGACTTCCGCACGAACCAACCTCGTG
>JACCDU010051286.1_pt1 | contig 27892 bp, 40 predicted proteins | sample 7446081 | NCBI WGS metagenome assembly JACCDU01 (sample SAMN15323447, study PRJNA562643) | freshwater metagenome | isolation source: river surface water | place: USA:Blue River Watershed | collected 2017-08-17
CGAAGCTCTGCCATGAGTGTGCTAATTGCGGTTTGTGAATAATCAACAATAATCATTTAAATTCTCTATTAAAGATCATCAAATTTATCGCCAAAACACTTATCAGCGACAAGTTGTTCAAAAACTAAAAATGTTTTATCAAAACGCGCATTATATAAATCCTTTAACCCAATAACGATATTCATCAGCTTATCCTGATCTTCAGCGGACATATGGGTTTCACTAATTAATGTGGCTACCAAATCAAGATCATCGGTAATATGCCAGCAATTCATAATATGTGTTTCTAACATAAACCTATCAACGTTACAATTAGCCATTAGTCGATCCTCAAGATAAGTAAGTTAGTATTGGTACGTCCCGTCATATCCTTACACTTCGCACGAATTGTTTCAAACCAATTGGTTGTCTGATTTTTACGCAATCCCATGAAATCAGGTAGCTGTTCCTCAGGCTTTCGCAAAATCTTTTCACAGCTATGCTTAAACCCACAGATCATCGTACCCTTCACGTACAACCCATTCTTTACCTCAGCTTCGTAATAACCGAGGCGCCGGGTTTTCGTATCATATACCCACACCATATTTGCCCCAATAATATTTACCGCAGGTTGTGACTTCATACCTTCGAAGGTGGGCATAAAGCGAATCTTGCTAGCAAGTTTCTTTTTATCAACTGGCTTCTTTTTACGAATACGCTGAATCTTAATTTCATTTTGCTGCTGCGAAATACGTGTCATTACATCATTAAACGTATCAATAATCTTCTTGAACGCTCGCCGACCGACATAGGAATAGCCCTGCGTCAGTTGATCATCTGTCTGAGCATATGCATCTTGCCATTCAGAAATATTCTTATCTAGATATTCTAATACTAACTTCAGCTGAGGACCTTTGAAGTTATGTGTAAGGATATCTCCTGCAATTTTATCACTCAGTTCAACGTTCCCGTCAAAAGCCTCGTCAATAGACACATCAAGATCTGATAATACACCTGATACCTGCTGACGAATACGATCTTGAATTGTCGGACGGGTTACCTGCTGAACAGGTGTCGCCGGTGCCTTAGTTTTCTTTTTTGTGGCAGGCGTGGTAAAAACATTCACATAATCATGAATCTGTTGAACATGCTTCGGCTTTAATGGAAATCCCTGAAGATGCATCCGTGCAAGCATACACAAGGTCGGACGAACATCTGAAAACTCTCGCCACGCCACAATATCCTGCTTTGCGGTTTTCGGACGATGTTCGCGGAGCCACTGCTCAATATACTTAATCTGATCCTTGTCTGATGCACAATAATTATGCCAATTCAATCCGCGAAGGATTTCAGCATTATAGCGTGCTTCAGGTACCTCACTATCAAGCCATGTAGGTTCATCACCAATAAACTTGGCATCTGATGCCGGAGGGAGAACGGTGTGCAATGTAGTCATAATTACAGGGCAATCTTCTTAAGTGAGTCCCAGCGAAAAGAACGCCAGGCCTGAGTCTCGGTATCCCACACCGGACAGACATCAGGATTTGTCTTACGGGGGCTTGTAGCATTGTTCGTGCTGGGCGGGATAAGCTGCTCGTCCAATGTACACTTCATGACTCGCTCGGTCCCGTCTGTCTTAGTAAAATGCACTGTAATCACTGATTCACGCAGAATACGGCGAATTCCTTCACGAGATACCTCGTCAAGCTGAACACCATCAAACATCATACTGCCTCCATGTATTAGAGTATACATGTAATATACCACAAGAAGGCCTTATTGTCAACCGCTTATAATGATGTTGTCTTACCAGATTTTCCGTCTTTTACAATTTTAAACCAGGATCCTGGACTCCATTCAGTTTCCATCTTGGTAACATTTTGGTCACCTAAAGTCTTTCCTACATTTTGTGTTGGAGGAAGTACAATAGGAGATTTTGATTTCCCAGATTTTAATTCCTGTAATTGTATATTCGCTGCAACCACCATTAAAATTGCCAACGGATCAAATACGACAATCAATAATATAGTTAATAGACGCACAGATTTTTCTATAGTTTGTGGATCATCTTGTGCATAGATTAATTGTGCAATATACTTTATTGGACCGATTTCTGTTTCAAGTGATCGCTGTGTTTTATTTAGTTGTAACTTTTGTTGCTGTAATGATAAAATTTTTGTGTTAGATTCATTAATACTTTTTGCAATACTTGATCTTTCACGTCGCTGGGCGTTACGAATAGTAACAGCCCGTTCGGTTGTGCGTTGTGTTTGTGATAAGTTATTGACTGCCACATCTAACTGTTGCAGATTTTGTTTCTGAGCGCTAATGTTTTCACGCTCAAATAAAATTTGGCTATCTAATAAAGATAATTGTTCGGTGTTCGCATCTAGATTCTCAGCGCCTTCTATATGTGACTTTGTTAGATAGCCGAATACTCCCATACTCGTAATAATACTTAAAATAAAAATCGCGCTAATGAAATACGCTTTCATCAAACGATTTGCTTTATCCCAAAAACGATAGACCCAGGATGCAGAAATCAGCTTCGCAAATTCTAAGGAACTTCCCATTAGAATAACAGCTAGCTTTGCTCCGGGAAAAATTGTAATTAATCCTGCAATAGAAAACCATCCTGCGACAGAACTAATAAAAAAAGCAGATACAAATAAAAGAATTAAAAATATCATAGCTTTAAATGTTTGCGATGTATTTTACACATAATCCAATCATTATAAAAAAGATCGGGATGTTCTAACACAGCGTATTGAAATTGCAATTTTGCTTCATAATAACTACATTGTCCTTTAGTTTTACACAGATGTAATATTCGGCGTGTAAAATTGTGGTCTCCGTAGGTAGTAACATCATGAAGCAATTCTTTGTTACTTCCGTAATATCCTCGCCAGTCAGATTCAACCCGAAATCGTTTTCGCTTTCCTTTGACTTGCTTTGTTCGTGCAGCAGTAAAGAGTTTTTTCCCAATATATTGTTTGCCATTTATTTCATTTGTAATGAGATACACGAATCCAATAATATCTTCAGGAACTTCACAAAATTCACGATCTTCGAATAACCACATATAGTTGAATCCTCACAAGGTACTCAACTATTTATTCGTCTTCTTCACTGTTAAATGAATATTGTTCTTCTGTATCTAATTCTGTACCACAAAACGGACAGTATTCTATAGGGAAATATGCATGATCAGCTTCATGATGCACTTTAAATTCTATTTCGCAATCTTGACAATAATTAAATGTTGCCATTAGGTTCCTCGTATTCAAGTTGTAGTTTTTCAACGTCTATTCGTTCTGCCATAATCATAAAGTAATACGGCAAAGATAAATCTCCTGACACTTCTACTGATGTTAAGCTTGTTTTCTTTACATACAAGCATTGATCATTAGACGTCGGAGTGAGTTGTACGGTAATAGAATTGGGATCAACTAATCCCGCCCAATAATCAGGTAAAGGAATAATATTTTCCTTTGTTTTTCCTCGTGTGTATACAGCTAATTCAGGTCCTTCTAAGCATCCATGACGTAACCGCATCCCAGGTTTCAGAGGATGCGGAATATCAAATAATTTATATGGTGCAGATAAACTTGTAAAAGTTCCTAAGTTTGAAATAACTTGTGTAGTGAATGTTCCTATACCAGGTGAGGTGACATTTCCTGTAACATTAGCATTCCCCCCAATGTTTGCATTACTCGGAATAGTTAATGCACCCGCGGAACTAAGCGTTGCAGTTGTTGTTCCCCCTGAATTTTTTACAACTAATTGTCCTGTTGAATCTTGTTCAAATAATGGAATATTTGAATAATTATAAAATCGTGTGTTACCAGAACGCCAAAATTCTACGTGACGGACGGGTGTGGGATTACTAAAATCAGCAATTTCTTCTGCAAGCTCGCTCGGAAGGGGAACTGGCAATCCACTTGCTGATCCCACTGTATTTTTTCCTATGATTATATCTGCATTAGATAATGATGACGGAAATAAAATAGGAATTGAATTACTGGCCATTACATCTCCTGAGCTGTTTTAATTGCGTCTATGTACGTTTGACGAGGTTGTACACCTACAAATGTATGTATAATTGCGTCATCTTTATTTAACACTAATACCGTCGGCACAGAACGGATATTAAAATGCTGTGCCATGTCAGGATTGCCGTCTACATCTACGGTTTCAAATGTTACATCAGGGAACTCCTGCGCTAGCCCCTGAATAACAGGAGCTAGCATTTTGCACGGAGCACACCACGGGGCAGTAAATCGCATAACAGTAATCATACGATTTCACACGCTCCACCTACACAGGCAGCTTCACCTTGCAAGTTTGTTACATCTTCAAATTCTACAACATCATCAAGATTAATATTATGTAAAGTCTTTACCATTTCATTATATTGTTCTTCTGTAATATCTTCAAAGGGAGCTTGAATATATGTATGATCGCTGTACGGAAGGACAGATAGTGCGGTGAAGCTATCACGATTTGCCCACATCCATTCTCCAACTTCCTGCCATTCATCAGGTTTAATAGATACCGTGACGGATACATTATTTTTATTGGTGCCCTTACGATGACCTGGCTTCACCCATTCCTTCCAGACCTTAGATACACGCTTCAACAAATCAAGCGCAGATTCTTGGCGTGTGACTGCACCTTCAGGCGCCTTTTGTGGCACTTCAATGACGGCTTGAATATTCGGCTTGAAGAATTCATCCTTTACTAATTCAGGATGATTTAACACGAGGTAATTGTAAATACTTTCGTTTTTCCCTACGCGAATACGACGAATATAAAAATCATTATGCCAGGCATGAATACCCGATGACGTTCCAAGTACCAATGAACTTGTCCCTTCCGGCTTCACAGTGGTACACCGGGCCGCAGGATTCGTCCCAATCAACGAAGCGATACGTGCGTTTTCTTCCTTGACGATAGTGGAGGCTTCCTTCAAGTCGAGCTTGAGCACAGAACCTGAAGCGATACCAGTCATACTCACGCCAATAAGCGCTTCCTTCTCTGTTGTACGCTTCCATACATCCCTCAAATAGTGAAAGTTCGTATATGATGCTTGCAACGTGCCAATGAAAGCGGCTGCCCGTGCGCGGGCATTCAAATCTTCCTGAGACTCAACATCACCTGCGTGAATCGTAGTCAAATTACAGAATTGAAAGGGACGGAGAGATATTTCCGCGCACGGGTTCATGCCCCAATCCTTATCATTCGTGAAGAAGAATCCTGGTTCGCCTGACCCTGATGCTTCAATCTTTTTCCATAAATCTATAAATACTTCTTCTTCAACCTTTGAACGAACTACTACAGCAGAATTGTTGGCGCGTCCACGTTGTGGGTTTGTTTCCCACCAGTTACCGAACTTACAAGTCAACATATCATCGTCATCAATATTGAATAACGAAATCATCGCTGAACGACGAATTCCACCTGCCAATACGGCATCCGCGATGTAGCATAAAATATCGTGCACTTCAAGCGTGGTAAGCTTTTCGCCATTCTGCTTACGATCTAAAATCTTTTGAACGTTATGCAAACAATCCTTCAATGGTTCGGGGCCTGGTGCCTTCCCACCTGACGTTAACAACATAGCACCCTTTGGACGCACATCGCTGAAATCATAGATGGGCATCGCCTTGTTTTTCATGTATGCCGCGATCATGACCTTAATTGCATCCGCCCACCCTTCAATACTATCACCAACAAGATAACGACGGGACTTCGTTGGCTTATTAATTTCAGGAAGTTGTTCAACGTGATGACGTTGTACGGAATATCCTACCCCTGTTCCTGACAACAAAAGGAACATGACTTCGCTAAATGCATCCGTGTGATCAACAGGTAGAAAACAGCAATTATACAAACGAGCATTATTAATGGCAATAGGTTTCCCAGCAAACTGGAGACTACGCATAGAAGGAAGGATCTTCTTATCATACACGAATTGGTAGGCATTTTCAATCTCATCTTTTAATTGTGGAAACTTTTGTAAATGCATTTCCTTGTTACGGTCAACAAGTTCGCTCCAATTCTCTCTGCGATTTTTAGCTGCATTGAATTTGGCATACTTCATGAATACCGTAATGTCGGATAAAATCTTTACTGGTAATTCCATTTTACTCATTTGTGGTTAGTCCTAGTGCGCGGTGAATATTGGGTGGGAAATACGTGTCAGGCTTTAAAATCTTGCCATCATCACGTTTAATTACTTTACCTTCAACTGTCTTACTCATATTTGATGTTGCGACTTCTTGCCATACAGCTCTCATCGGAATACCTAAACTATTAGCTAATCCTAGAATAACCCAAATGAGATCGCCGCAGGCATCAGCCGTTTCAACAATATCTTTATTTTCAAATCCTTCTTGCAATTCTTCAAATTCTTCACGAATAAGTTTCATGTAGAGCGTTGCTTGTTGAATATTTTCCTGTGTAAAATTTGGAGTGGTATTCACAAGTTGTCCACATGCTTCCATGAAAATTGCTACATCGGTTTGTTCTCTCATACGACCTCATTCTGTGAAAATTTATTTATCAAAGGGAAAATTTCACTGATAACGTTTGCACACGCCACCGCAATTTCCCGATGTTCCTTTTGTGTTGAAATATGCGACCGTGTTTCAATAAAATGAATCCAGCTTCGTAACGTCCCGTTTACATACATACGCGACATTGTTAATCCTTCAGGCAACACGGCACGAGCTACTTCCTTCGCAATCCCATTATCAATTGCCCATTTATACGCTCTTTCTGCAGCAGAAATAACTTCTCCTTGTGCTTCAATCCACGCATTACTAAGCAATGCATCATCTGTTTCAATAGAATTCTGTCTGTTCTTCATATCTTGTAATCGTGCTTCACGAAAGGTAAATGACAAATCTTTTGTAGGATCTGCATACCGTTGACTGAATTCTTGAAACGTAAAACTACGATGACGCAAAATTTGTCGTGCGATATCACGAGTAGTTTCAATTTCTAAACACACATTGACCATCTCAAATGGACTCCAATGCTTGTGCTTAATCAAATAGGAAATAAGCTTTTCAGCCGTTTCCATATTTGTCTGATTGTTCGGATTACTTACACGCGCACAAAACGCTACAAGGTCTGTGGGAGTAGCAATAAAATCAAATTCATCACACGCAATCGTGTGGGACACTAGCTTTACATTCATCAACAATTTCTCCATTCTGTAAATTTTAATTGCGCCATAAGTCCCTGGTAGGTATTTTCTTTGATGAGGCGCTTAACATTTTTTCCATTTTGCGCCATATCATTAATGTCTTTTTCCAACATACTACAAGGCCAGATAACAATTTTGTAATTAAGGTTAATATACTTTTCAACAATTTTACATACCTCTATATTTCTGGGTTGATTGTCTACAATAACAGTTATATTGTCTTTAGGTAAATCTAAGGTTTCCAATTTTCCGAATGATGTACCATTACAAGCAATGCTGTTATCAAGAAATAAACTATCAATCGGACCCTCTACAACATTTATATTTTTTGTTTTATCTATGTTGTTCAATCCAAAAATAAGCGGGGCATCTTCAATAAATTTAATCATAATATAACGAAGCGATTCCCCGCGCAGAGCTCGCATAGTCACACCTGTTAACTGCCCTAGTTCATTATAGAATGGCAATAACAGCCGCGGTTCAGTCGTTTTAATAGATGTGTATTCAGGTGCAATTTGTTGAATATCCTTAACTGATGAAATGTAAAACAATTGTGAATATTTGTCAACAGGAATTCCACGCTGCTTACAATATATCACTGCTTCATTATCATCAGATAATGTATCTAATCTTTGTGCAACCTGTTCAATATGTATAGACTTTTCAAACTTCGCTTCATCAACAACGAAGTTCATCAACATAGGTTCTGCAGTTTTGTGCGCCTTTGGGCCGTTCTCACCTTGCGCGTACCGCTCGAACACGTATTGTTGGTATAAGGTAGGATCTAATGTTTTTAGAAAGGACCCAAAATGTTGACTAGCAGAACAATTATGACACTTGTAGTACAAGTCATTTTTTGTACGATAAAAATATCCTCGGGCCTTCTTCTTATTGGTTGACGAATCACCACAAATAATACACCGACAATTCCAAAGATCACGCTTTTTTTGCGCGAACAAAGGTAGTCGGTGACTAATTTGACTTAGATATTTTGTATCAATAAAATAAGACATCGTATATCCTCCTATAACGAAAGATACACGATGTTGCGCTAATTGTCAACTATTATTTAAATAATGAGCCAACCACTTCGTGTGATAGTGATCCTAGTACCACACTTCCACCCATGAGTAACCACTTCCAGCGTTCAAGTTCAGCAATACGCTTTTCGAGGTCAGCTTGTTCTTTGGTCACAACTTTTGTTTCTTCTGTGATGCATTTTTTGATTTCATCCATGTTGTGATTCATGGCACTCACTAACCGTTGCTCTGTTTCACTAATATCATTCGATAGTTCACGAGTTACTGTTGTAATACGTGAATGTAATTCTTTAATGTCCACTTGCATTTCCTGGCGGCGACGTTCAACTAAACTAAATAGTTCTTCGTCTAGCTCTTGATGTTTATTCAATCGTTCTTCGTGGACAGCTAACATACGGGCTATATCATTCGATACAGCCCCCATTTTTTCAATGGCGAGGTCTAATTTCTCAAAAAGCGGTGTCATTCTATTGACATCGCTTTTTAATAGAGCAACTTCGGTGTCTAGGCCCATGGGTTACTTACTTCTTTTCCTTTTTTACACGCCCGCCATACTTTCTCTTTTGGCGTGTCACTTCCTTCTTAACATTTTCGGTCGCTGCGAGTACATCCTTAAGGTCAACCTTGCCGTCATTGTTAACATCAGCGACTTTCTTTGCCTTTTCAGCTACATGTGTAACGACTTCTTTTGCTTCAGTCGCAGCTTGCTTTGCGCCATCCTTTACTTTTTCAGCAGGCGTAGCCGCTTTGCTTTTCCAAGCGAACCAGGCAATAACAGAAACAATGACTAATGAAAGAAACCAAATCATAATATCCTCTTACTTTTTAATGTTGTGAAGTTTTAGTGCAAGTTTTTTGTTACGACGAAAGTATTTAACTTGTGTCTTTTTACGAATAACCGGCTCAGTTTCTAACCCTTGCACATTTTGTACGGTATTCGCAATTTCTTCGGCAAATTGTTTAAACGTTTTCATATGTTTCTCAATTTATTTATGATAGTGTTATCGAGCGGAATTTGTGTTTCTACAACATCAGTGTGTATTTCATATTTATCAGGAAGATATTGTAGAAATACTAAAAATGTTTTAAGTTGTGACCAATGTTCGCTTTCAATCTTATAAAATAAAATAGGAACAACTGCTTCATTAAACACATTATGTAACAGAATAATATGATTTAATAATAACCGCTCACTAATCTGTCCTGTTTTTTTATATCGTTTCAGTAATCGTTTAATATATTTTATACGCTTTAAATCATCATGAAACTCTTTAATACTAATACATGAAGGATTCTCATAATGCTTTGCTGCAAATAACAAAAAATTACTAGGACTTAATTCAACACCATTCATAAAATACTCATAAAAATTTTAAATTGATACGGTCGCTGTTCCTCCAAGCGGCCACCATTTGCTATTATACCAAATTAATAGCATAGTATGTCCTGCTTGACTAAAAGCAATATTTGATACACCTAAATTTGCAGAAATGGTACTAGGACCTGAAGCAGACGTCATTAAAATAACTTTTAATTGTCCTTCGTAAGTGCCGTTTGATATCGTTAAGGCACTTGATCCTGTGTTTGTAATAACACTTAGGGTCTGTGTTGTTTGTATTGTTCCTGCACCTGCTAATGTTTGTGGGGTTCCACCTAATACAAGATTTCCCCCCACTTTCATTAATGAATTTGGCAGATTTCCTAATAATGTAGAAATGCTAAGTTTTCTATCAGCATTATTTTGTACGAGGTACAACACGTCCGCCGAGTTGACGGACGTGGCTGCGGTCATATCAGTGACTTTACTATCAGCCATGATTTATTACGGTGTTACGGTTAATGTTCTAGCAGTTGATGTTACAGTTGCACCTGTGTTTGTTCCTGTGATGACGCAACGGAATTGTGCTGCATTATACGTTGATGAAGTGTCCGTCATACCAGCATTTACACCTAATGTTGGGCTTGTAACGCCTGTGAACACACCGCCGGCGGGATTAATGTTGGCAAATGTCGCACCTGCATCAACCGACTGTTGCCATTGGTATGTTAATGTAGCAGCAGGTGATGCTGTTGCCGTGACCGCGAAAAGTGTGGCTTCTGCAGTTCCTGCAGTCGTTGTCTTATTAACAGGCTGTGAGGTAATTGTGATTACTGTGTCAGGGAACACTGTATCATCAGCATTATCTTCAACAGGAGGTGTACTCATAGCAACTAATGTTTCATATAGGACACGACTTCCGACAGTGCGGCGACGAACCCATCCTGCATGTTGTGGACCCTTTGTTACTGCCATTTCGTTTTCATCAACGCCGAAAATTTGATTCGCGGGAATCGTTGTATCGGCAGATGGCTTGACTGTTCTTGACCAACCTGACATGGATTATTCTCCTTGTGAATTTTGAATATTGTCTATGAAATTGAAAAATTCTTTTGTGTTTTCTTGTGATAAATCTGATAATTGTGAGATCCCAAATTTTTCCATGGCCAGTTGCATTTTTTCAGCATATGAAACAGATTCACCCATCATGCGCTTCGCCTGCACGTTTCTCCGACGACGAAGTTCACTCTTTGCTTTCGAAGCTAATTGCTTGTCCGTGACACTAGGTTTGCCACCTGCACGAAGTTTTGTCTTTACACTATTTGCGTAAGACATTAACATCCCTTCAGGTGCCTTTTTCAAGTCAACATCTTCTGTTTGATATAATGATTCTAACATATCTGTTGCACTAACTTTCTTTTTCGTCTTTTTTAGTGCAGATTTAGCTTCTGCGATAGCAGCTTGAATATCTTCTCTCATGGGATTGGTCATAATTCGTTGTCTGATTAAACGATTGATTGTGGGATCCAACAAGGTAGTTGACATGTATTTTCGAACAAGTTTATAGAACACTTTTCTTTCGTTTGCAGGAAGAAACGTTCCTTGTTCAACATATCGCAGAGCTCGTCGTAAAATAGGTAATTCTTGTACGGGGATTAATCCTACACGTACAAGGTCTTCTAATTTACTTTCAAGTTCTGTAGGCTCAATGGATGTTTTCATTTGTATATTTATAATATCTAAATCAACAATTCCACTTTCTCAAGGACTTATTAATACGTGAATCAGGATCACGCGCTGTTTCAGCAGAAGTTAAACGCTTTTTCATGCCTCGCATACGAGCACAAAATGATTTACGGCGCTTCCATGACTTTGATCCTTTCTTCAATTTTGATGGCTTCGTGGTTACTGCGAGTGATAATTTTGATCCCGGATTGGCGCGACGATAAGAAGCAATGCCCTTGCGGTTTAATCCACCTTCGGGGTTCTTTCCTTCTTTGCGCTGCCAGGCAGGTGTCGCTGCTTCTTCAATGCCATCATATTCATCTGTTTCGCCGCCAGTTTCTTCCCGTTCGTAATCATTCGCTGCACTATAATCCTTTAAGCGATACTTACGATGTTTAACATCATTGGTATCATTCTTTTCAAGATCAATGTCATTCCGCATGTCAAGTGTGATTGTATCATCATACTTATCAAGCATGTCATTGGTTGCAAATTCTTTAAATGTGTGCATTTTCTTACCTTGTCCAGGTGTCATTAACATCATTTTACGAGTAAGCTCAGGACGCCCCCACTCGTTTTCTTTTCCTAATTCTTCTTGCATTTCTAATTCAACCGATTCTTGTGTTGAACGCCAGCCGCCGCCACGTTGCTTATACCATTTCGCGGCCCACCCATTTGCATAGGCACTAGGATATACATCAAACTTTGATTTAGCTAATGACTTTGCCCGGGACCAAAGTTCTGGTTTCGTTGGGGTATTCTTTTCTTGCAATTGTTCTTCTTTCATCGTTTTGACATTGATAGGTTTATTGCCCTGACCCGGTTGTTCTTTTCCTGGACGACCTGCGGCTGCTTGTGCGGCACGTTTTCTTTGAATCGCAGACTTAATTTGTTTATCAGACATACTAGCTGCTTTTGCAGCGGGAACACATTTTGCATATCCTTTTTTTTCACCTGATGTACCACACGGTTCATACCCGCCTCCCTTTTTCTTTTTCGCAAGATTCACCCATTTCTCACGAAACCAATTACGTAGATCTTCGTTCATTTTATCACCGTGGTTGCGGTTACTACTCCTGCCACAAATCCAGTAACTAACATAACCTTTCGACTAGGTAATGGCAACCCAAACAGTTTATTCGGATTTTTTGGGGCTTGTGGGATGTTTACGACCACCTTTTGCAGACTGTCACGGGAAATTGTAAGTAATTGTATAACGTTGTCTTTACTTTGTAGTGCTTTATTTAACTGAGTAATTTGTGTGTCTTGTGTATCAATTGTTTTTTCTTGTTGGTCGATGATAGAATCTTGTAATGAAATAATAGAGGTCATATGATCTATTGAATCCGTGACAGTCTGCGGCATGACGGTTTCTTTTATCAATGAATCACGTTTGTTTTTCAATACTGATGTAGTTCTTTTTAATTCCTTTACATCTTCAGCATATTCATTGGCTTTTTCTTGTGCAATATGAGCTTCTGTTTCTTCAATGATAATTTGTGTTTTTAAACTATCCGCAAATTTCACAGCAGAATCAGCTTGCGCTTGAAACTTTTTATATTCTTTTATATAGGACCCAATTTTATCTTCACTGCGATTATCCATGTACACAAAGATTAGCAATAATGATATTGCTATCGCAAGTGTCATTTTTATATTCTTTGTGAACATGTGTATTTACCTTACTTGAGTAGTGCGTAGAATTCTTTGAAATGCTTAATACGATCATCTAATCCAATGGTGCCGCCGTTCACTTTCTTAGTGATTGCAGTAACATCCGCATCGGTCGCACCTTTGTCTGATAAGGCATTTAATCCTCGTGAATTCCAAAACCAAGCGGCTGATAACAAAGGATATTTTGTGGCTACTAAGTCAGGATTTGCCGTGATATCTTCTGGTACCACTTTGTCAAAAGCTGCGTAGTTATCCTTGCCTGTCAATTGAATGTAGCCACGACCACGATACTTGTATCCTTCGCCTGATGCTTCTGGACCATTGCCCATACGACCGCCATAAATCAAGTTGGCAATCTTTTCTGGCTTACGTTCGTATTCCTTTGCTTTAGCTTCGGTCGGAAAATATTTCTTGAATAATCCTAACAAGCCCTTGGCGCCATAGTTAAGATTTTCATTCACAGCTTTAAAGTTACCTGATTCATGTCCGCATTGTGACAAGAAATGGCAAAGTCGGAGAGGTGTGTTGATTTGAAACTTCTCCATCACTTCAGGAATTTGTGCGATCACTGTATCGGGAACATGTCCCTTGAGCTTTTGGATATCCATCTGAATCCTCGGTTTAAGTTAGTTGAAACCATGCTAAAGAAGCCACCGCCTTCACGTTGTTTTGGAACCCCAACGCTGCCAGCGTGATGATATCACTGGTACCTGATATTGTACGACCTAATTGAAAATTGAAATTCTCCAAGCCGCCTACTTCCACACGACCATTATTTGTAACGAATCCTTGTTGCAGAATAGTGCCCCCTGTCATTGCGGTTGCCGTGGTATCAACTTGCACTTGGCTAACTGCATGGTCAGCAAAGCTGGCACCTGTCAAGGTGGGATTCAACATTAGTTGATAACGAATGACCTGATTGCTTAACCCAGACACATCCATTTCAGAAGGAAGAATGATGGCATCAAGCTGTGTGCTTTTTAATTTAATACTGATGAGAGGTGTGAGTGTACCTGCTGTACCTAGATCCACACCGCCACCTCCGCCTATAGGAGCATTGGAGCCAAAATAGTATTGACTTTTTCCTTGATAGCCACCTTCACTCATTACAGTACTACAAATTTGCTTCATGGTGGCTGTGGCACCTGTACTGATGATTTCATATCTAACAGGCAATGCTGCTGTTTGCATATATGTGCCTGTGATGATGTTGGCATGATGGAAGGTATGAGCTACGATGAATTGTCCATCAATAACAAATCCTGTGCGAACACTTCCCACACCCAGCCATTCAATGTCAACAAAGAAAATTTGTGACTTAGATAAATTCAAAGAAGCCAAGGTGTTACCATTCCAGTTGGCTTTAAGCACTCTGGTATCTGTACCATTGTTACGCTTCACAATGTACACGTTTGTACCATCTGTTTCCAAAAAGATGCCATTATTAGAGCTAAAATATCCCACTCGCTGTTTCAAGTTGGCTGTGGGTGTATTCATAGTGAATGTTGAAAGAATCAACAAGCTCTTACCAGGTTGATATGGGAACACACGTTTGGTTTCTCGAACCACAGCATCACCGTTACCTGTTACAGCTAAACTTACTGTGTTGTCTGAGGAGTTGTAGGTCTTACTGCCTGACCCAGATAATGATGTGTCGAATTTATCATTGTCATCATATCTGAAGGCACTATCAAATAACGTGAAGGGTTCACTAACACGAAGGCGACCAAAGGCGTCTACATTGGTTCCCCCTAAACTGACAAGCAACGATCCCCCATCTGCACCTGTAACTGGCAGTGGATTAGACATTTCGACCACGCTGCCATCCTTTCCTGCAGCGAGCATGACAACTTCGTATCGTTGCTCTCCATCTTGTACGTCTTGTGGCTTTATATATTGTGCCATGTTAATCCTCTAATCCTAAGCCATTTCTGACATATTGCATAAGTGATTTTGTATCTGATTCTGTTAATGTACGAGGAACGCCTTGTCTAAATTTCTTGTAGTCATTGTCTCTAGCAAATTGACGCATTTTACTAGCCGATATTCCTGTGGCACCTTCTGCATCAGGATCACGTTCTCCTGCCGAGACAACATCTATAACTTTAAATGTATATAATTTACCCTGATATGCAGATAGTTTTAGTTTATATTCAGGGACACGATCAGATCCTGCAACGAAGATGATTCGATCATATTTATTATTAAAATCTTCTAGAAATTTGAAAAAGTTAGGTTTTAATGAACTTGATGTGGTAATATTTACACCGGGAAACATTTGTTGAGCAAACTGTAATTTTGTATCAGGATCTAATGGATCTGTCTTTTTATTTTGTGAATGAGAGATAACAATTAGATGATCACATTTTTCTTGTTTTGCTAAACTAACCACTTTATCAACAAGTTTTTTATGCCCAATCGTCGGTGGATTCATTCGTCCAAACGCAAATACTAGTGTCCGTAGCTGTACGCTCTCAGGGACAGTTATTGGGGCAGGAGCAGGGCTTTTCCAATCTTTTACGGCATTGAAATTTGCTGAAGAAAATTCTAGCCGATTTACAAGTTTAACCGCTTTTCCTTTTTTATTAATTGCTACATATCCTTCCGGATTTGTGACACGAAATCCTTGTTCAGTTTCAAGGAACGTTTTAATACTCTGTGAATTATTTAACTTTTGCACAAAGATATTTTTTACGGTGATAAAATCTTCATACAAAGTAAATAACGTTCGAAGTTGTACCATATGCTTTTTAAAAAAGTCATTGATCTCAACCTTTAATCCATCATATTTTGCTTGTCCTGATGTTGTTTTTAGTGTTTGTTGTTTGGCAACAATACGCTCAATGCAAAACTTTTGAAATCCTGACATCGACTTCGCGGTTACTGGCGTAGTTTCACGGATGAGTTTGTTAATAAAAATTTTCAGCAGATATGCAATGCCGAAATCACCCTCAGTGCTTGCTAACATGTCAAGGAACCGTGTTAAGGTTCTACTATTCGTTTTTATGCGAGCTAATATAGTTTTAACTACTTTCTGTTCGCTGCTGGTTAACGTTAAGGTGCCTGATACATCTTGATATCGTGCATCTTGTATCCAGGCAGTAGATGACTGATATTGTGATACGTCAGCACCGAATGATGCCGATAATTCATTTACAGGACCTGACCCGACATATGTAGTATGAAATACAATGCCTATATTTGCACGTTGAATTGTTTCATACAGGGGATCAGTATTAGGCACTGCATAGACAATTGTATTCGGTTTAAATGTAACACAGTTTTCGCCGTCAAGCATTTGATATTTTTTTATTTCAGGCGTAAACATAATATCACCCTGTAATACTTCACGAATACCTAAATCCTTTAATTCACGATATGCTGTTTTTAATGTAGTGATTAATGATCCTTTTCCTGCATAATACAGATCAATTAATTCTTCAGTATATCCTAGTCGCATATCTTTTGCAAACGCGGCATGCTTTGTTGCAACGAAAAATAATCCTGTTTCAGGATCGCGTCCAGCAACAATAGCGGGAGCTCCATCCCATTTCACAGTAACATTAACTGGTGAAGCTGCATCTCCTTTCAACATATCATACATCGCTTCAACAAAGGCAATAGATTGAGCTGCCCCTTTTGAACCTAAGTTTACAATATCATCTTCTAAGTGTTCAAGATGCAGATTTTTTGTCGAAATAGCCATAACCGTTGTTTAAGGGTCAATACATATTTATACCAAAAAAGAAAGGGAGTTAATCTCCCTTTCTTTCTGACCCACCGGCAAAATCTCTTAAGTTTTTCCATTTTAGCTCGCGAATATATTCGGCGCGCTTTAGTTCCCAGATCCTATATGTTTGTGGATTGTTCGCCGTTTTCCTGCACATCAAATCAAATGCTTCTAGGCGTTTCGCGTCTGCTACCATTTCTTCTTCGAATAGGTCATGATGCATAGTAGATGATGGTTCGGGTAGTGTTTTTAATTCAACGGCTTCTGGATCTTCATTAAATAGATGCTTTTCAATTTGTCCAAAAAAATAAGCTGGCGAGATGATCATTAGTACAATGATAGTCAACGTACAGATGTCAATCAGTTGTTTGATCATCTCGCCAGTCATCATTTTTTATTAGGCGCTGAAGATGCGGCTACCGGCAACCTGATAGGCAGCGGCAACGATAGCGCGGGACGGACGACCCAAACGATAGGTCGTGGTTTCGGTGCTGCGGTTGGTGTAGACGCAGAACCCTTCATTACGAAGGTCGTTTACACGAGCGCGGAGGTTGCGGATGCCGAAACGGTTCCGAGCCTGTGCAGACGTAATGCTGCGACCAGTTGAGAGGAAACGAACAAGACGCTCATTCTGTGACATAATAAAATCTCCTTAATCGCCCATTAAGTGATACGGGGATATTGTGGGCGTGAACAATATCCCTAAAGAAAATTACTTTGTATTAGTAGGAATCAGGCGCGCTACAGCACTCTGGATAGCATCACGAACCACGGGATTACCCAGTTCCTTATCATTACGTGCCTGAAGATAACTAATGGCTTGTGCCTTAGTCATTGGGGTAGGGAGTGGGATGAACCACTGCTCGGTCATACCCATCTTGGTAAGCTCCTTCGTGCGAAGCTTATAGTTGGCTTCACTGGTGATGAAACGAATCTTGCTCGTCAACTTACCCTTTGAGCTGATACCGCCAATAGTATAACCGATGTGTGTAACATTGTCGCTGTTTCGCATAAAGAGCCTCCTCAGATGTTGGTAACTAACCTACTCATGTAATATACACACTGCTAACTTAATTGTCAACCGCCTTGGTTATATCTATTTGCTCAGATTCTGTGAACATCTGAAAAATAGACATGTCAATAAAGCCCTCACCGAACGTGGCAATAAGGTCGAGGAACTCTTGGTCATCAATATCAATGTCTGTCATCATACCGTCGAGTTTCTCAAGATTATGTTCCATGTTCAGTTCAGTTAGTGTTTATTAAATATAATACATTAGGATCTACTTGTCAACCGGGGATTAGTATTTTTTTGGTACATGAGCGACGGGAATCCACTTCCAACACTTTCTTAATAGTGATGTTCGCAGTCGATTCCATTCTGTACCTTTAAATCCCTCTTTATACTTTTTATAACTATATAAATTAGTGAATTTATCTATCTGGTTAATTACTGCGTGGGGCTTTCTGTTGGGATAGAAATAGTTAATTTCCATCGCAATATCATGAGCGTACGCTTCAATTTCAAACCATTCACTTAAATATTCTATTTCATTCACTTGCTGTTTAGATAAGGTATGTGAATGATATACCTTTATTTTTCTTTCTGCTTGTTCTGGACGAAAAGAAAACTGACTAAGATGTATAAACTCATGTTGTACAACTTGAGAAAGATGAAATCGCAGACGATTGTATGCAGATTTCGTTATTGTAATACTATTACGATTTTTTGGAACATGTAACGTAATGCCAATTTTATTTCGCTTTTTTTGAACATCAAAATAACCTGAAAAATCAAAAATGTCTCGGGCAGTATTTAAGTTAGAAAATCGTACTACCCGAACACATGCTCCTAGTGGTCTAACAATGGTATTTAGTGCTTTACTTACATCTACATAGGATAACTTTTTCCCAATAAAATCATCAGGGGAAAAATGGACGTCCATCTGCTTGTGTAACTTACTCGCAATATACACAAAGACCTCATTGATGAAGTTTAGTATATTTATGATTTTAGGTTTTAAACTTTAATAGAATCAAAACTACGGTTAAATTTGTTAGAGGTGAGGAAATTAGGTGCTTGCTCTTTTTGCGGTTCTTTGAGGAGATTCTTCTGAGCAGACATATCTAGATCATATAACCGCATTTTTGCACGATCAACTCCTACGACGAATCGCTTATGTAAGCTAGGATCTGCATAGCGGTTTTTCAATTGCTTTACTAATAACTGTCCGAGTTTTTCTAATTCTTCTGTAGAAATAAGAGCAAACATAAGATCAGCAGTTGCTGGCAATCCAAACGACTCAGAAGTATCTGTAAGTTCCACATCACTATTTGCATAACCACTCCGGGTTGTTTGTGTAGCTGATACAATCGGGACATCATATTCAACGGCTAATCCACGCAGCTCTTCTGCTATGCCCTTAATATAGGTATAACTATTTACGCTACCTGATAGCTTGTACCGACTACTAGCACAAATGTTTAGATAATCAATAAAAATAATATCAGGTTTAAAGGTTTTCTTCAAATATAATTCATTCAACAATGCGCGAAAATGTCCCGCATGTGCTGATGCAGTAGGATATTCCTTAATAATGAGCTTGCCTTCAGTTTTGTTTTTGATCTTTGAAATACGGTCATCAAACATTTGCTTCGGCAAATTTTTCAAATCATCAATAGCAACATTCATCATATTCGCATCAATACGTTCCGCAATGCGTTCTTCTGCCATTTCCATAGTAATGTACAGCACATTTTTTCCTTGACTCAACGCACCTGCTGCCATATGACACATGAATAGTGACTTACCGACACCTGTTCCTGCCAAGGCAATATTCAAGGTCTTTTTCGGAATCCCGCCTTTAGTAATTTTATTGAACATCTCTAAATCGAAAGGAATTTTTTCTTCCTCTCTATGATAAAATTCAAACCGATCATCTGAATTATTCAGATAATCATGTCCCACTGATGAATCAAAACAGACACTCAACGCTTCCTGTAAGATTTGCGGGATCCCATCTGGTTGATGTACTTTGTCCTTTCCGTCAATGATTTGAATAGATTGTACAATCGCATTGTATACCGCACGTTCTTTACAAAACTTTTCAGTTGCATCAACTAGCCACGTAGTGTTAGGATCTTTTTCAGTTGTTAATTCATTGATAACACCTTGAATCTTTTCAAATTCATCTTCTGTTACCGTCTTATCTTTTTGAATCGTGATGATTAATGCTTCCCGTGTAGGCGAAGCATTATAGTCATCAACAAACTTATTGATTTCATTAAAAATCTTTCGATCTGCCCAATCTTGAAAATATTCACTTTTAATGAATGGAACAACTTTACGTAAATATTCTTCGTTACATAATAGGTTACTCAGAATCGTGGTTTCTATCTTCATCACTATTTAGTTCCCGGTTATAGGCATCCATAAGAATTTGGTGTAGAATATTACCTACTGTAACATCAATCTTCGATTTAACTTCATCATTAATTGTAATATGTTCAGGAACAAAATGCAAGTCATATTCAAATGTTAAATGTGCTTCACCGCTTTCTTCACTTTCATCAATGTTTTGTATCTTGCCAAAAACGAACAAGACATCCTTTAATTCACCTTCAGTGATTTCAATAAAAAATTCAGGTAACCCTTGTTCCTTATTGGGATTTTCACGTACCTTAAAATTAGACATTATCATACTCCTGTTGAATGTGGGAATCATCAAATTCACTGACCAAGGATCCTGTCGAAATCGAATAGTTTTCTTTGATCCACTCGTTAAATGCTTTATCCTTTAGAATAGGCATCCAGAATTCCTTATTATAGGTATCTGCGTGGCGATACTTCTTTTCTTCACCCTTCTTTTGATACCACCCATTTGAGGGCTTCACTACATGTCCTGATTGTAGCGCGACATCCAGCAATCCTGACCACGTACTAATACCACCTTCAAAGGATACCTCAACAGGAATCTTACTCTTTTCACGAACAAAGCGTGACTTCTCTACATTCATGATGAAGTTATATCCAGTCAGTTCATTACCATCCTTTTCCTGCTGACGCCCGATAATGAAGATATTATCTGCTGAATAATAGATACCCGTGCCCCCTGAGACAATATCCTTAGGATACAACCCAATTTCCTTATACGTGTGATTAACTACGACCATCGGGATATCTTTAATCGTCAAGTGTGGTGTACACATACGGAATAAACTCTTGAGCTGCTTTGCACGAGTCATGTCTGCAACACTCTTACCTTCAAGCGCATCTTCGACTTCTTTCTTTGATGCAAGATTACCTACGGAGTCCACAATAATAATGACATGATCGCCACGTTCCACATTATTGATTTGTGACATTAAATCATGTTTTAACTGTTCAATATCAGTAATCGGTGAGTGAATAACACGATCTGCGGGAATCCCAAAACTTTCAAAGTATGCCTGCGGTGCACCAAATTCTGAATCATAAAACAACACCGCCGCATCATCATATTTTTCAAGATAGGATTTTGCAAGCAACATGGAAAATGCTGTCTTGAAATGCTTCGAAGGTCCTGCAAATACAGTAAGGCCTGGGACCATACCACCATCAAGTCGTCCAGACAACGCCACGTTAATCATGGGCACGGGTGTCTGAATCATATCCTTCGCACTAAAAAACTTTGACTCGCTTAAAATCTGTGTTTCACGAATCGTTGAATTTTTCTGTAACTTATTCAATATAGACATATTAGCTCCTTAAAATAAAGCATCAAGTGATGCTACGGGTTTCGAATTCCAACCTAAACAATTAATAATGGTCATCAATGGATCTAGGAAACTCTTTTCGAACATTGTATTATAATCAATATACTTATGTAAATCAAGTTCCTTAGGTAACTTTGATACAAAGGCAATGCAGTTTTCCTGAATAGGATTTGGAGATTTCAGGTACAGGTATTTAATTTTATCTCCTTCCTTAATCATCTCATACTTCTTTTCTAATTTTCGTTGTCTAATATAATAATTATGTAGTAACGCAGCACGTACTTGCAGCGGAGTAGCTTTTACATAGATAGATGAATGACAGGAATATTTCTGTAATCCATTTGCACTTCGAGGAAAGGCAATTTGTTCAGCTTCCATATTGTTGAAGGTGGTTTCAATATGAGCAATATATTCCTGTAGTTCATATTCTGTGCCTGTCAATGCAATTTTTGCTGCATCACGCAAATATTGACGAACCGCACTCGGCGTTGAACTTCTGACAATTTCCAATCCTAACACCTTTAACTTCGGTTCTTTATATAACACACCTTCGCTATCATATACATTCAATGCATATCGCTTCTTTGCCACCCAAATGCCACGATCTGCAATGACTTCACGCTTAAATTCAAGTTTTTCTTGATAGGCATTAGTGAAATGTGCCAATTGTTCACAGGCCTTATTCATTACCGGTACAATTTTTTCTTTACAAATTTTATCAATCAACGAAACAATCTTATCCTTTGGTTGATTTGCAAAGAATTTATTAACTAACGTATCAAGCGTAACATAGCATGAGTCTGTATCTGAATAAAACGTATAGGTTTCTCCTCGCGTATTACAAATGGTGTTTAAGTATGTATCAATTGCCTGTCCAACATGTTGAATGATATATTGACCTGTTAGTGTAATACCTTCTGCAATACGATCATCATAGAATCGAAAGTATTCATTCGCCCACGCGCCATAAAGCGAGTTCAACTGAATCTTTCGCGCCATTTGAATGTTATTAAATTTTGAAATAGATTTAACTAGTTGTGGATCCTTTGTTACTTCATATTCCTTTTGTGCGGCAATCATTTTCTTTTTATAGAACACACGTTCAGTAAAAATCTTTTCAACGATTTCAGGAAATAGTCCTTGCTTTTCTCGCGTGAAGCAATGCCCGTTCGCTGCCATTGCATGATTATTTTTTTGCAGTATCACCCGATGATCACTCTTTTGCTTGAGCAAGTGTTCAGGGGAACTATCTAACAACACACCAGGAATCATTGTTTCAGGTGACATGTTATACTGCATAATGATTGAAGGATACAGCGAAGCCGCATCAAAACTCACCACCCAATCATATTTTCCTGGTCGCGGCTCCATGACAAATGCACCCGCAATTGTACGTCCCGGGCGATGCTTTCGCTGATGAACGATGATATTCTTATTCCACAAATGATTATAGAGAATACAATCCCATGTTCGTACTGCAGAATACACATCATTATAATTACATTTTGCATCATACGCCATGGTAATGATCAACTCAATGAGTTTCATTTTATCTTCAAGCGCGTCTACTAGTTCAACGTCAATGACGTTATACTCTACAAAGTTGTGCCAATCATTGGTATAGAAATCGCGGAATGTTTCATATTCCGTTTCGAGTTTATTTCTACCCAGTTCCTGTTGAGCAATATAATCAAGCTTATAGCTTTCTTGTGCCGAGTAGGTAAACTTCTTATACAGGTCAAGATAATCAAGTGTCGAGACACCGAAAATATCAAATGTCTTATATTCCTTGCCGCTGATCATGACAGACCGATCCATTACTATTTTCCACGGCGATAGCATGTTGGCGAATTCATCACCTAACACATTACGAATACGAGTAATGATGTACGGGATATCGAATAGTTGAATATTCCACCCAGTAATTACATCCGGTTGGGTTGCATGCCAATATGTTAAAAATGTTTTTAGGAGATCTGCCTCATCCTTACATCTAACATATTCATAATTTGCGGTGTTTGTAATATGTTTGATCTTATCCACATCGAACTTCTTTGATCCGAAGGTTACAATCTTCTTCGAACTATAATCTTGTAGTGTGATAAGGAGAATTTCTTCGTTAGCATGTTCCACAGAGGGGAATCCATATTCCGACGCGGTTTCAATGTCAAGCGTCAGGATGGTCATGTCTGAAATATCAAACTCTACATCCCCATTATAATTCTCAGTGATATACTGATAGGAATAGGATGTATTACCATAAATGCTAAAATTTTCGACGCCTTCGTAATCCTTTACGAATTTCTTCGCGTCATTGATATCAAGAAATTTAATTGGATCCAAATACTCATCAAACAAATTGGTATATTTTGTTTGTGTCTTAGCTTTAACAAACAGAGTAGGTTTGAAATCTACTTTGTTAAGCTGCTTTTTCCCATTACGAATTTCACGAACCAACAGTCGATTACCATACTGTTGTACACTTGTGTAGAACTGTGCCATTCAACCACTCCCGGGTCTTGAATGTTAAACATATGATGTAATATATGACGTTATGTGGTATTTGTCAACCCATAAAAAAACGCCCCAACACAATGGCTAGGGCGCTATTTACTCACTTTACAAGTGACAAGTCTGATTTAGGAATAACGATTCCTTGTCCCGTAATGCGAACATATTCATTTCGCAATTCTGTTGCGGGTTCAAACATCATCATGACATGTTCCTTCTTGTATGAGAATGTTTTAGTATTTGCAAATGACAAATAGGGAGCTAATCCAATCGTATATTGCCCATCCTGTGGCATAATCATCACCATAAAAGGATGGGAGAGTTTTATATCACCGCTTAATGTTTCTTCAACTGTTGCAATGATATCTTCACCGAGGATTGTTTTAATACACTGAATATTCATAATAAACTCAATTGTAGGGGTGTTAGGAGGACTACTTAATTATAAAATGTCAATCTTACGTGGCTTCTTTTCTTCCGGGATAATACGTTCTAACTTAATAGAAAGTACCCCATCTGTTAAAGCAGCATCACGTACTACTACGTCATCCGCGAGTGTCCACTTACGTGTGAACGCACGCTTAGCTAAGCCACGATGGACATATTCCAGTCCTTCGTCAGATGATTCTGACTTAGCTGTAACCGTAAGAATTCCTTCGGCTAGTTCGATATCAAGCTCACTGCGCTTAAATCCCGCCACAGCAAGTTCGATACTCCAGTTTTCTGCATCATGCTTGATGATGTTGTACGGGGGATAATTGCTTGCGCTATTAACCGTTTCAATGTTGTGTAAACGATCCAATAGGCCATCGAACCCGATTGCCCATTGACCCCCGAGAGATGCACTGTTGAAAGTATAGGTACGTGTCATAATTCCTCCTTTGAGCGAATGTGTTAGTGATACCCTTTCGGCGTATCTAAGGTTATGTTAACTCCTAACACCCCTACAATCAAATTGTATTACTTCTTTTTTCCGATATTATATTTAGTTACAAGATTCCACTTATTCTTTTCTTCAAATGCTAATACTTTAATCTGTGATAGTGGAGCGGTATCCTCACATACATCATAATTTAACAATTTAACTAGACCCCAATCTTCAAGTAAATGTGCAATCGTATTTCTACGTTGCAAATCATTTACCGAGATATCTGAAAATTTGCCGTCTAATGCAAATAACTCTTTAAAATGTACGATGAAGTACCTACCCTGCTTATGTAAGATATGACAGCTTTGATACAATGTCTGATCTTTTCTAGAAGCAACGCCGATACGAGTCAACGTTTCACGAATTTTCAAAAAGTCATCTTGATTATTGAGAGTTACTTCTACTGGACCATAACCCTCTATTTCCACATTAATATTAATTAGATCGTGTTTCATTTGTCAATCCACCTGTAAACATTTTGTTTTTAATAGTGATAAGTTGTTCGTCAGATATTAGGTCAGCTACCTGACATGCTTTCTCAGTATTATATTTATAATATTGCTGAATTAACATGATTTTTTCTGACTTTTCTGACTTAATCCACTTATTAAAACGCTTACGAGGACGGATACTATTACGAAGAAAATCATACTGCATTTTCTTTGCTAGATGCGGTCGACTGTTCATCTCGTTTGCTTGAATTACGGTATCTGACCCGAAACTCAAGGACTTATTAATAATGAACGCATTATATTGCTTTTCACTCCATTCATCAACAATAAGATTATCCTTTGAATAATGAATACTATTCACAAAGTCAAAGGGATTGATGCTTGGCATCTTGAATTTTTCTTCTTTAACTTCTTCTATGATCTCACCGTCAAGATTAATCATATGACAGCTTAACTCTGCTTAAATTCACATGCTGCCATGATTTCTGTCAAACATGCTACTAAATTGATTTCAGCATCTGCAACGAACGCCGCCTTATACTGATAATCAGCTAATAGCAATACTAGTTGTGGAACCTGCACGACTTCAGTCATCAGGGTATCATACAATTTGCGAAAAATCATTGCCGGGTCATTATCCAAATTATTCACAACCCAGGTTCGCATTTTCTTGAAATCGCGTTCCTTCAATGCACTCATCAATTCTTTCATGTTGGCATCACTTACATTGACCAACAATCCCGCATCAATCTTACCTGACGAACTATAGCGTTGTAGCTCATTCAACACCCGCCGATAATCAGGGAAATGTTTGTTCAATACTTCTGCGACAACCTTTTGATCAAACTCAACATTTTCCTTAGCAAGAATATCCGCGAGTCGCTTGAAAAACTTTGCCGCGATCTTTGGCTTATCATCCTTTTCAATTTTAAATTCAACGACAGTAGTACGACTATGCAACGGAGAAATAATACGATTTTTATAATTACACGTAAAAATGAATCTGCAGTTATTGCTAAATTCTTCGATGAATCCACGAAGGGCAGGTTGTGTAGAGTTTGGATTTAGATAATCCGCCTCGTCAAGAATCACAACCTTGACCTTACCGGTCAATGATACTGTTGTAGCAAAATCCTTAATTTTAGTACGCAAAACATCAATCCCGGATTCTTCTGATCCGTTAATAATAATATAATCACATCCTAGCTCCTCACACAACGCACGGGCAATCGTTGTCTTACCCGTGCCTGCGGTGCCTGACAGGAGCATGTTGGGAATATTATCCTGATCAACAAACTCCTGAAACATCATCTTCAAATGATCAGGCAAGATACAATCTTTAATTGTGCGAGGTCTGTATTTCTCAACCCACAAAAACTGCTCAGGATTCACATGCATCATAATATAAGTTCCTAGTGTTAAATTTTCGACGTAGGATCAGCAGCAATCAAATATGTTAGTTTACGTGATGTTGAATTAAAAGTAAAAACAGGAACTCGTGCGCCGCCACGACCGATAGCAATACCCACCTGCACTTCATAGGAGTCAGGAACAATTGATCGGAATGTATCTGCGGACATCTTCATAGCAAACGACTTATCACACGTACCCACAACCTTACGATACGTATTAGACGTGGTGTTCTTTGGATCATTGATCTTCATTGTAACATCACCACCATCACACACAAAGGTCAAGGTAGTTGCAGAAACAAGATTTGACGTTTTCTGCACAATGTTGATATCTGTTGCGGGAATCGTGAACGTAAACGTGCTTTCAATTTGCAGTTCGTTGTCAGGCGGCGATGTCACCAAGGAAGGATCTGCATAATAGTATTCAAGTTCACCGCCATTAGGTGACTTAATGATTAAGCTCTTTTCCCCAAAAGTAACATCAGGATCACCTGAAATAGATAACAATCCGAGCAGCTGGTTCAAATCATAAATCGCGAACTGCACCGGAAACGTTTCCTCAACCACCGCACGGGCCTGTGCACCGCCTGACGCATTACGAGTAATCAGTTTGTTACCCGGCTTCACCAGTAGATTTGCATTGATAGTAGCAAAACTCTGTAGTAGTGAAAGTGTGTTTTGACTAAGCTTCATTTTCTAATTTCTCCTCAAGTATGTAAGTATCATGTACATGTAATAACATAATCGCGTAATGAATGATTTTCAAGATGTCATCGCGATTATGTCCGTTCTTTTTTCCATAGCGTTGGGCATATTTCATGATGTTCCCAACAGTGAATCCAACACCATGCCCATTATCAAAAATGAATTCTGATGCCTGAAACTTTGTGCGTGAATAATGTTGCCCGTAGGTCTTATCTACATATTCCTTTAACTCACGAAGTATTCTGTCCTCAGAATACCGATAATCAATCATGGTTGTGTCACCACAGGGTGCTGACCACCCTCTGCGTCTGACAAGGTACGATACCAGCCATTGCAGTTACGTAGCTTACCTGGGGCGCCAGATACTTCACAAATGGTGAAGCTGCGCTTTTGTACATCTGCAATTTTCGCATCAAGCTTATCATGCATCATATCCGTGTAAATGCGGAG
>JACCDU010526666.1_pt1 | contig 27891 bp, 25 predicted proteins | sample 7446081 | NCBI WGS metagenome assembly JACCDU01 (sample SAMN15323447, study PRJNA562643) | freshwater metagenome | isolation source: river surface water | place: USA:Blue River Watershed | collected 2017-08-17
TTGGGATGTTGGCCCAGCGTACAGAGGGTTTCGACATCCGGTTCCTGGTGATCGGCATACTCCGGATGCACACCCACCGACGCGAAAATCTGTTCATGCGCTTCGGCAATGGCGAGGACCTGCGGTGCCTCTTCCAGCGTGACCCCGATGGTCATACAGCCGCCAACATCATTGGCCGCCATGGCAGCCATTACCTCGGGCAAACGGTTGGCAAGACCATCAAAATCCAGGTGACAGTGGGAATCGATCAGTTGGGTCATAACAATTAGGCAGAAGGCTCGTAGAGGGCGAGCGTGCGGGAAAAAACGGATTCGAGAAACAGGCGGATGTTCAGCGGATGGCCACAGAGGCGACGCGCTTCCAGCAGGCCCTCCGGATAGTGACTCAGACGATCATCATTAAGACCGCTGGCCAGTTTTTGAAAAGTAGCCGCGTGTTCAGGGAACACCATCGGCGCAGCGCCCAGTCGTACTAGCTGCAGATCTAGCGCCCAGCGTTGCAGCCAGTCAACCAACAGGGCCAGCCGGGTCCCGGACAAGTCACCCTTGACTAGAGCCTCACAGCTTTTAGCCAGCGCCAGAGCATCCATACGGGGTCCCTGCATCAGTTGTGACAACAATGCATCGATCAGAGAGGCTTCGACGATGGCATCTTCACTGGCTTCCGGACGCTTTTCGGCAGCGGTCGCAAGATCTATGGCAAAACGCAGCGCCCCGGCACAACGATTGAGCCAGAGGTTGCCATCTTTGAAGGATGGCGTCATTGCTGCAAAAACCTGTAGCGCCGCGGGGCGACTGGGCACGCCCAGCGGCACCGCACGCGTCCGGCTACGGACGGTGGGTAACAATCGTTCCGCCGCGTGACTCACCAGCAGAAAATGCACGCCGGCAGGCGGCTCTTCAAGGGACTTCAGCAGCGCATTGGCGGTGGCTTCGTTCATGGCCTCGGCGGGTTCGATCACGATCACTCGTCGACCACGATGACTACCCACCTGAATGAATGCTTCGAGTCCACGCACCTGATCAATACGGATCTGTTCACTCTTTTTGCGATCCGTCTTGGCCGAGGCCGGTTTGTCGGTTTCCGCGTCTGGCGACAGTTCTTCGAAAGCCTCCGGGCGCACCCGACGGAAATCCGGATGGTTGCCGGATGCATGCCAGGTACAGGAAGTACAGTGACCGCAGGCACGGCCATCAGGCTGCGGCTGATCGCACAACAGACTGGCAGCCAGGGATTCGGCAAAATCCAGCTTACCGATCCCGGCCGGACCGGCGAGCAGCAAGGCATGAGACAGCCGGTCACGCGCCAGATCCGCCTGAATCTGTGCCCAGGCGTTTGAATGCAGTCCAACCCAGTCAATCATGCTTCAACAGGTCCGAAAGCGCATCAAGAATCTGCAGGCGCACAGCATCCATCGGGATATCCGATGCCACCAGACGGATCCGCGCCGGATATTGCGCGGCACGCTGATGATAGGCATCGCGTACACGCTGATGGAAGTCACTCGCTTCCCGCTCGAAGCGATCCAGGATCCGCGTGTCATGCAAACGCGCCTGCGCGGTCTCGACCGATACATCAAACAGCAGCGTACGGTCCGGTTGCAGCCCCTCCTGCACCCACGATTCCAGTGCCGTAAATTTGCTTTCAGCCACGCCACGTCCACCCACCTGGTAGGCATAGGTGGCATCCGAGAAACGATCTGAAATCACCCAGGCACCCTGCGCCAGGGCCGGGCGAATAACCGATGAGAGATGCTCCGCCCGAGCCGCAAACATCAGCATCATTTCCGTTTCCGGTGCCATCGGTTCATTCAGCAGGATATTGCGCAGAGATTCGCCGAGCGGCGTACCGCCCGGCTCTCGCGTAACCACGACCGCATGACCGGCGATTGTCAGATATTCGCGCAGCCATTCGATATGCGAACTTTTGCCGGCACCATCAATGCCTTCTACTGTAATAAAGCGTCCTGTGGATTTTGCGTCCATGCGCACTACCTGCCTCGCTGAAATTGATTAACGGCCTGATTATGCGCATCGAGCGTAGCCGAAAACTGACTGCTTCCGTCACCCCGGGCGACAAAATACAGGGCATCGGTTTTAGCCGGATGAGCAGCGGCCTGCAGTGATGCCAGACCCGGCATACAGATCGGCGTCGGTGGTAATCCGGCGCGGGTATAAGTGTTGTGCGGCGTATCCCGTTGCAGATCGGCCTTACGCAGATTACCGTCAAAGCCGGCACCGAGGCCGTAGATCACGGTCGGGTCTGTCTGTAGGCGCATGCCCTTGCGCAGACGGTTAATGAACACACCGGCAATCTGGGCCCTGTCTGCGGCCGTGCCGGTTTCCTTTTCCACAATAGATGCCAGAATCAGCAGCTCATAGGATGTTTTCAGAGGCAAACCGGCCTCGCGAGCGTTCCAGACAGTGGTCAACTGTTTCTGCATCGCACGGGTGGCGCGTACCAGCAATTCCAGATCCTCCGAGCGCTTGTCAAAGCGATAGGTGTCGGGAAAAAACCAGCCTTCAGGCACTTGTCCCGCCATCCCGAGCTTATCCATGATGGCGGCATCCGTCATATCCCGGGTGAGATGCAGCAGTTCTGGCTGAGCATTCAGTTTGGCCCGCAGCTCACGGAAATTCGACCCTTCGACAAGCAGCAGATCCGCCTGGCTGGTATCTCCGCTCGATAGCTTACGGAGCATGGCCCACAAACTGATGCCCTGATCGAATTCGTAACTGCCGGCCTTGATGGACGACGCCAAGCCGGCAACCCGGCCCACCCCACTGATGACCCAGGCGGGCACACCAACGCCACCATCATGCAACGTCTGGGCTGCCACCTTTAACGAGGCCCCGGCCGGTACGCGGACCAGCAACTTGGGCTCAGCCAGCGATACCGGCCAGAGCCGCACCACCAGCATACCGATCACGGCAAGCAGCGCAGTCGCAGCGAAGAATTTGGCCAAATATTTCATAGACCATTATGATACCAACCCTACCCCTCCAGCTCTTAAGCTTCTGCCCTTAAATCGACTCGGCGCGCCCTTATGACTACCGCACAACTGATCCCGCTCCCCCACCTGGCCATTCTGGATATTTCAGGTGAAGACGCCCAGACCTTCCTGCAGAATCAGGTGCCCAGCGATATTCGCCTGCTTAGCCCTGAAAAAGCCCAGATTTCCGGCTGGTGTACCGCGAAAGGCCGTTTGCTCACCACGTTTATCCTCTGGCCGCAGAATAGCGGCTACCGGCTGGTGCTGGCCGCTGATGTCCGCGACAGCATTGCCAAGCGCCTGAAAATGTATGTGCTCCGCCTCAAGGTCCAGATTCACGTGCCTGACGATCTGGTATATGGCCTACTGAATCCTGCGACGTCGCTCGGCGCACTCACACTGCCCACCGAAGACTGGCAGGTGGCAACGACTGACGATATCAGTGCCGTACGGTTGGATGCCACCCGCTGTCTGCTGACTGGGCCGATCCGTGCATTTGCAACCCTATCGGGTGAACTGACCCAGGGCAGCACGGAAGACTGGCTGAGAGCGGATATTACCCAGGGATTTCCGCTCGTCACCCAACCGACCAGCGAGCACTATGTGCCACAAATGGTGAACCTGGACAAACTGGGCGGTGTGAGTTTCAAGAAAGGCTGCTATCCGGGCCAGGAAATTGTGGCGCGGACCCACTATCTGGGCAAGATCAAACGTCATTTATATCGCGTGAGCGCTACAGAAGCGCTGCAAGCGGGTCAGGAGGTCCGTGCGACGGCGCTGAATGGTCAGAGTTGTGGCAGTCTTGTCACGGTCGCCCCTGCCGCTGATGGCCAATCATGGCTCGCTCTGGCGGTTCTGCAGGAAGATGCGGCCGAAGGTGCCATTTACTGCCAGAACGGGAACGATGCGGCAGAAATCCCTCTGCACCTCTCCGGCCTGGTGTAACGGCACCGTTTTAGCTCAGTCTTCGTGAATGCTGACCGGTGTGCCCACTGGCACCCGGTCAAACAGATCCACCATGTCAGTATTTCGCATGCGAATACAGCCATGCGAACCAGGCACCCCCAGCATTACGGAATCCGGTGTGCCATGGATGTACACATAGCGACGCATAGTATCCACCTGGCCACCGCGATTCTTGCCGGATTCCTCCCCGCACAGCCAGAGAATTCGCGTCAGAATCCAGTCGCGGTCGGGCTGGGCCTGCATCAATTGCGGGGTACAGACCTCCCCGGTCGGGCGACGACCGCGCAGCACGGCCCCCAGAGGTAGCCCATCGCCAATGCGGGCACGAATCCGGTGCTGACCACGCGGTGTCTGGTAACTCCCCATCTGTTCACCAACGCCCTTGGCCGCCGACGAAATCGTATAAGCCTTGATCAGCTGACCATCATCATGCAGAAGCTGCAGTGTCTGACGGGCTACGGAGATTTCAATACGCATCGTCTTCTCCCGACAGAATGATGTTTGCGGCACGCTCGGCAGATGTTTTCATCGCACGGGTCTCTGCCCGACGCCGCCGGAAAAAGGCAGACACGGTCTCGGCACAATCAACCGCCAGAACGCCACCTTCGATTTGTGCATGATGGTTCAATCGGGGCTCGGCAAACAGATCAACGACACTGCCGCAGGCACCAGTCTTCGGCTCGGTGGTGCCGTACACCACCCGGGCAATTCGCGCATGCTGAATCGCCCCGGCACACATAGCACAAGGCTCTACGGTCACATACAACGTACAGCCCGGTAACCGATAGTTACCCAGACGTTGTGCTGCATCACGCAAGGCCATCACCTCGGCATGTGCCGTCGGGTCATGCTGGCCTATCGGCTGGTTAAAACCCTGGCCAACGACACGGCCATCACAAACTACTACGGCACCCACCGGCACTTCATTACACGCCGCACCCTGGCGTGCCAGATCCAGCGCCAGCTGCATAAACCCGATATCTTCAGAAGCCATCAGACCTAAGCCTCTTCCAGATCATCATCATCGATATGCATGCGATGCAAAAAACGGTGAATGACCGGCGTAAACATGATTGCCGTCGCGGCAATCAGCACAAGCCCACAGAAAATCGCATACAGACCGGCAAAGAGTTTGCCTTCAACCGTCACCGGTGCTGCCAGCACCCCCATACCGGACAGGATCATAGCTGCACTGACAAACGAATCGATCCAGTTCAAACCTTCGAAGACATGGTACCCCGCCATCCCGGCAAAGAGTGCCAATCCAACAATCAGGCAGCCAATGAATATCGACCGCAACAGGCGACCGGCAAACTCCTGGCGTGTCGCCAGCGGCTCACTCAGGCGTTCGAAGGCAATAATCTGGGGAATACGCATGACAGACAGTCGCTCATTAAGGGGCAAAGCATTCAGCTTCGTATAATAACGGCATAAGCGCAATTCATTTCACAGACAGCCCCTAATGACGCTCGACTTCACCGGACAAACCATCCTTTTTGCGACGGCCATCATCGCCAATTTTTTCTCGGCTCTCTCCGGCGGTGGTGTCGGCCTCATCCAGTTTCCGATTCTCATTTTTCTCGGTCTGAGCTTTGCCGCAGCGCTGGCAACGCATAAGGTCGCCAGTGTTTTTCTGGGGGTTGGCGCCATCCTGCGCCACATGAAAGAAAGCCATCTGGAACGACGGGCCAGCGTGATTATCCTGGGAGCCGGCATTCCCGGCGTGATTCTCGGTGCCTCTCTCATCCTTAAGGCCCCGGAAAAAGCCGCCCTCATGGTCCTGGGCGCATTGACCGTCAGCCTGGGACTCTACTCGATCTTCAAACCCAGACTCGGCATCGAAAACACTCCGAAAAACTGGCATGGCCGCGGTCTGACCCACGGCATCATCGGCCTGTTTGTGGTTGGCTTTCTCAATGGCTCCATCACCTCCGGCAGCGGCCTGTTCCTGACCATCTGGCTAATCCGTCACTTCGGCATGGACTACAAGCGTGCCATCGCCTACACCCTGGTGCTCTGCGGCTTCGCCTGGAACGGCACCGGCGCCGTGGTACTGGGACTGGCCGGGGATATCGCCTGGGATTGGCTGCCGGCACTGATCGCCGGCTCCATCATCGGCAGCTACATAGGCAGCCATCTCGCCATTCGTCAGGGCAATCAGCTCGTCAAACGTGCATTTGAGGCCACGACCATCGTCATCGGTTTGAAGCTGCTGTTCATCTGAAACGGCGCTGATTTTGGCCTGATCCGGCCTATAATCAAACCATTATTGGCACCGGTTTTAGAGGTTATGGCATGAATCTGGAAAAAGTAGTTTTCGGTTTTTTCATCGTACTGGCGGCAACGTTGAACTTCGGTTTTTTCATTGGCGACATCGACCGGCCCGATCTGCACCACATCTACGAGCTCTTTGCCGCGATTGTCGTCAACCTCATTGCCACCACTCTTAAGTTCGGCGACCGCACCCAGATTGGCGCCATTCATCTGGCCACCAGTCTGGTCGCTGATCTGCAACTGATTGCCGCCGCCATTACTTGGGGCATGGCCGTTCATGTGCTTAATCTGGGTATGACGCCAGAAATTACCGCCAGTGTGGTTTCGCTCTCTGGCGGCGCCCTGTTCGCCAACATCGTCTCAGTCATTCTGCTGATTGCCGAGACCCTGATGATGCGTCGTTGAAATTACCAGCATGAACGACAGCGTGCTCTTCCTCGTGCTGCGCCGCATGCGGGCGCCGCTGATCGTCATGATCCTGATCTATGCGATCTCGATTTTCGGGCTCGTGCTGATCCCCGGTGTGAATGCCGAAGGCCGGCCTACGCCGCCGATGTCTTTTTTCGATGCCTTCTATTTCATCAGCTACACCGCCAGCACCATCGGCTTTGGCGAAATCCCCAACGCTTTTTCCTATGGCCAGCGTTTCTGGGTCACGGTTTGCATCTACCTCACCGTCATCGGATGGACCTATGCCATTCTGAGCATTCTTAACCTGCTCAAGGACGACGGCCTGCAACGAGCCTTGGCCACCAACCGCTTCGCTCGCAAGATCCGCAATCTTTCCGAGCCCTTCTGCATCATCTGTGGTGTTGGAGAAACCGGCAGCCTGATCTGCAAAACGCTAGACCAAGTGCAAATGCGTTTTGTCGTCCTCGATACCCGACCCGAACCCCTACAGGAACTGGAGCTAGGCGATTACGCGGCCGATGTGCCGGCACTCCATGCCGATGCCCGTGAGCCACACTACCTGTTGCTGGCCGGACTACGCCATCCCAATTGCAAGGCAGTTCTGGCCGTGACCAACAGTGACGATGCCAACCTGGGCATCGCCATGAATGTACGTCTGCTTAACCCGGGCATTCCGATAATCGCTCGCGCCGAGCATGCCGCCACCGCTGCCAACATGCATTCCTTCGGGACTAATTTTGTCGTTGACCCTTATGCCCTGTTTGCGCGCCGATTGGCCCTGGCCATGCGTAGCCCGCCCAGCTATCAACTGGTTGAATGGCTGACGCGTGTGCCCGGCAGCCCTCTGCCGGAGCTACAACATCCACCCACCGGCAAATGGATCATCTGTGGCTACGGCCATTTCGGACGCGCCATTGTGCAGCATCTCGATACCCTGGGCATGCACGATGAGATTCGCATCATCGACCCTCGACCAACGACGCCGGATGATCACCTGAGTATTGTCAGCGCCGGCACCGAAGCCAGCCCCCTCATTGATGCGGGCATTCGCGATGCCGTCGGCCTGGTAGCCGGTTCAGACAATGACATCAACAATCTATCCATCGCCATTACCGCCCGCGAACTCAACCCGGATCTCTGTATCGTCATGCGTCAGAGCAGCTCGGGCAATTCGTTGCTCTTCGATGCCTTTGACGCCGACCTCACTCTGGTCACTACTCAGACTGTCGCCCATGCCTGCCTGAGCTTCCTGACAACGCCGCTGCTTTCTCGCTTCATCCGTGAAGTGGAAAAGCAGACACCCGAATGGTCACAAGTGGTGATCGAGCAGTTGGCCCCGCTGTGCAGCGGCGTCGTACCCTTTGTCTGGACAACCCGTATCAACCGCAATAAAACGCCGGCACTATTCAGCGCACTACAACAGACCGACAATAACATTACGCTGGCCGCACTCATGACCTCCAATCGTTGCCGCACGGACCGTCTCAAACTCATGCCGCTGATGCTGGAGCGCGCCGGTCAGATCACGCTACTGCCGGCCGATCACATACCGCTGAACACCGGTGACAAAATCATCTGGGCCGGCAGCCGTACCGCCTGGAACGAACAGAAACTCACCACCGGCTACGGTAACGCACTGAACTTTGTGCTCACAGGCAGCACCAGCACTGGTAGCTGGCTGGGCAAATACCTTAATCCATGACCCAAAAGGACAAAACCCCTGAAAGCTTGCGCTCACAGGGGTTCGGAAATCTGTTGGTGGGCGGTACTGGGATCGAACCAGTGACCTCTTCCGTGTGAAGGAAGCCTTCTACCGCTGAATATAACCGCCCAACGAAGCGCGGATTATAGACAACAAGTGCAGAGATCGCAATCCCTAGGCAGACGACACGGCCAGGAATCATTAGAGCCGGTAGAATTGCGCTTTTACACGTTTACCGGATTGACTCATGGTTCGCACCCGCTTTGCCCCTTCCCCGACTGGTTTTCTGCACATCGGTGGCGCCCGGACGGCGCTCTTCTCCTGGGCTTTTGCCCGCCATCACCAGGGGCAGTTTGTTCTGCGCATTGAGGATACCGATCTGGCACGTTCGACCCCGGAAGCCGTGCAGGCCATTCTGGATGGCATGCAATGGCTGGGACTGGCCCATGATGAAGGCCCGTTCTACCAGACACAGCGTATGGACCGTTACAAAGCCGTAATTCAGAAAATGCTGGAAGCCGGTACGGCCTACCCCTGCTACACCACTCCGGCCGAACTGGAAGCACTGCGGGCCGAGCAAACGGCCCGTGGGGACAAACCCCGTTATGATGGCCGCTGGCGCCCCGAGGCCGGTAAAACATTGCCACCGGTGCCGGTGGGCATCAACCCGGTGATTCGTTTCCGCAACCCGGCTGATGGTGTGGTGGCCTGGGACGATCTGGTCAAAGGCCGTATCGAGATCAGTAACGCCGAGATGGATGACCTGATCATCGCCCGCGGTGACGGCACACCAACATACAACTTCTGCGTCGTGGTTGATGACTGGGACATGGGGATTACCCAGGTGATTCGGGGCGATGACCATGTCAACAACACCCCCCGTCAGATCAATATTCTCAAGGCGCTGGGTGCGCCCGTACCGGAATACGCGCACCTCTCGATGATTCTGGGTGATGACGGTCAGAAGCTCTCCAAACGCCATGGCGCCGTATCGGTGATGCAATATGACGAGGAAGGTTACCTGCCGGAAGCCGTGATCAACTACCTGGCGCGACTCGGCTGGTCGCATGGAGATGATGAGGTGTTCAGCCGCGAGCAGTTTGTTGCATGGTTCGATCTCAACCACATCACCCCATCAGCCGCCCAGTTCAATACCCAGAAGCTGAACTGGCTGAATGCCCACTACATCAAGCAGGCCGACAACGACCGGCTGTGCGCCGATGTTCGCCGCCGGCTGGCTCAGCGCGATGCGACAGATACCGGGCTACCGTCGGTGGAAGGCATTGTCGCGCTCTACAAGGACCGGGCACAGACGCTAGTGGAGCTCACCGATGCCGTGGAACAGCTGCAGGGCCACCCGCAGCCGACCGATGAGCTGAAAGCCCAGCACCTGACAGACACCGCCCGCCCCATTCTGGCAGCTTTTGCCGGAGCACTGGCAACCGTCGATTGGGAAGTGCCAGCCATTGCCGCTGCACTGAAAACCACGCTGGCCGAGCACGGTGCCAAGATGCCGGCACTGGCGATGCCGGTTCGTCTTGCCCTTGCCGGACAGACGCAAACACCGTCGGTGGATGCCCTGATTGCCCTGTTTGGCCGTGACGAAGTGTTGAAACGCATCAACGCGTTGCTCACCGCTTGATGACTTGTGGCAATTAAATCAGCGGGTTGCGAACTTTATGAGGATTTCTTCAAAAAAGCTTTGCAATCCGCCGAAAACATCGGTATAGTTCTGCCCTGTTCCTGCTGTACCGCGAATCTTTCGGGGGTATAGCTCAGCTGGGAGAGCGCTTGCATGGCATGCAAGAGGTCTGCGGTTCGATCCCGCATACCTCCACCAGTTCGAAGTATGGCAAGAACGTGACGTTAGCAGTATCGACGTCCCCATCGTCTAGAGGCCTAGGACACCGCCCTTTCACGGCGATAACCGGGGTTCGAATCCCCGTGGGGACGCCACAATTTGTTGCGCGGAAGTAGCTCAGTTGGTTAGAGTATCGGCCTGTCACGCCGAGGGTCGCGGGTTCGAGCCCCGTCTTCCGCGCCAACAACACATTGTGAAAACAGCCTCTAGATATGTAGCAGTAAAGCAAGATGTGAACCGCCTCCCGGCGGTTTTTTGCTTTGTGGGCCCTCTTTCTTGCTGATGCTGCACCCCGCATAGTGCACTCCCGTACAATAGCGGTTTGACCTGACGCAGCCTGATATTGATTTGATGCAAATACGCGCTCTCACCGTTTTCCTGATCAGCTTTTGTGCCCAATGCGCTTTTTCAGCCGCATCGTTGGCCGCTGACCAGTCAACGGGCGTTGTCGCTCCCGATAAATCTCCCATCAGTTGGGCACGTGCCGTCAACACCCGTCCTGGCCGCGAAGCACCGGACCTGATGGAACGTCTGCGCGATGGCTTTGCCATGCCGGATCTGGATAACGAGCTGGTTCAGAAGTACCAGAGCTACTACATGAAGAATCCGGGCGCGATGAGGCGCCTGCTGGAAAATGGACGCCGTTACGCCTATTTCGTGCTCGAAGAGCTGGAGCGCCGCGGCATGCCGAGCGAACTCGCCCTGCTCCCAATGGTGGAAAGCAGTTATAACCCGAAAGCCATGTCACCGGCACGCGCTGCCGGCCTCTGGCAGTTCATTCCCTCTACCGGTCGCAGCTATGGCCTGAGCCAATCCTGGTGGGAGGACAACCGGCGAGACGTCGTCTCTTCGACCGGTGCCGCCCTCGACTATCTGTCCTACCTGTTCAACCTGATGAACGACTGGCATCTCGCCCTGGCTTCCTACAACTGGGGCGAAGGCTCGGTGGGCCGAGCCGTCGCCAAGAATCAGGCCCAGGGTCTGCCGACCGGCTATGACGATATCCGCATGCCGGCTGAAACCAAGAACTACGTGCCGCGTCTACAGGCCATCAAGAACATTCTGCGCGATCCACAGCTGGTCGCCCAGCTGGGCCTGCCCGTGTTGCCCAATCGCCCGTACTTCGAGTCTGTGGCGCTGTACGGCAAGCACATCGACCTGGATACGGTTGCCAAGCTTGCCAATATTAGCGTCGATGAAGTCAAAGCACTCAATCCCGAGCATGCCCGACCGGTCATGAAGGTAGAGACCATCAATCTGCCCAAAGACCGTGTCCCCCAGTTCAAGAGCAATCTGAATGCCCACCAGGAATCAGAAAAACCGCTCTCGCGCTGGGGCAGCTACACCGTGCAGCCCGGAGAAAAGCCCGAGCGTATTGCCGGCAAATTCAACATGTCTCTGGCTCAGTTGCAGGAAGCCAACGGCATCTCCATGAAGTCATTGGGCAAACCGGGCCAGCCCCTGCTGGTACTAACCGATAGCGCCCCTGAAGCCTCCCAGGCTGCCACCTCGCTGACCACAATGAACGACAACACGCCGGTGAACGTGGCAGAGAGCGATAAGCCAACGCCGAGTAAAGACACGGCCAAAGAAAGCAGCAAAGGCACCAAAGCGGATGGCAAAGTAGAGAAAACGGACAAGGCCGATAAGACCAGTAAGCCGGGAAAATCGGACAAGACACCCGTCAAACTGGACAGCAAAAAGGACAAAGCGGCAACAGATAAGTCGGCCCCATCGAAAACCAGTACCAAATCCGCCAGCAAGAACGATGGCAAGACCGCTGCGCCCAAAGACAGCAAATCTTCGACGGGTGATAGCAAATCGGCAGGCAGCAAAAGCAGCGCCAAAACCACCGCAAAAAACAGCGATTCGAAGAAAAGCGGCAAGAACTAATCCTGCCGGAATGCGCACCGTGATTTAGCGGATACGCGGTACGGAGGCCAACAGCGTTTGTGTATATGGCTGCTGTGGATGCTGCAACACCTGATGCGTCGTACCGGATTCCACCAGCTTTCCCGACTGCATCACCAACACCCGGTCTGCCAGATAGCGCACCACTCCGAAATTATGCGTGATGAATAGGTAAGCCATACCAGTCTCTGCCTGCAGGCGCTTCAACAGGTTCAGGATCTGTGCCTGTACCGAGACATCCAGCGCGGATGTCGGTTCATCGCAGATCAGAACTTTGGGTGATACCGCCAGCGCCCGGGCAATCGCAATTCGCTGACGCTGCCCACCGGAAAATTCGTGAGGGAACCGATCCAGCGCTTCAGGTGGCAAACCCACGCGGTCAAGCAGACGTATGAGCGCTGGCCGATCATAATCAGCCAGCGGCAACCCAAGTGCACGTGGCCCTTCGGCCAGCACCTGACTGATACGCTGCCGCGGGTCGAGCGATGCAAACGGGTCCTGAAACACCATCTGCACATCGCGCCGCCAACCCGCAGCCGGCCGGACGCCCTCGCCCACAATCGCGGTACCCGCGAGCCGAATATGGCCCGACTCTGCGCCGATCAGACGCAGAATGGCCTTGGCTGTCGTGGTTTTACCGCAACCGGATTCACCCACAATGGCTAGCGTTTCACCGGCTTTCAGCTCAAAACAGAGCTGATCGACAACAGGCGATGCCAATCTATGCGATTGATGCGAGCGACCCCGCATCAGCGAAACGATACGATGCAGCCAGCCCTCCTGCGTTGGCGAGTAACGGATCACCAGATCCTTGACCTCAAGCACCGGGCCGGTAGACGTGACCGCCGTATCACTCAGGGAATCATGCCCTGCTTGCGAATTGGCATGGCCCATCTCCGTATTGATCAAGTCAGCAACGCGCCAGCATCGGGCGAAGTGCGGTGCCGGTCGCTGTTCCGACGTATCCGGTAGATGCACCCACGGTGGCGCCTCGTGCTCACAATGCGTTTCTGCCATCGCACAGCGCGGCGCAAAACGGCAGGCCAGTGGCCAGCGTCCCAAAGGAGGCACACGCCCAGCGAGTTGGGCCAGCGGCTGCCCTGGTTGCGCACGTTCAGGCAACGCGGACAGCAACGCTCGGGTATACGGATGCGAGGGCTGCGCGAGCACCGATGCCACGGGGCCGGTTTCAACAATCTGTCCGGCATACATTACAGCAACACGGTCTGCCCGGGCCGCCACGACGGCCAGATCATGCGTAATGAGCAGCACACCCATCTGGCGCTGTTGCTGCAGAGACTGAATCAGATCCAGAATCTGCGCCTGTAGTGTCACATCCAGCGCCGTTGTCGGCTCGTCAGCCAGCAGCATCTCCGGATCACCGGCTAGCGCCATGGCAATCATGGCACGCTGTTTCATACCTCCGGAGAGCTCGAACGGATAAGCCAGAGCAGCACGCTCAGGATCCGGCAAACCCACCTGCGCAAGCAACGCCCGCACTTCGGTCGGAATCGACGCTGCCGGCAGACCACGATGCCATGTCAGGACCTCGGCGATCTGTGCACCAATACGCATCACCGGGTTAAGGCTGGTCGCGGGTTCCTGAAAAATCATAGCCATGCGCCGACCGCGAATCTGACGCATGCGGTCTTCACTGACACGCAGCAGGTCTTCCGGTCGACCGGTCTCCGGGTTTGCCAGCAAAATGTGGCCCGCCTGCAGACGGGCCGGTCCGGGCAACAGTCGCATGAGCGCCAGCGCCGTCAGGGATTTACCGCAGCCGGACTCCCCCAGCAGGGCCAGCGTTTCACCGGCATGCAGCTCGAATCCGATATCACTCAATGCATCAACAACCCCCGTAGCACCGGTGATCGGGTTATGCCGGGTAAATCCCAGGGACAGATTGCGCACCTGAAGCAGCGGTTGACTCATGACTGGCCCTCTGATCGGGGATCCAGGGCATCACGCACCGCATCGGCCAGCAGATTGGCGGCCAGCACCAGTAACACCATGAACAGAAATGCCGCCGTCAGGGACCACCAGACGACCGGCTCACGCGATAGCTCCATACGGGCGTTATTGATCATCAGTCCAAAACTGAACATGGTGGGGTCCACGCCGATGCCGATGTAGGAAAGCACCGCTTCAGCCAGGACCAGCGACGAGAACTCCATAACCAGCGTAATCAGAATAATCGGAAAGACATTGGGCAGAATGTGTCGCATCAGAATCTGAGCAGCGCCTACACCAAAGGCTCGCGCAGCCTGCACATACTCGTATTCCCGCATCTTGAGGGCTTCACCTCGCAGCAGGCGGGCAATGCCGGTCCAGCTTGTCATACCGAGAATCAGGCACAGAGCCAGCAGACGCACATCACCCCGTTCCACTGCTGTGGCAAACCATTCGGGGTGATTATCGATCATCACCTGGATGCTCAACACGGCCGCGGCAATCAGTAATACACCGGGAATGGCACTGACCGTGGTGTAGACGTACTGGATGACATCATCAACCTTACCCCGGAAATAGCCGGCAGAGAGACCAAGAACGATGCCAATCGGTAAGGTCACCAGCGTGGGCACCAGACCAATGACCAGTGCTGTTCGCAAGCTTTTAAGCACCTGATACAACACATCCTGGCCGACTTTGTCGGTCCCGAAGACATGAAAGTTACCGCTTAACGCTGTCAGAATACCGCCAGTCATCAGCAACAGGGCCAGGCTGGTGCGCACCCAGCGCCACGATTGTTCGGTAGCCATTGATGCCGCTGCGGCACCCTTCCGGCGCAGCATCCGCATCAGGCTATGCCCCACCAGCCAGGCGACCAGAAACAATAGCCCCCCCGTGAGTGCACCGGCACCAACCCGGTAGGCCACATCGGTCCAGTACGCCGTTGCCGGTACAGGTCCGGTTGGAAACACCGACCCCGCCACACGCAGGCGTGGTGTTTCACGACGGACTTCCACTGAGCCATCCGGCAAAGTCACCGTCACCGGCTCAAGGGCTGACAGATGGGTGGCCATCGGTGCCGAATAGGTTTTTTCATGCGCTTTTCGCAGATCGGTGAGCAACAGGTCCAGCACCGACCGGACCTCGACGCTGTAGCGCACTGCACTGTTCGTGCCCGTTGTTGGCAACGGCTCGCGCAAATGAATCGAATCGAGCAAGGCAAAGCCAGAGGCCACAGCCAGCAGCACAGCCGACACCACGGCAAGGCGCTGACGGAACACCCGCTGCCACATGGCCCGTTGCAGCGGTGATCGGAGGATCACAACCACCGATAGCAGAAAGAGCACAAACAGGCTCCACAACAGCACATCGGTGGCCAGCCAGATCCAGAGACTCTGATTGAGGGTGTGTAGAAGTTCAAGCATGATCACTCGCCTACTTCAACCGGATGCGTGGATCGACCAGCGTGTACGACAGATCTGTCAGAATGAGTCCGACCAGATACAGCACCGATCCGAGAAAGACCATCGCGCGGACCACCGCGAAATCCTGGGCAGCAATAGCATCAATGGTGTAACTACCCAGGCCGGGAATACCGAAAAAAGACTCCAGTAACAACGACCCCATGAAAAGCGACGGAATCACCACCACCACGCCGGTCAGAATGGGAATCAGACCATTACGCAGCACATGCCGGAACAGCACAGCCGTTTCCGACAATCCCTTGGCACGTGCCGTGCGCACATAATCTTTGGCGATCTCCTCCAGAAACAGGGTTCGATACCAACGGGTCGAACCCCCGATACCGGCAACCACAGCAACGAGCACGGGGAGCGCCAGGAAATGCCAGGCCACGAGCGGATTACTCGAATAGCCGGAAATGGGCACGAGCTGCAGCACACGGGCAAACAGAAACTGGCCACCGATAATAAAGAATAGTGACGAAATCGACATCAGGCCGACACAGAGGACGACCCCTGTGCGATCCAGCCAGGTGCCACGGAACAGGACGAGAAACAACGCCAGACTGACGGTCAGCCCCAGGCCGATCACAAAGGTGGGCACGGCAATCGCCAGCGAGGGCCCCATACGTTCACGAATTTCCCGGCCGATTTCCCGACCGTCTTCGCTGCGGCCGAAATCCCCGGCAAACAGTCGGGCCGACTTCTCAAAAAAAATAGTGTCGGTGATCTGTGCCACACCCTGTGCTGATTCGTTCACAAACAGCGGTTTGTCATACCCCCGTTCGACCTTCCATTGCTGGATGGCCTCGGGTGTCACACGCTTAACGCCTAATTGCATACGGGCCATGTCATCCGGGCTGTTGACCATAAAGAACAGCGCGAAGGTGATGAGATTCACCCCGATCAGAATCGGAATCGCATACAACAAGCGGCGTAGCACATAGCCGATCATGGTCGCTTCCTTACCGGTTTTCCAAACGCATCCAGCGCTGCCCGCGCCCGATAGGATTTCAAGGCTGGCCACAGGAGCAGCATCAGCCCCCCCAGGATCAGCAGAAACGGCCAGCGCAAGGGTTCGTTCCATTCGGCACGAAGTTCTGCGCGACGCTGCACATCCACCCGCTGGTATTTGAGCGTGTTGTTGGCGACATTATTGGGTTTGAGATTGTGCAGCCAGCCCTGACGTAGCACATAGGATTTCGGATAGAACCAGTAGACCCATGGAGCATCTTCGCGCACTAACCGGAGCATCTGATTAATCACGGCCTGCCGTGCCGGCCCATTCGGCATATGCTTCATCTGACGGAACAGCCGATCGAACTCGGGATTATCGTAGTTGGCTGAGTTTTCGCCGCCATGCGCGACTTTGCCTTCCGGTCCGTACAGCAGGAACAGAAAGTTTTCTGGGTCGGGATAATCAGCATTCCATCCCATAAAGAATAGTTGGGCACTGCCCTTGCGCAGCTTTTCCTGGAAACGGTTAAAGTCGGTACTGCGCACCACGAGCTGGATGCCGAGCTGATTAAGCTGACGCGACATCCAGTCCATGGTGGCTTTATCGCCAAGACCACCCGACGTCGTGTCCAGATTCAGCACCAGCGGCTGACCGGTCTGTGCGTCACGGCCATCCGGCCATCCGGCCTTGACCAGCAGCGCTTTGGCCTCATCAAGCGGTCGCCGGTGCGGCGCACCGTCTTTCCATTGGTACACCACCGGATTGATTCCGGCCTCCCCTTCCTGATACCCGAAAATACCTGGCGGTATCGGGCCCATGGCGGATTGACCGCGACCGTTCAGAAAGATGGAAATAAACTCTTCCTGATCCAGCACCATGGAAAGCGCTTGGCGTAGGTAGCGGGCACGCTGCTGCTCCTGCGGCGTTTTGCCGCCGACCACCGGGTCGGTCAGATTGAATCCCATGTAGTAGATCGAGGTGCGCACCGAGGTCTGCAGCGCAATCCCCTGTACCGACATCGAGGGAGACACATTCACATCCCCGTTAATGTTGACGCGTACCGCCTGATCGAAACTGTCCGATGAAATGCCGGAGAGATCGTAATACCCCTGCAGAAACTTGTTCCAGTACGGCAGACTTTCCTTCTCCCGGCTGTAAACCACGCCATCCAGCAACGGCAAACGTGCATCACAGTCCTTGAGCAGGCCGGCAGCCGCATCGCCCACCTCACCGTGACATGGGTAACGCTCTTCATGAAAGTTCGGATTCCGCTCAAGCAGAATGCGTGCATTCGGATTATTGTGCGTCATCATGTACGGACCGCTACCCACCGGCCAGTTATCGATGCTCACATTGCCGGCGCGTAGTGCCGGTTGTCCGTAGAACTGGTCGACTTCGCGCGGTACCGGTGCAAAGAAGTTCATCGCCAGCCAGTAGGTGAACTGCGGATACTTACCCTCCAGGGTAATCTCCAGCGTCTGATCATCCAGCGCAACCGCCCCGGGCAAGCTCAGGGTATCCAGATCGATCCACTGCCCCGGCGACGCCTGAGACAGCTGCTTGATTTGCGCCGAAAGGGCTTTCAATCCGAGGATATGCTCGGCCATCGTGCCGTAAATCGGCGAGTGCACGGCCGAGTTGGCCAGGCGCTTGATCTGGTAAACATAATCCTGGGCTTTAAGGGTTTGCGTACCAGGTTCAGGTAAGACCATCGGGCCCGCAGGTGTTTGTAGGGATCGTGCTTGGGCATCGTTCAATGCCATGTAACGCAGTGTGCCGTCTGCATGGCGACTAAAGGCCGGATGCGGCTGATACCGGATATCAGGCTTGAGCTTGAGGCGATAGACCGTGCGCGCCACCTGCTCTGCACTGGCCGCATCGGTTAACAGTCGACCGGCCGCATCGTAATAACGCACCTGAGGCATTTCAGTCAGGGTCGTTGGCATCAGCGCATAGGGACGCTGCAAATAATGATACTGAAGCGGCGGCTCATAGATCTGGGCAATGAAACCGATTTCGCTATCGGTGTAGGACACCGCAGGATCCAGATGCTTGGGGCGCTCCGCAAAGGCACTATAAAGACGATTAGCGCCACGTTCCGAGGCCGGATAGGGGTCGTTCCACTCGCTGCCGCAACCGGCCAAAATCAGCAGAGTGCCCAGCATGAGCAACAGTCGCCGGCCGTACGTAGAAAATGACAAAAAACGCATGGCAAGAAGTCTAACTGATCTACCCCGTCTTCGAAGTATAATTGTGGTTTATTGTTTATCCGCTCATGCCGTTGAACGGCGTTCGAGGAGTCACCATGGGTTTTCTTGCTGGCAAGCGTATTCTGATCACCGGTCTGCTGTCCAAACATTCCATTGCTTATGGCATCGCCAAAGCTTGTCATCGTGAAGGGGCCAGCCTGGCCTTTACATTCCAGAACGAGCGTTTCATCGACCGCGTCTCCAAGTTTGCCGAAGAATTCGGCAGCAATATGGTATTCCCGTGCGACGTCAGCAATGACGCTGAAATCGATGCCCTCTTCGTCGAACTGGGCAAGCATTGGGACGGTCTGGATGGCCTGGTACATTCCATTGCCTACGCACCTGCCGAAGCCCTGGAAGGTGATTTTCTGGACGCCATTACCCGCGAAGCTTCGCACATCGCCCACGACATTTCGGCCTACAGCTATGCCGCACTGGCCAAAGCCGCCCGTCCGATGCTGTTGAAAGGCAATAACCCGGCCCTGTTGGCGCTCTCCTATCTGGGTGCCGAACGTGTTATGCCCAACTACAACGTCATGGGCATGGCCAAAGCCAGCCTGGAAGCTGCAACACGCTATATGGCTGTTGCCATGGGTCCGCAAGGCATTCGCGTAAATGCCGTCTCGGCCGGTCCGATCAAGACGCTCGCCGCTTCCGGTATCGGCAACTTCGGCAAGCTGCTGGCGCACAATGCCAAGGTTGCCCCGCTACGCCGTAATGTGACCACGGATGAAGTTGGTAACGTCGCAGCCTTCCTGCTGTCCGACCTGGCTAGCGGCATGACGGGTGAAATCACCTACGTCGACTCGGGCTTCAACATCACCGCACTGGGTCACGAAGAAGTTTAAGACGGCTCAGCGCCCAGTAAAAAGGCCAGGTTTCAAACCTGGCCTTTTCATTTTTAGCGCATGATCGCCATTACTTATCGGCTTCTGGTCGCTTGGCAATCTTGACCGGATGGCGATCACGCAAGGCTACCATCAGGCTCACCACATCGGCCTGCTGCAGAAAACGCTGATAGGCCGCACCGATCTGTGCACGTTTTTCATCATTCAACCCGGCACCTGATTTAACGGCGCTGACTTTATACAACACATAGCCTTCACCCCCCGAGGGCGCACCCGCATAACCCGGCAGCTTGCCTGCATCGATGCCGCCAATCAGTTGCACGGCATCAGGCACCAGGCCATTAGGCTGCAAGCGGCTCACACTGCGGGGATTGGACCATTTCAGGTCGGATACAGTTTTGCCGTCCTTCAAATCCGCCAGTTTGCCTTCACCATCCGCCGTGGCCTTTTCTACGGCGGCCTTACGCATCAGAAAGGTGCGGATATCGGCAGCAACACTGTCGAATGGACGCATACCCACCGGTTCATAGGCCGCAACCCGAACGGAGACCAGCACATTCGGCGCCACTTCGATGGCGGCGCTGTTACGACGATCCTTCAAACTGGCCGGATCAAAAATTGCCTGCATCACCTTGGGGTTGGCCAGTACGCCCTGGGCACCCTGACCATTGGCGCTGATCCAGGCGCTTTCCTCGATCTTCAGATTGAGGGCCTTGGCTACATCCTTATAGCTGTCTGATTGCTCGTAAACCATATTACTGAAGTTTTCCGACTCTTTGGCCACCACCTTCGGATCACTCAACACCACATAAGCGACCTTAACACGCTCCGGTGTCTGGAACTGCTTGCTGTTCGATTCGTAGAACTGGCGCACCGACTCATCACTGACCGTCACGGTCTTCAGATAATCGGCTGCCGGAATCACGGCCACAGCGACCTCACGCTCCTGGGTTTCGGCGGCAATAATCTGATCCAGCTGGGTACGCGACATCTGGGTCGTCGCCGCTACACCGCTGATCAACATCTGCTGGGTCAGATCACGGCGCAGATTCTGCTCGAAGGTGGTCGGATTCATGCCCTGGGCACGCAGCACTTGTTCATATTTGGTCGGCGAAAATTTGCCGTTTTCCTGAAAGGCCGGAATCTGGGCGATCAGATCACGCAACACGACATCGTTCGCCACCAGCCCCAGACGCTCTGACTCGACCAGGAGCAGACGCTGCTCGACCAGTTCGTTGAGCACGCTCTGGCGAAACTGCGCTGACTCGAACAGCTTGGCGTCAACGGTACCACCCTGTCGGCTGCGGATCTGGTCGGCACGCTCACGCATGGCGACGTCGAGCTGCTGCAGGGTGATCTTACTGCTACCGACACGCGCCACTTCATCAGTCGAGGCGGCATCTTTGAAATAGGAGTCAATACCCCAGAAGGCAAACGGCAAAGTAATGAGTGCCAGCAGAATCTGGACAAATTTACGGTGTTTGTTGACGAGATCAAACATAAAACAACCTAAGCATTGGATTGAAGACGGATTTTACGACGGGACATCACACTGCGCAGCAACGTCATGCCAAGGACAATCATCAGTATCGGGTCAAACAGATAATCCCAAAGGTTATCGGAACCCAGACCATGCAGTGAAAATATGCCGAGATCCAGACCGAGCAGCACGGTCAGCGCCGGTGCGCTGCGGCCACGCCAGGCAACCCAGGCCGTCAGCCCCAGCAGCAGCGGCCAGGGTTGATAGCCGTAGGCATAGGGATCAAAGGGCCCCGAGCCGAGCGCCAGGACATAAAACACCACCATGCCCACCCACAGGATAAGGCGTCGTTTGAGCGGTAACTCGGACTCGACCCAACACCGGAAGACATTGGGAAAACCGAGCCAGACAAAGAATAAAACCCACGTTGTCGGACTCAGGTCATTCACAAAGCCATAGACATAGCGCCAGAGAATCTGATCCCCCACCGGTACAAACATCAGTAGACTTAATGCACAGACCACAAGCCGGGTGCGCACATAAGGCAGCCGGAAAAGTCGAAGGACGAGATGCTGGGTACTCATTGCGCAATCACCGGGCTATGTGCAGGCATACTGGCAGAAACCGGCTGATTCAGCCAGGCCTGGCTAAAACGGGCATGTCGAATTCCCTTGCGCATCCAGGTGTAGACCAGATGAATCATGCCGGTACGGTCCTGAATCAACGCCGGATAGGAATACTCGTCCCGGTCATTCGCACTTTGTTCGATCATGCGCACCAGTGTCCAGGTGCTGCCCTGGTCCTTTGAACGTAACAACGCCAGCTGGTTGCGATTGCCCCCGATCGGATTACAGGCCATCAGCAGCGAGCCGTCCTTGAGCCCAATCATCGCCACGGCCGAGTTCGGGTTGGGGATCGTCCGGGCAGAGGCACCCTGCCAGCTGCGTCCGCCATCCCGAGTTTCGCTCCATTGCACCTGATTCTCGCCGGGGCCGGCGTCACGCAACGCGGCAACGGCACGCGTGGCGTTCAGAGGCACGACTGCCGGCTGCAAGGTGGCACGTGGCATGGCCATACGTTCCTTGGCCAGAACACGCCCCGTTGGATCCAGACGCAGCCATTCACCATGCTTGGTAATGAACTCGTGATACACCGGCAACCCGAGGCTGCCATCGGTCAGCCATAGCCCCGGATTACGCACCAGGGTACTCAGATTGAAAAACGGGCTAGTCACAATCCGCTGTGCTGGCGTCCAGGCCTTACCGCCATCATCCGAATGGGCACGGTTGAGCGCACTACCCGCCCAGCCGCCATAGGAAACGCTGACAAAAAACAGATGCAGACGACCAGGCTCGGTTACCAGCAACGGGTTACCCAGTTTACGAAGATTGCGCCCTAGCTGATCTTCTGCCTGTTGCCGGGTCAACATTTCCTGCGCCGGCATCCAGTCAAAGCCAGCCCGCCATTCGGATTGATACAGCGACACATCCGCCGCACCCTCGCGGCTACCGCCAAACCAGGCAGCCACCAGCGTTACAGGTGCCAAATCAGCTTCACGTCTGGCCACCGGCAGACGGGTCCCCGGCAACACCTCGGCCACCGTCGCCGCATGGGCCGAAGGCGTTGGCCTGGGCAGATCAGACCAGGTGAAGGTGGCCGGCAAGGCCGCTGCCCGCTGGGCTTCATAGGCAACAGCCGCCGGTTCAGGTTCACTGAAAACGGGCTGTTCCGGCAAGGTCGACGTTAAAACAGCCGCCCCCAGACCTGTAACAAACACAAGGGTCGGTATCCAGCGACTAGCCATGGCAATACTGGAAAGCTGCAAACGGGATGATCATCATGGCGGTATTTTATCCCAAGGGCGGGTATCATTCAGGCTTTGCCGGCCTAATTAATCATCTACATGGATATTCGATTCCAACGCGCTGTTGATAAATATGCAGGTGTGCCGTTGTGCGCCCTGTTTACCGCCTGGGATTGGTGTCTGCGCAAACTGGGGCTGCGTCGTCAACGCACCGGAGAGCCCCGCCGAATTCTGGTAATTCTGCTGTCGGAAATGGGCAGTCTGGTCCTGGCCGAACCGATGTTCCGCAAGATCCAGTCGCGCTACCCGGAGGCCGAATTGCATGTGATGCTGTTTGCCAAAAACCGGGAAGTGCTGGATCTGCTACAGGTGGTGCCCAAGCAGAACGTCATCACGCTCAACGACGGCAATCTCAAGGATTTTGCCGCTGACCTCTGGGAAGCCCTGCAGAAAATGCGCACCCTGCGCTTTGACGTGGTCATTGACTGCGAACTCTTTGCCCGCGTCAGCAGCCTGATTGCCTATATGAGCGGTGCCCCCGTGCTGGTGGGTTTCGAACCGCATACCCAGGAAGGCCTTTACCGCGGTGGTTATCTGACCAATCCGGTGATGTACAACCCCTACCGCCATCTGAGCCATCAGCTGCTGACCATGGTGGATGCCATCGACAGCACGTCACATCCGGCCGGTAAATCGGTGCCGGAAGACACCGAAATCCTGCCACCGACCCTGGTGTTTAACGATGGCGAGGTCGCTGCCGAAACCAGCCGACTGGAGACAGATTTCCCCACGATTGCCGGCAAGCCGCTGGTGCTGATCTATCCAAGTGGCGGCATTCTGCCCATCCGTGCCTGGCCGCTGGAAAACTATTACCGGGTGGCGGATCATTTTCTGCAACAGGGTTACGCGGTTGGCGTGATCGGCCTGAAGGGTGACAAAGCCTTCGGTCAGGCGGTACTCAATCACTGCCGCCACCCGATGTGCGTGGACCTGACCGGCTACACCCGCTCGGTCCGTCATCTGCTGGCGCTCTTCCATCGCGCCGCACTTCTGATCACCAACGATGGCGGCCCCGGCCAGTTTGCGGCGATGACGCCGATTCCAACCATCATCCTATTTGGCCCGGAAACACCGCGTCTGTATCGTTCCTGGGCAAAGAACGCCTACTTTTTCCATCAGCCACTGGCCTGCTCGCCCTGCCTGACGGCCTACAATCACCGCATGTCCCCCTGTGACGGTGATAACCAGTGCCTCAAACAGATTACCCCCGTTCAAGTGCTGGATAAGGCACACGAATTACTGGGCCTGCCGCCCGCTGCCCATCCGGTGGCGTTCACGCTCGAAGCTCACTGATCCAGCGCCCCATGCAGCAGCTGATTCAGACGCTCCAGAACCTGCCGGTCATCGGCGCTTTCTTTCGCCCCCGCTTCATCAAGTTCGGGATCGTGGGCGCCTCGGGGGTCGTGGTCAACCTGGCCGTGCTCTACGTCGGCCAGGAAATGCTCTTCAACGAGGTCACTCAGGAAACCCTGCGTCTGAACCTCTCTTTGTCACTCGCCATCTTTGTCGCGACCATCAGTAATTTCTTCTGGAACCGACGCTGGACGTGGCATGACCGCAAGGCACAACGTACCGTACCGGTGATCGTGCAGTTCGGCCAGTATGCACTGGCCTGCTGGGTCGGTATTGCCGTGCAATTCGGCCTGACCAACCTGTTTGCCCTCTTCCTGCACTATCTGCTGGCCAACCTGCTGGCCGTCGTCATCGCCAGTGTATTCAATTTCGTGGCCAACGATCTCTGGACCTTCGGACGCTTCAAGATGAACCGCGCCGCCCGCCAGGCCCATCGGCACACACCACACGCACACGAATGAGCCGCAAAAAAACGGAAAGCACCGGCCGTTCGGCTAAAACCACACCCTCACCACTGCGCCCCGCCAGCGCACCCTGGGCGCTGATCTGGGGTGTGGCCATGCTGGTGATGGCCACCGTAACCTATTTCTTCGGGCTCGACAGCCTGCAGATCCCCAAAAATGGCGACGAATTCCCATACGCCCACATAGCTCGCCTGACAGCCGACAGCGGCCACTGGCTACCCTTGCAATCGACGCTCGACAACATGCGCAACACCAAGCCACCGATGTTGTTCTGGCAGGGTATTCTGAGCACCGGCTGGGGTCAGGATTGGACGCTCTGGCAGCTACGTTATCCGAATGTCCTCTACACCCTGGCCACGGCCCTGCTGGTCGGCCTACTGGGCTGGAAGATCAGCCACAAGCATGTGCTGACCGGTATCCTGGCGGCATTGGTCTGGCTCGCTTTTTTCAGCACCTACCGCTTCGGTCGGCCCTATCTGACGAATGCCGGCGAAGTCTTCTGGCTCTTCATGCCCTTCTTTCTGCTGCTCTTCGGTGGCCGCAAAAGCTTTGATTCACGCATAGCTATCCCGCTCATGATCGCTATCTGCATCGGTATCGGCCTGCTTTACAAATCTTTTGCCCTTTTGCTGCCGGTGGGCGTTGGCCTGGCCTTCTGGTACTTGCGGTACCGCCACTACCGCCTAGGTGAATTTATCCGCCGCGACCTCCTCAAACTGATGCTGATCGCTGCGCTCTCCCTCGGCATCTTTGCCCTGTGGTTTGCCTTCGACCCCGATCCACAGTCTGTCTGGAACGAATTCGTCATCGGGGAAAACGCCGGCAAATTCGACCCGCACGGCCCGAGCTATCTCTCCAAGATGTTCTGGGGTGATGGCAGTATCTGGACCCTGCTGCCGGGCTATGGTCTTAATGCCGGTCTGCTGGCGGTCATTGTGTTCGGCACCATCGGCCTGGCCTGCTGGCGAATCATGCGCAGCAAAGACCTCGACCAGGATGAACGCTTTCTCTGGTGGTGGGTACTTATTCTCTTTGTGGTTTTCTGCTTTCCCAGCCAGCGCTCCAGCCGTTATCTGCTGGAAGCCATGCCGGCTCTTGCCATCCTGATTGCCCTCGTCTGGTTCCGTCTTAACCGCTGGCTGCTCTTCACCACCACCCTCATCTGTGCCATTGCCATCGGTGCCATCGGCTATCTGGGCTGGTTATTGCAGCATGATGTCGGTCAACCTCTGTATTCGGGCACGGAAGGTGTATTGCTGTTCATCGTGCTCGGCATTCTCGCGCTGGCACTACTCATCCCACGCATGCTGCCCTGGGTCACCCTGCCTGCCGTGTTTGCCGCCTATCTGGCGCTAACAGGTTTCCTCAGCGTTTTCGATGGCCCGATGGGACGTTATGCCACCAAAGTCCAATGGCAGGTTGCCGGACAAACCGTCTGGGTACCCTACAACTTCAATGCCGCCTACGAGCAATACCGGTTTTTACTGCACGGTGCGGATATTCGCGGCTACCGGAGTGATGCCGGGATGTCACTTGAGGTGCTACGCCAGCACTATCCGCTAGTGGTCGTCCAGCAACCGCTGGATGCGCCTATCTGCACCGACTGCCGGATTCTGGGTGAACGCCTGGAGCTCAAGGGTCGTCAGAGTGATGACGAAATCAAAGCCATGCTCCGTGGCGAAGTCGCCCGACATCTGTTCCTGCGCGAACTGATTATTGACAACCGGCCTTCAGGCGGCTGATCGCTAGATCAAGCGTCTTGCGGGTACAGGCAAAGTTGAGCCGTACATAATCCGTACCACCGGGTAGAAAATCCTGTCCGGCCGACAGCCCGAGGCCGGCCTGCTCGAAAAAGGCAGCCGCCGTCAGACCGCTCGGCCGTGCGATGCCTGAGGCATCAATCCAGGCCAGATAAGTGGCCTCCGGGCTGTGCATGCTCAAGCCCGGGATCCCCCGGATGGCACGCACCAGGTGATCACGGTTATCCCGCAAATAGCGCACCACCGCATCCCGCCAGGGCATCCCCTGGGTATAAGCGGCCACCATCCCGGTATAACCCAGGATATTGATATGCGGCACGATACCGGCCATGACCCGTTCGAACCTACGGCGCAGTGTTGCGTCCGGTACCACGGCAAACGATGCGCCCAGTCCGGGAATATTGTAGGTTTTGGATGGGGCAAACAGGGTGATGGTCCGCCGGGCAATTTCCGGCGACAGACTGGCCAACGGGGTATAACGAACACCCTGCTCCAGCACCAGCTCGCAATGAATATCGTCCGAACAGACAATCCAGTCACGCTGCTCGGCGATATCGGCAATGGCGAGGAGCTCATCGCGATGCCAGACCCGACCAACCGGGTTATGCGGGTTACACAGCATCAGTAACCGGGTCGAATCATCGGCGGCCGCCAGCATGGCGTCGATATCCCAGAGCCATTTGCCGGAATTTGCGGCCTGTGTGAGTTGAAAAGTTTGTAAGCGGCGGCCACTCAAATGCGGCGCCGACATGAATGGCGGATAAATCGGTACCGCCGTCAGCACGCCATCCTCTGCCTCACCTATAGAACGGCAGGCCACATTGAGACCCGTAACGAGGCCGGGCAACCAGACCAGCCAGTCGGGATCCACCTGCCAGCCCAGGTCTCTGGAAAGATGCAGCAATACCGCATCGACGACTTCGCGAGTGACCTGGGGATAACCCAGCACACCATGGGAAATCCGCTGCTGCAAGGCCTCTTGTATCGGCGTTGCGACCGCAAAATCCATATCGGCAATCCACATCGGCAGAATGTCGGTGCCGGCGTACTTCCCCCATTTAATGGCGTCATTCAGGGGCGGCGTCTGGCGATTAATCTCGCGATCAAAATCAAATTCATTCATGTGCGCATTATGACTAAAAACAAAACCCCGCGCGACGATGGTCGGGCGGGGTTTATCAGGGATAGATCCTATCCCCGGAGTTCAGCAAAGAAGGATTACTTCTTGGCCTTCGAACCAGCAGCCTTCACAGCAGCCGAGGTGGCAGCCGACACACCAGCTTCGGTGAATTCAGCAGCCTGCTTGGCAGCCTTGTTCAGGTTGTCGAATGCCGAGTTAGCAGCGTTCACAGCCTGCTTCACAGCAGCCAGGGCCACATCCGAACCAA